>Ga0194053_10001666_pt1 | contig 14037 bp, 13 predicted proteins | sample SepL228m_MetaG_FD_161684 | JGI IMG/M metagenome (GOLD analysis project Ga0194053, IMG submission 161684) | Anoxic zone freshwater microbial communities from boreal shield lake in IISD Experimental Lakes Area, Ontario, Canada - Sep2016-L227-8m | ecosystem: Environmental > Aquatic > Freshwater >... | reverse complement strand
CTATGCCCCTTGGCATAATCAGAATGATCGCAATGATAATCCCACCCACCATAATAAGGTAGTATTCCACAAAAGCGGTCCCCAGGATCTCGGACAGGATTGTGAGAAACGATGCCCCCACTATTGGTCCCAGAAAAGTTCCCATGCCTCCCAACAGGGTCATGATGACCATCTGGACAGTCTTATGCACATTGAAAACGTCAGCGGGAGTTATGTAAGTGATCCAATATGCCTCGATACCGCCAAGAATGCCCAAGAAGAATGCACTGGTAACATATGCCCGCAGCTTTACACCCGTGGTATTTACTCCAGCCATCTCAGCAGAGGCCTCAGCCTCGTGAATTGCCTTGAGACCGTAGCCGAACTTAGAATGTTCAATGCCATAATGAACCAGGACCACTGCAAATGTTACTGAAAGAAAGCAATAAAAAAAGAAGGTGTTTTCGTGGCCGCCGATGGGCAAGGTAATGCCGTGGCTACCCTGGAAAAAAGAAACTCCAAAAGTCCGGTCGAATTCCAGGGCGATCTGCTTCATGGTTTCCGCGAACGCGAAGGTGGCTATGGCAAAATAAGCGCCCCTCAATCGTAAAGTAGTTATGCCAATAGGAATAGCTATCAACGCAGATGAAAAGGCTGATATTACGGCTGCCGGAAAGAAGGGCACCCCGTATTTGGTCATGGCAATTGCGGTAGCGTAAGATCCGATGCCGAAATAAACTACCGGCCCGAAATCAATGTACCCGGTATAGCCGCTCATTATGTTCCAGCATCCGGCCATACCGATCCAGAATATAGTAACGGTAATTATCCTGAGCAGGTATTCCGAGGTAGCGACAAATGGGATCAAACTTACTGCGAGCGACGCGGCAATAAAGCAAATCCAAAATGTCAATCGACCGCTTCTAGGCTTCATTCTATTTATTCCGCCCGGCTTTGCCCGCCTCACTCAGGCAACAAGGCCTTTGCCCACAATTCCAGTGGGTCTTACGATAAGCATCACAAAAAGTAATAAAAAGGTCACGGCTACGGAGATACCTGCGCTCAAATAGGTAACCGCCAGAGACTGGGCCACACCCAGGATCATTCCACCCCATAGTGCTCCGGGCATGTACCCCATACCGCCCAAGACCACTACACAAAAAGCAATTATGGTGTACTGAAGGCCCATTTCAGGAGAAATAATCTCAAATGAGCTTATGGAAGCTCCAGCAAGGCCGGTAATGGCAGCCCCTACCCCAAAGGTTATCGCGTAAATTTCCCGTATATTAACTCCCATAAGTCGAGCGACTTCTTTGTCCAAAGAAGTCGCTCGGATTGCCCGGCCTGTTTCGGTGCGACTAAGAAAAAACCACAGGCCCGATATTATAAGCAGGGCAAGAAAAAAGTTCACCAGGCGCGAATACGGTATAATAAGACCCAACAATGCGGCATTAGCTCCGGAGTACGAAGTAGTTATGGACCTGAAATCATGTGTCCACAGCTTGAGGGCTATGTTAGCCACCATTAGATGGATCCCGAAAGTAAGGATGTAGCTCATTATATGTGGCATTTCTATGACACGATTTATTATGTACTTCTGGATGAGGTATCCGAACGCGAAGAGAAATACCATGGCAAATGGAAGGCTATAATAGGGATCCATTCCAAAGTATTCAAACATCCAGTACGACGTGAAAGCTCCCAGCATGATAAGCTCACCGTGGGCCAGGTTTACCACTCCCATAACGCCGAAAATCAGTGAAAATCCAGCCGAATAGGCTGCATAAACGCCTCCAAGAAGCAAACCGTTAATAATGGCTTGTAGAAGTACTGTGTCCATGCTCAATTTACCTGCCGACCGGGGTCTTCATCTATGCTCGTCTAATAGGTGTTCATGCCATCACCCATTACTGATGAATAATGCTCAAATCCATCGTGCCGTAACGGTCTTCTCGTCTAGAAAAAGACGCATGGAGGCCATCCTGGACTTCGCACCGCCAAGGAAAGATTTTCCCTTAGATCCCAGAGGGAAGAATGCGAATGGCTGTGGAACTCCCACGTTGATCCCCACGTTGCCCACATTGACCTCACGAGCGAATTTACGTGCGTGCCTGCCACTTTCTGTCATAATGCACGCAGAGTGGCCCAAATCGGTTTTGGTGTTAATCCATTCAATGACCTGGTCAAGGTTGTCAGCCTTTATGAGGCCGGCCACCGCGCCGAAGGCCTCCTCTTTGGCCGTTGCCATGTCTACATCGATGTTTTCCAGGATTGTGGGGCCCAAGAAGTAGCCATTTGACAGCGTCTGCGGTATGTTCACCCGGCCGTCGAATACCATCTTGGCGCCCTCCGCAAGAGCCCGATCAATCCATGCGGCCACCTTTTCCATACCGGCACGAGCGGTGTATGGGCCCATGCTCACTGATTCGTCCAGACCGTAACCTAGTTTCATAGCTCTTGTGACGGCAACGAATTTTTCCTTGAATTCGTCGTAAATGTCCCCGATTACTACGACATTGTCTGATCCCAAACAACGCTGGCCGGTCATACCGAAACACCCCTGGCGCAAGTAAATTACACTCGTTTCAAGGTTAGCGTCCGGCATCAAGACCACGTGATTCTTGCCGTTGCCGTTAATCGAGGAATTCTTTCCCAGTTTGCCGCATAGTTCAAACAGTTCCTGGCCGGCCGCTGTGGACCCTATAAAACCTAAACCTTGGACCTCCGGCTGGCTGAGGATATGCTTGTTGATCTCACGCCCTCCGTGGACAAGATTGATCGTTCCTTTAGGAAAACCGCACTCCATGGCAACCCGAGTGATATATTCAGCAGCCACGGGATCCTGACGGCTGGGGCTTATGACCACAGAACAGCCGGCGGCAAGAGCGTAGGGCACGAAAGACGACCACGCATGCATTGGTATATTGCCGGGAGTTACTATCAGAAAAACCCCCAGAGGCTCCCAGGTCAGCCACATGTCGATACCATTGGCAAGCGAGTCGATATGCTCGTTTCTGGCTGCTAAGCCGTAAGCTGCCGAGCATGCAGACTCCACGTTTTCTATACAACGACGCACCGTGCCACGAGACTCGCCTATGGTCCGGCCATGATCTTGCGTTAAGACGCGGCACAATTCGTCAAAGTGTTCTTCGAACTTGTGGCGCATGTCAAAGAGCATCCTGGATCGCTCACGAAGAGGTACTTGGCTCCAGACCTCAAAGCCCTGCTGAGCAGACTTTACCGCAGCCCTTGCTTCCTCTAAAGTAGCAGACGGAAACTCGGCGATAACTTCTCCGGTAGCAGGGTTTGTATCCCCGCTGATCTTTGACGACTCCGAATCAACCCATTCTCCATTGATTAAGAGTTTGAGTTTGCCGTAATGCTTTTTCACTTCCGGCAAAATGGCCATGCCCAATAGTCCTCCGTAAGTATTAGAGAAGGGGGATTGGCCCCCTTCTATTTGAAAGCCTTAACGCAAGCCATCCTCGTATTTTGCTTCTTCCTTAGTCAGGCCTCCGATGCGCGCAAGGGGCCGACCGGAGTCGGTGACAACCAGGACGACCATCAGTTCATCCGCTTTGGGGGCATCTTCTACGGCCACGGTCATTCCATCGAAGTGTGAACGGATGAAAGCAGCGTCCTTGTGGTTGAGAGGCACATCGATAGTGCAACCTGCCGATCCACGCTTCTTAACCGACGGGATGAGGGCCAACCCACGGCCAAGAACATCTCGGAAGGGTTTCCCCAGTTTTGGGTGCAGGATCGCAGCAGCGTGTTCCAGCTCACCGTCGAGGCCGACTATGCAGCCCTTGGCATAGCTCTCGGCTTTTTCCGGACCGATCTGCAAGACATCAAGGCACTTCTTGCCCAGCGTTCCTCCCAGTTCCTCACCCATGTCCATCAACTCAGTAAGGTCATCTACATACCTTCCGGCAAAAGGGTTCTTGATGACAGCTATGGCTGCGGCCTTGCGTGAAGGAGGTTCCACTTTCCGATCCATCTCGATAAGCGTCTCTTCAATAACAGTTATCAGTTTACGGATCTCCATGAATACTCCCATGTTTCTTATCTATTTTTCCAAGGTTTGAATGGATACCAAATTTTTGCTTCAGCATAATCCAAGGGGAAGACATTCATCAACTTGCCGTTCTGTATCTGAACAGCCACCGGCGGATGGGCCGCATTGGCTCCATCTTGACCAAACTGTACTTTCCCATAAAAGGTATCGTAAGTTTTCTCGTGGAGCTTTTCCATGATCGCCACTCTGTCCTTTTTTTCCAGGGGAGGCTTTAAGCCAAGCTCCTCAATTGCGAACTGCTGAGCAACAGCACCTCCGGCAGCCGCGGCCTCAACATAGTCGGGGCTCCGGTTGAACTTCGACTGGTAAGCGTCGTAGAAATCTTTGGCAGTCCCAAAAACGCCCCCCTTATATGGCATGTTATAGGTCCACTCGGAGGCGGCGATGACATATTCGGCATCACCTTTAAGATCTTCCACGAATTTGGGAACAGTGGGCCCATAACTGAATGCAACCGCCTTGGGGCTGAAATCAATTTCCTTCAAGGCCTTGATAATCCTCATGGCTACCAACAGATGAGACCCAACAAGAAGGATGTCGGGGTTCTTGTTTTTCACCTTGAGAAGAAGGGAATTGTAATCCTGCAACGACATTGGGAAAAGTTCGAAATGAATAATTTCTATGCCATTTTCAGCGCAGTACTTCTTGTATCCCTCGCAAGCCAGGGAGGTGAACAGAATATCGGCCCCCACGATGGCTGCTGTTTTTGGCTTAGGTTCAACAGCGCTGAAAAGATCCACGCAGCCGCGGACTTCCTCAGTAGCTTTCCCGAGGGTAGAAAAGTAGTATTTGAAGCCTCTTTCAAAAAGTTTATTGGAACTGGCTCCCCCACTTATTAAAGGATATTGATATTTTTCTGCCACAGCGCTTCCGGCAAAGACCGCGTCGCTACCGAAGCCTCCGAGGAGCAAGTCTACTTTGTCGCTGACAACGAGTTGTTCGATAAGCTTGGCACTGGTAGCGGGATCACTCTTGTCATCGTAGAAAATGATCTCAACAGGTGAGCCATTGATACCCCCCTTGGCGTTCACTGTATCTTTCCACAGAGTATACGCATCTTTTACCAGGTTACCGTCTTTGCCGAATATACCGGTCAACGACACCGATACACCAATGCGCCAGGGTTTTGATTCCGCGGCTTGAACCGTCACACCGCACATCAAACAAATAATGACTACCACCGCCAGTATTCTGATGCCTTTCAAGTACATCTCTCTCTCCTTCTTGAATCAATAGCCGTTGTTGATTGAAAGACCTGATTGCCGTCATCAGTCAAAAAGTTGGCGGACTGATGACCCAGACCACTACTGTATCTATCTTACCGGGGTTTGTCCAACTATGGGGCAGCGAAGAGTTATAGTAAAAGCTTTCATCTTTCCGAACCCGGTACACGGTTCCGTCAAGCTCCACTTCCAACTCTCCTTGAAGAACTAAGCCGAATTCTTCCCCCACGTGACTGTATAATCCGTGAGACCCCCCTCCCGGCTGAACAGTAGTAAAAAAAGGGTGCATTCGCTTGTTCTTCGGATTTAAAACTAACGATTGGATCCTGGCATTCCATCTCTCCAGGGATAGGGTTATCCTCCGATCCGGGGAGAGAACCACAGGATCGTCGTCTTGGGTCTCCACGAAAAAATCGGTAATTTTTGTCTGCAACGCGTCCGCGATTTTCTTCAAACTTGATATGGATGGAGAAACTCGGCCATTCTCGATCTGTGAAAGATACGCATCGGAACAGCCGACTGCTGCGGCAAGTTGTTTCAGGGTCATGTGGTTGCTCAGTCGATGGGCCTTGATGCGATGTCCAATTTCGGTTACGAAAGCCATGAAAATCACTGTCGAGAGAAAGAAATTAAGTATCCATTAACGTGTAAAGTATTTGTTAATTTAGATCATGTCAATCCAAATCATAATTGTCTTAAAAAGGAAGGTGCGAAAAAATGCTCCCTTATTCAATTGCAACGGAGTACATGTCTTGCGATCTCTGCGGGTCCGACGATCAAATTCTTATGTATTCCAAGATTGATCCAATCACCGGCGGGGAATATCATGTGGTTGAATGCTCTTGCGGCATGGCCTTTGTCAATCCCATGCCCACGGAGGCATCCATCCCTGCGCTGTATCCGGAAGACTATCTTAAGGATAAGAACGATTTGAGTTCACTCTACGGCCGTATGCTTGAGTTCCTCCCCCAGTGCAAAGGGGGCAAACTGTTGGACATAGGCTGCGGTAGGGGTGATTTTATCCGGTACGCCTCCAAACACGGGTGGGAAGCAGAAGGGGTCGATCTCCTCGCATGGGACACTCCTCACAACGCACCAATTAGTGTGGGGGATTTCACTACCATGGATTTCCATGGGGCCGGATATGACGCAATCACAGCCTGGGCATTGCTGGAGCATGTTCGTAAACCATCGGCTTTCTTTGAAAAAGTTTCCAGCCTACTCAAAGATGATGGGGTTTTCGTTTTCGTGGTCTCTAATTTTGGAGCACCGGGTATGAGGCATAGTTGCACGGAGGACATTCCCCGCCACCTTCAGCTATTTACTCCCAAAGCGATAAAGTCTTATCTGAACAAATACGGCATGATCCCTCGTGCCATTTTTCATAGTGACAAGATTTATAGCTGCTATCCCTTTGGACTATTGAGATATGGTTTCCAGAGTCTCAGGAAAAAAGAGAGACATTGCAGCAGTTACGAAAATCGTTCCGTTGCTCTCTTGAGGAACAGGCAAATCAGGGGTAACGCACGTGCATGGCTGGTGGATGTCTTCAGATCAATAGGGCCTGTGGACATTTTCCTTGACGCAGTTGATTTGTGTTTAGGCGTGGCTTTGGCTAACCTATCAAAAATAATAAAGAATTACGGAGTCGTCACCGTTGTTGCAGTCTCGAATCGACAAAAAAAAAGCAATCCACGTAAGGAGGATTGCTAAGAGGGTATGGTTAGGAGTCGTTGTCGATCTATAACTGTAGCAATAGCCGTGCCAAACTGAATAAAGTTAATAAAATTAACTTCTTTAAAGAAGAAGCCCTATTTAACAAAGAGATTGCCGGTAAATTTATTCGCACATTTTGCAGCATCTCGTTATTCGCGCTGCGAAAAAACCATCCAGTGGGTTCTCTTCGGGTGAGGGAAAGGTTTTCAGGAAGCCCTCACGGTCAACACATTCAGACAAAAGGACCTCATGGGCTTGTATGGGATCAGTAGAATATTCGGGACTACTTTCCAGGAACAGCTTCAGAACCTCGGTAGTTTCTTCAGCGGTAGTTGTGCATACTGAATAGATGAGTTTCCCCCCAACACGAAGCGCGCCGGAGACGGATTTGAGAATTTTCAATTGCGTGCGAGCGAACTCCGGTAAATCAGTCTCCTGAATTCGATATCTCACTTCAGGATTGTGACGAAGAACTCCAAGGTTTGAGCAAGGAGCATCGAGAAGTATCTTGTCAAAAGTTCCTAAGCTGCCTATGAATTTCGGATTCCTCACATCTCCCAGCCGGAGCTGTGCACAAGTCACACCAAGCCTGTGCAGGTTTTTTTTTGTTTCTTCCAAACGCACAGCGTCAATATCTGTTGCCGTAATTTCTACGTCGTTGCGCGCTAGAGCAGCAAGGTGAGCCGTCTTGCCACCTGGTGCGGCACAAGCGTCCAAAATTCGTTCACCATGCCGGGAGGCCAGAAGGGGAGCTATCATTTGAGAAGCACCCTCCTGAACTGCAAAAAGACCCTCTACATAACCAGGAATCAAGCTAACCCGACTCCCAATGTGTGATATCTTAATGGCATCCGGCACGGGAAAGGCAGGCCCGGCTGGAATTCCATGGTCATCAAGCAATGCGTAAAGTTTATCCGGTGAGATTTTCAGTCTATTGACCCGTAAGACCAAGGGCGATCTGGAATTGTTCGACATCAGAATTTTGACTGCAGTATCGTAACCAAAATCTTTGAGCCACCGTTTTACCAGCCACATGGGGTGTGAATAATAAATTGCCAGCGACCGCGGATCTCGTCCAGGAGTCGGGTCAACTACCTCTTGAACGCGCAGCACACTTCTCAGCAGTCCATTTACAAACGCGGCGGTATGCAGGCCGAAGCGACTTTTAATCTGGGTTACGGCTTGGTCGACAACAGCGCGATGGGGGATTCGATCTAAGAAAATAATCTGGTAAAGTGCAATCCTGAGAACTTCTCTCACGTGAAGGTGCAGCTTCTTGGTTGGCTTGTCCAGGCGGCGATCGATGACCGAGTCTAGGCGAGAGCGCCACCGTAGAACGCCATAAACGATCTCTGTTGTGAGGGCACGATTTTCACGCCCTAGAGCATCGACGTCAAGTGTCCGGGATAATGCATGTTCCGCGAACTGCCCTCTACGGACCGCGTTGAGAACGTTAAAGGCAGCCTCCCTGGCTTTAGAGGCAGCAGGGACCACAGGATTATTGATTCCGGGTAATGATTTTCCAGGAAGGTGCTTCACGGATGGAACAACACTGAATTGCTCTTGCTAATGAGATGTCTTGACGGGGGAAAACCTTTCAAAAATTTTATCCTCGGCAAGACGACGTTTTAGATCTAAAATAGTCTCAATATGCTGTCATATGCCTGAGACGTTCAATACGCTCTTCAATGGGAGGGTGAGTCGAGAACAGGCCGGATATCCCTCCACCGGAAAGTGGGTTGACGATAAACATAGGGGCTGTTGACGGGTTTGCTTGCATAGGAATGGCTTCTGACCCTCGTCTTAATTTGTCAAGGGCACCGGCGAGCCACAAAGGGTGTCCACAAATCTCGGCGCCGGAACGATCCGCTATGTACTCTCTAGATCGCGAAATGGCCATCTGAATAAGGCCTGCGGCCAATGGAGCCAGGATCATCATCAAGATCATACCTACTATGGATCTTCCCCCCTGCTCCTCGTCGTCAGACCGGCCGCTGAAGAAGTATCCAAACTGGGCTAGATACGTGATCGCCGCTCCAATAGTCGCCGCTACCGTTTGAATGAGAATGTCCCTATTTTTTACGTGGCCCAATTCATGCCCAATAACTCCGGCAAGTTCTTCCCATGACAGCAGCTTCATAATCCCCTCAGTTACAGCAACTGCAGCATGTGACGGATTTCGGCCCGTAGCAAACGCATTTGGTGAATCGTCCGGAATAATGTATACCCTGGGCATGGGCAACTCCGCTTTCGTTGCCAGTTGCCGGACAACATTGTACAGGTCCGGGGCTTCTTGTTCTGTGACCTCCTGAGCGTTATACATCCTTAAGACGATCTTGTCGCTGAACCAGTAGCTCCCGAAGTTCATAACCAGAGCTATCAACAGCGCAATAGTCGCCCCGTTCTTTCCTCCGATGATTCCACCTATGACCACCAACAATGCGGCCAGGGCGGTCAATAGAACAATCGTCTTTACTTGGTTCATGTTCGTCTCCATCGATATTTGACATATTATTGGGATACCAATCGGATGTCCGATGGTCCGATAAATCAATTTCCATAAATGACCCGAGACACCACTGGTTCACGCAAGCGCAGATTCAATCGAAAGCGTCTCCTTCGCACAGCCTACGCCCTTTTGCAAATTCTGATCCACTCAGTCTATTCTTGGAAGGAGCCTGAACTATCCTCAGCTTGAGTATCCCGCTGCCCGTCCCCACGGCAATACCGTCCTGCCCGACGGTCTTCACAAGACCAGGAATGGCCTCTCCTCCTTCAGGCACGACATCCCAGACCTTCACGATTTCGCCATGAAGATTGCAGAAAGCTCCTGGCCAAGGGTTCATGGCCCTCACGACGCGGCCCAAATATTCTGCATCCAGAGCCCAGTTCAACCGCCCATCTGACTTTGACAGCGGTCGCGTATAGGTTGCAGCCTCATTATCCTGAGGGACAGGAACAATTTGGTTCTCAGCCATCTTTTTAATTGTTCTGACCACCAGGTCGGCTCCGGGTTTGACAAGTCTGTCATGAAGAGTTCCTGCAGTATCATCTTGTTTAATCGCTATTTCTTCTTCAAGCAAAATACCACCGGTGTCCATACCCTTGTCCATGAGTATTGTGCACACCCCTGTGACCTTGTCCCCCGCAAGTATGGCGGCGGATATGGGCGATGCTCCCCTGTGACGCGGCAAGAGAGATGCGTGGAGATTCACGCATCCCATCCTGGGGAATTTCAGCACCCATTCCGGCAGAATTCTTCCGTACGCAGCAACTACGATCACATCAGGCCGCCATGCTGTGAGGACTTCCATCGCTTCAGAAGACGAGAGATTTTCGAATTCGGCTACTGAAATCCCCAACGCGAGAGCTTGATTTTTTACCGCGGTAGGCGATACTTTTCTGCCTCTACCCCGTGCCTTGTCTCGCTGCGTAATAACACCTACGACTTCAAACTCCTGATAAAGTTCACAAAGAGTTGGTACAGCAAAATCAGGCGACCCCATGAAGACTACCCGTAAATTCACCGTTCCTTCCTTTCCTTTTTCTTGATGCGCCTCCGATAGAGGTTTCGTTTCAGGGAAGATGCATGATCAAGAAGGGTTGTACCTTTTAGGTGGTCGATTTCGTGCTGAAGCACGCGAGCGAGTAATCCATCAGTCTCCACTTTAAGGGGTTTTCCTTCCAGATCTAATCCAAGGACCTGCACACATTCGGAGCGTTTAATCTCGATACCGAATTCTGGGACGCTCAAGCAACCCTCTTCTTTCACAGATGACCCTTCGCAAAATGCAATTCGCGGGTTTAATATAAACAAAGGATTTCTTTTTTTCTCATGAGGTTCGGCATAAGGATAAACCACGTCGATCACAATCAACTGAAGTAATTCTCCAACTTGATTTGCAGCCAGACCCAGACCCGGCACTCTATACATGGTATCAGCCATGTCCAAAGCCAGGCATCGCACACGATCATCAATTTCGATTATCTCGAGAGCTTTGCGACTCAATGCTTCATGAGGAACAACCACTATCGGACGTATAGCCACATCGAGGCCCCTTTAGTGTATTTTAACTACTATGTCTACACTTCCTGCTCGCTGTCAAGACAGGCCCAGTGCTCGATTTAGTTGATTTCGTGTAAAGACTTTAAGAATGGGTATCCTATTATACTGTTTCAGTTCCAGTTGGAATGTTAAAATAAGGGTGAAGAGTGTCATGTTGTGAAAAGACAGAGAGATTCTTGACTATGCACTGAAGGACAGTTTCTCGACGAGAACATGAAGTGGAATTCTCTACGACAGAGAATAGCAGCACTAATTAGAACGATTCTCTGTGCTCTGGGTCAAAGAGGGCCATGTTGTCGGCATGGATAGCCTCATCATTGCGCCTATAACCCAGTATCCAATCAATTTCCACAGCCTGGCGGCCCATTATTTTTTCCATTTCATCTGAGGAATAGTTGATTAATCCCAAGGCGAGTTTTCTTCCTTGAGAACTCACAACATGAACCGCAGCGCCTTGTTCAAAGTTTCCACTGACCCCAATAACCCCTATGGGCAGAAGGCTTTTTCCCGCAAACTCGATTGCCTTTGCCGCCCCCTCATCTACAGTAAGCTCTCCCTCAGGCTGCAAATTGTAGCGGATCCAGTGTTTCCGAGAAGAGATCTTTTCTTTGGAGGGGAAGATAAGAGTCCCACAAGGATCACCAGCCATTGCAAGGCTGACAATTCCGGGAATTTTTCCCTTAACAATTATCATGGGAATACCGGAGATCCTTACTTTCTCTGCGGCAGCCAGTTTTGAAGCCATACCGCCCCGGCCGGATTTTCCCGAAGTGCCGCCTGCCAGACTTCTAATCTCAGGTGTAATATCTTCAACAATAGGGATAAGGCAAGCTTCGGGATGAGTTCGTGGATCGCAATCCAGCAAGCCTTCCATATCGGTCAGGGTGAGAAGTAAATCAGCGTCGGCCATAGTTGCGACCAATGCCGAGAGATTATCATTGTCCCCCAGTTTGATTTCGTCAACTACTACGGTGTCGTTCTCATTAATGATAGGGACTACGCCCCACGAAAGAAGTGTGATTAATGTGTTGCGCGCGTTGAGATACCGTCTTCTATCGGTAAAATCATCCTTGGTGAGGAGCATCTGCCCCACACGCATCCCATGGCGCCCAAAGGCGGCTTCATATGTGGCCATGAGGCGGCTTTGACCTACAGACGCCGCAGCCTGCTTCTGTGGAATCGTGCGTGCCCCCTCCTTGAGATTCATCCTGCGCACACCTGCGGCTACGGCGCCTGAAGACACCATGATAAACTCTTTACCAAGTTTCTTGAAATGGCATACATCGTCCACGATCCCGCGAATGATACGATGATCCAGTCCTTTGTCGGTTGTCACCACACTGGAGCCCAGTTTGAGAACCACACGCCTGACCGAGGACAGAATGTCTTTCCTTATGGCGGAATAGTTCATGGAATCCTTCGAATCGTTTTCAATAGCTCCGCTGAATGATTCAAAAGGCCTTTAAGCCCCTCGCCGGACACCGAGGAAATTTCATGCACAGATAAACCTTGTTTTTCAAGTAATAACCTTACTTGTCTCGCAGCTTCACGGTTCTCCGATATGTCTATTTTTGTTATGACCGCGATCATGGGAGTTTTTAATAAGCCTTCGCCGTACGATGCAAGCTCATGCATGATGATAGAGAAACGTTCTTCAGGGCTGGGAGTCAATTCAGGTGACGGGTCTACAAGATGCAAGAGAAGTCGGGTCCGTTCTATGTGACGGAGGAACCGGTCACCCATACCTGCACCTTTGTGTGCGTTCAGGATAAGCCCAGGAATATCAGCCATGACAAAGTCAAAGCCGGTCTCAGTGCGAACCACGCCCAGAACCGGAACCTTGGTGGTAAATGGATAATCAGCTACCACAGGACGTGCATTACTGATTGAGGACAACAACGTGGATTTTCCACTGTTGGGCAACCCAACGAGACCGACATCGGCGATTAATTTCAACTCAAGCAGGATAGTTCTTTCCCGACTTGGTCCGCCTTCTTCGAACCTCCTCGGCGCACGGTTGCGCGGTGTGGCGAAACGAGCATTGCCCCTTCCGCCTCTTCCACCTTCGGCTACCAGGACCTTGCTTTCAGGAAGATCCAAGTCAGTGATCAGTTCATTGGTATCGTAATCTTTGACGACTGTTCCAACGGGGACCCTCACGATAAGATCCGAAGCCGACCGGCCGTGCATATTCTTGCCCATTCCGTGTTTACCGTCTTTGGCCCTGTAAAGCTGTTGGTACTGACAGTCGAGGAGGGTAAGAAGGCCAGGATCGGCAAGAATTACGACATCTCCCCCCTTTCCGCCGTCTCCACCGTTTGGGCCTCCTTTCGGTACGAAAGCCTCACGGCGAAAACTTAAACAGCCTCGTCCTCCCTTTCCGGATACAACTTTAATGCGGGTTTGATCTACGAATTTCAAAATGGTACTATTGAGAAAGCAATTGTGCGCCGGGTCTCATGCAGTCATGGGAAAAAACATTATATAGTGGGGCTAGGCTGAACAATGACATTCGTACCGTACCCCGACGATTACTATGCGAGGATCGAACTTGTTTCCCGGCGAAGTAATAGGTGGTAAGGATTCAGTTCGATAGTTCGGTTGGAAGAATCACGACACGTTTGCGGTTGCGGTCTTTCCGTTCAAACTTGACGGTACCATCAATTTTTGCAAACAAAGTGTAGTCACGGCCCATTCCGACGTTTTCACCGGGGTGTATGACTGTGCCTTTCTGCCTGACCAGGATGCTGCCGGCCCGAACTTTTTGTCCTGCATAACGTTTGACCCCGAGTCGTTGACCTGGGCTGTCCCTTCCGTTCCTGGAGCTTCCACCTGCCTTCTTGTGGGCCATTTCTCTCCTCCTGTGCTCTAAGCCTGGAAATCTTGGTTTTGAGAAGTCGCGGTTGCTTGTTCAGTCTCACCAGACCCCGAAGTGCTGACAATTCCCTCGATTCTTAGAAGGGTGTACCATTGTC
>Ga0194053_10001663_pt1 | contig 14043 bp, 15 predicted proteins | sample SepL228m_MetaG_FD_161684 | JGI IMG/M metagenome (GOLD analysis project Ga0194053, IMG submission 161684) | Anoxic zone freshwater microbial communities from boreal shield lake in IISD Experimental Lakes Area, Ontario, Canada - Sep2016-L227-8m | ecosystem: Environmental > Aquatic > Freshwater >... | reverse complement strand
CTCAAAGCCCGCGACAAGTCCTGCACGACGACCGCCCTTGTCGCGGAGCTCCTCAAGGCCAAGGCCAGCGACGGGGCGAGCGAGCGATACTTGAAAGACCTCCGCACCCGGCTGGGCATCTTTGCCGCCGAGTTCCCCGAGGACATGGTGTCTTCATTCACAACTGCCCGCTTGGACGACTGGCTGCGGGGCTTGCCGCACAGCCCGACCACGCGGAACAACTACAGGCGCTTGCTGGGGGTGCTGTTCTCTTTCGCCGTCGAGCGGGGATTCGCCATCGCCAACCCGATCACCAAGAGCAGCGAGGCCAAGGTGATTGGCAAGAAGCCGGGCATTCTCACCGTGGAGCAGGCGATTCGATTGTTGGGGAAGGCCGAGCCGGAAATCCTGCCAGCCATCGCCCTTGGACTGTTCGCCGGATTGCGCCCCGAAAGCGAGTGCTGGCGGTTGGATTGGAGCAGCATTGATTTCGAGGACCGCCTGATTGACATCGCCGCCGACAAGACCAAGACCGCCCAAAGCCGTTTTGTGAAGATGAGCGACAACCTCGTCGCGTGGTTGCTTCCGTATCGCCAACTGAGCGGCCCCGTTTGCCCGACCGGCGACAAATACAACTACATGCTCCAGAGGGCGAGAGAAGCCGCCCGCATCACCAGTTGGCCATCAGACTGCTTACGGCACTCTTTCGCCAGCTACCACTACGCGCACTTCCAGAACGCCGGGGCGACGGCGCAGGAGCTTGGACACACCGGACTGAAGACGCTGTTCAAGCATTACCGGAACCGCGTGAAGCCTCAACAGGCCGAGCGGTATTGGAATATCTTTCCCGCAACTGAGCCCGAGACTGAAGACAAGGTTGTCCACATGGCAGCATGATATATGAAAAAGAAATCCACACCCAAGCGGGCAGGCAATGTCATTGTCTCACCCTCACAATCAAAAGCCCGTGGCGGTCAACGTAGCGCAAAGAAATCTCCCGCCGCTGCCCGTCGCGGGCTCAAGGCCAGAGGCGAGCGCCCATTGAAGCGAGCGACGAAGACCAGGGCCGTGAAGGATCCGCGCACCGCATTGAAGACGGCGACGTCGGCGGACGGGGCGAGGACTGCCGCCGCAGGGGCACCCCCCACCCGTGGGACCCCTATCGCATCGAGGGGAGGGGAGGCGCGACCTCGACCCCCCGAACCGCTGGCGGGGCTTTCGTGTGAACGCCCGACGATCGCGGGGCGCTCAAGACCCAAGGGAGCACAAACACCGGGGGGGCTTCAAAAAACTGGCCAGAAAATTTCCCCCTCCAAAAATCCCGAGCAACCACCAACACAATCCATGAAGATACAAAGCGTAAAACCAACACTTGCAGCAACACCAAAGACCCCGCTGGCGGACGTTATGCCGACACCGATAGAGCTTGCCACACTCGCGGCGACATTGCGCCCGGATTTCAAACCATTGGACGCGATCAAGACGGCAATGGAATTTTTCCTTGAGGCAAAATTGTTTGTCCGCGAACTGCCAGCAAGTGAGGATGCGCTGATAAGGGAATACGGAAGCCAAGTGCGGAGGATGGCACTACGGGCGCGACCGCTTGAGGAAATACGCCGAGACGTTTTGACCTTAAAAACGGACAGCTTTGTAAGTGATGAAGTCCGCGATTTTCTGGCAGCAAATGGAGTGAACTGGAAAAACCCCCGCACGGTCATTGATAACATCCGGCGATATGGGAATGAAATTGCAAGCGGCGTGGCAGGCGAAATCAAGAAGGGCAAGCAACCCGGCGGCCAGGTTATCGGCAAGTTGTGGCCTTTCCGAATTGACATAGAATCCGAACTAAAAAACTTCCGGCAAGAATCCGGCACGTATTTAATCCCTCGCGTTCTCCTTCAAGGGATCGTTGACAGCGTGAAGGCGCGTGGTTCCGCCCGTGCGAGGAAGGGCGCGGCGGCAAAGCGAGCCAGCAAAATCAAAGCGCCCAAGACCGGCAAAGCGCAAAAGGCTTAAAGCCTATCAAGAAAAACCTCCTGTTTTTTTTGCGTGCGGGGCTGCGTGGGTGGGGCTGATATTCCAGCCCTTGCGCGTGGGTGATGCCGTTTCGGTGCGTGCCGTGCGTGGGTGAGGCTCGTTTTTGCATTTCATTGCGTGGGTGAGTTTGGCCAAAAAAGGGCACGAAAAAGTTGTGCGAATACTCTCGCACATGAAGCCACCTACCAGCAAAGACGCGCCGGGCGAATCCCGGCCAGTTACCGGAACGACTGCGGATGTTCCGGCTCTTGTCACCAAGCCGGTTGTCGCGAAAGCGGCATCCACTTCACCGCGCACGATTGACAACTGGATGCGGCAAAAACGCATCCCGTTCATCAAGCTCTCGCCGCGTTGCGTGCGGTTCCATCTCCCGAGCGTGCTCGCTGCATTGCGCCAGTTTGAAGTGCAGGCCATCCACTGAAAAAGGAAAAGCCTGCCGAGCACTTTTTGAACGGAGCTCGACAGGCTGAAAACTGACAATGAAAAATTTATCATTAAGCAAGGCACCAAGCAAGCGCATCCTCTCTGATTTTGAAGAGGAATTAATGTGGGCGGACTCATACTCCAGGCTCCCGGTCATTTTGGAATTCTGGAGAAAATGCAATGCGCGAGGGATTGGTCTCGACGCTTTCTTTAAGACGTTGGGCGAGGAGTGGACAGGCTGCGACAATATCAGCGTTTATGCCGGAACGCTGGACCGGATATTCAAGACGGTCCCCCGCGTCAATCTCGACGCCATGATGGATCGAAAGGAGATCGTTGCTTACAGGACACTTCCCGAAACAATCACCGCATATCGGGGAGCCTATCCCGTCAATGCAGTTGGATTCAGTTACTCACTCGACGAGGCCGTGGCAAAACGATTCCCGATGCTCAACCGCTACCGCATCCGGGGTGTATCTCCATACCTCCTGTCAGTTGAACTGCCAAAGCGTTTCTGTGTCCTGAAAACAGATCGGCAGGAGCAGGAGATAATTTGTGTGAACCGTGGAGTGGTTCGCGTCACTGGCAGGACTGAAATCAAACCGGAGGGCGCACAATGACAACGATCCTCCTGATACGCGACACGGTATGCGTCACCGCTCTCTTGGTTCTCTTCACCGTCTGGAGGTTCAAGTTATGATCGCGATTCTATCCCTCCGCGATTGGCTCAGATCCATTGCAATGCACTTCCTGCCGACCGGCCAGCAGGACAACGCGAAACTCATCCGCGAATATCGAGAGGGGAATATATGACGGCGGAACTTGAACCGTGCCCACATGCTGGAACCGGCGTGCATTCGTGGATCATGCGCTCGGCCCATGCCTGCCGGAAATTTGGACTGACCCAGGAGCAGGCCGTTCGCGAAATCGAATCCCGCATCACCCGCAGGCCATCACCGGCGAGCGAGATCCCCGTTGCCGTTGCCAAGGCTTATGATGCCGCCCCGGCGTCCGGCGAGCCCGCGCGCCAGTGGAACACGACCCCCAAATGGCCAGCAGTGAATCAGGAGCAACGCGAAGCCGTTATTGCATCAGGAGATGGTCTTGTTGATTTGTGGGAAGAGAGCCCGATCCGATGGGATGACGGCGACCCGAACACCGAGGAAATCATTGACGCGCTTTTCCCCGGCAACCCGCTTTTGTGCGTCGGCCAATCGTCGCGCCAGTTCGCCACCCGGCACCGCGAAGACTTCCGGGGCACCCTCGCCAGCCAGCAGCTTATCGTGCCCTCACCGATGTTCACCAAGACCGGGCGCACCCAGACCGGCAAGCTCAGCGAACACACGCTTGAGAACACCGGCGACCGGCGCTTTCTGGTGATAGAGCAGGATGCAGGCACCGCAGACGAACAGGCCGCCGTGCTCCTCCACCTCGCGGAAACGGCCCCGCTTGTCCTCGCGGTCCATTCCGGGAGCAAGTCCATTCACGGATGGTTTTTTTGCCAAGGCCAGCCCGAAGACCATCTACACCGCTTCATGCGCCGCGCCGTCTCGCTCGGGGCAGACCCGGCGACGTGGACGCGCTCGCAGTTTGTCAGGATGCCAGACGGCACCCGCGACGAGGGAGTCCGCCAGACCACGTTTTACTTTAACCCGAGGAGGATCAAAACATGAGAGCCACTGCCGAAGAATGGGGGCGCACCCCGGAAACAATTATGGACGAAGAGCACGCCCCCGAGCACGCGGTTTCCTCACAAGAAGAAAATTCCTTTCTCGCCGTGCCGTCCGATGTGTTTCCCGTGCCCGCTGGCGAACATGGATACATCGTTTCCGGCGAGCGGATCTTCCCCGTGATCGCCAAGGCCCATTTGTGGTTTGTCCGCAACGGCAAGCTTTACGAAATCGAACAAGACCGTGAGGGGGCACGGCTTTCTCCGCTCGCAAAAGAGCGGGCGGTTTCCTCTCTCGAAGAGTTCGCCCGCGACACCGGCAGACGGATTGCCCGGTTTGAAACAGTCAAGAAGGAGGAAAAAGTTTATCCCGTCTGGCGCAACTCGACAATGCCGACCGGGAGTATGGAAATCCTGATGCTCGGAAATGTTGCCCGCGAACACCTCCCGGAAATCCGCCAGCTTGTTTCCTGTCCCGTCATCGTGGACATGGGCGACAACCGAACGGTAACGCTCGCCAAGGGCTTTCACGCGCACGGTGGCGGGACATACATCACCAGCGGGCAGAAGCCGCCAGACGTGCCGCTGAACGCCGCCGTAGAAGCCCTGTTGAACATCCATGCCGACTTTGCGTTTTGCTCGCCGTCCGACCAATCGCGAGCCGTTGCCGTCATGCTCTCGCCCGCCTTGAAAATGGGCGGTTTCATCCATGACGATTTCCCGCTTCACGTTGCCGAGGCCGTGGAATCGCAATCGGGAAAGGACTACATGCAAAAGCTGCATTCCCGGATTTACAACGAACAGCCCGCAGGCATCGCCCCGAGCAAGGGGGGAGTTGGCAGTCTCGACGAAACAATCTCCAAAGCCCTGATTGCCGGCCGGCCGTTCATTTGCTTCTCAAACTTCCGGGGAAAACTGGAAAGCGCGATTCTTGAAAGCGCGATCCGGGGGCAGGGGCGCGTTGAATGCCGGGCACTCCGCACAAGCGCAACCGTGGACTGCACGCCGTTTATCTGGCAACTCTCGACAAACGGGGCCGAGTTCACACGCGACCTTGCAAACCGCAGCATCATTACCCGGATCCGCAAGCAGCCCGCCGACTTCGATTTCCACCACTTCCCCGAGGGGGACTTGATCGCGCACGTTGAAGCGAACCAGGCTTTTTATCTCGGCTGTGTGTTCGCCGTCATCCGCGAGTGGGCCGCGAGGGGGAAGCCCCGCACCGCCGACACCCAGCATGATTTCCGCCAGTGGACGCAATCCCTCGACTGGATTGTCCGGGAGCTTTTCGGGCTCGCCCCGCTTCTCGACGGGCACCGGGAGGAGCAGGCCCGCACCGCGAACCCCGCCTTGCAATGGCTCCGCGACGTGGCAAACGCCGTCATGGGGCAAGGGCACGACGGCAAGCCGCTGGTTGCCGCCCAACTGGCGGATGTTTGCGAGGAGAACGACATTGACCTACCGGGGCGCAAGGATTCGACCGAGGAATCCAAATACCGGATCGGGCGAACCCTTGGCCGGTTATTCAAAGACGGGCAGGCCATTGACGGAAACACCGTTCGACTGACGGTGGACGGCATCACCGTTACCCGCGAAACCTTCCAAGAATACAACGCCGAGAGGCAGCTTAAAACCCGTCAACGCTACCTTTTCGCGAGGGGGCAGAAATGAAGATTTTGCGCACCTGCGCACCGTGCGCACCGTCCCCCCTTTCTTTCTGGAATTTATACAGAAAACCCCTTTTTCTGTATAGATTCCGGGAAATTATAAGTAAGGGTGCGCAACGTGCGCAGCCCCGGCGCAATCTCATTTCAGAGGGGGAGGCTGAACCATGAAGCGCCACGATTTCAGATCCATCCTCGCCAGCCTCGAAGCCCGGCGATTCCGGGCAGCCGACCTCGCCCAAGCCCCCAAGACATCGAAGCCCGCCCGGCTGGTGATGACCGGCTACCTCGCCGCCATCAACGACGTCTTGCGAATCCTCACCGCTGAAAATCCAACGACCAACAAATCCACCCACCCATGAAAAAAATGACCATGACCAGAATACCGAAATCCGTTTGGGACGGGCTCTTGTGCGCCTATTTAAGCGGCTGCGGCCTGCGCGAATTGGCGCGGGCTTCAAATCTGAAAGAGTCCACCGTGACCGCGTATGCCTCTCGTAACGGCTGGGCCGCTCTCCGCAAAAAAGCCCGCGACATCATTGTGCCAGACCCCGCCGTTATCTCACCCGAGGAGACGATCCAAAACGTCATGGCAACGCACCGGGAGAAATTCCAGACCGGCGCTGCACGGGCCATTTCAAAAGCCGTGACCCACGCCGCCGAGTTGGATCCCGCCGCCGCTCTTGAGTCCTCCCGCAAACTTGCCGACCTCGTGGGGGCAGGGTGCAAGCTTCACGGGCTTGGAGCCAGCGAAGCGACGACATTCGCCGTGCAGGTTCTCAACCAGTGGTGACACCATGAAAAAACGAATCCCGCAATCCACTTTGAATGAACTCAAACTTGCATACGCCAGCGGCGCCAGCCTGCGAGAATTGGCGAGGCGGACCGGCATCCCCGAGGGGACTGTTTTGTCACGAGCCAAGCGGGAGGGCTGGTCAGCTTCGATCCGATCCGCACGCGACATCGTGCCAGCGGATCCCGCCCCCACGGTCTTTAATGCGGTCAATCAGTCGCTGGCCGAGCACAAGGAAGCATTCCAGGCGAACACGGCACGAGCCCTCACAAACGCGAGCAGGCACGCCGCCAGCCTCGCCCCGGCAGATGCGTTGGAGCGATCCCGCAAGATCGCGGATATTGTGCAGGCCGGCGCGAAACTTCACGGGCTAGGCCAGCCAGAAACTCAAGTCGCGGTTCATGTTCTGAATCAGACTTTCGAGTGGTAGTGAGGTTGTCTTTTGGGGATCGCGCTGCCGGTTTCTATTTCCCCGGCTGAGCCTTCTCGCCCGCCGCCACGCTTTCATCCACGACATTTTTTGTATCGATGGGCGGAAGCGCGGATTGTTTCGCCTTCGCGCTGGCGCTGGCGATCCCCGCCCAATCTATTTCGTCGGCCCTCAGGGGACTTTGCTGGGTTTGCTTTCGAGCGTCCGCTTTTTGCTTCGTCTCCGCTTCGCACATTTGCTTGAAGGTATCGTTCAGAAACTTGTCGTTTCGCGCATACGGAAAATCGGCCAGAATTTCCAGATACTTCCTTCGCCAATCCGGGTCTTTCTCCGGGTCAAGTTTGGAAACCTCCTCAATGGCAAGCGAAGTCTGCCTCCGCGTCACGATCTCGGTTTTGAGTTTTTCCTCTTCTTGTAAGACGCGGAGCGCAAAATTGTCCGCGTCATTCTTCTTCTGTTGCTGAATCTCCTGATTCTTCAAGAGCACCTTGTAACGATCTGCGACCGTTTCTTGTGCCGGTTGAACAATAACCTGCGTTGTGACTTGGGTTGGCTGCTGGTATTGAGCCAACGCAAGGGAGGGGGCTGCGACCAACAGAATGGCGACGAAGCGCATATTTTTACGGCTCATGGTTTTATTTCTTCTCTCCGGTCCAGTGGTCGAATGTTCTGGCGCTGCTTGATCCTGGGGAACGGACGATAGGCGACCATCCATTCTGTTCAGTGACGGCAGAAAACCGGAACGCGCAGGCTAGAATGATCGCGGCAACCACGATTCCGCCCGCGATGATGATGCTGCCGAGGTGTTGTTTTATCATGGGGGTCATTTCTTGATTTTTATCTGCCCGGCAGAGTTGACGATGATTTCTGGCTTCCCCTTGTAGAGTTCGATCCGCCCGGTGACGGCGACGGTTTTTCCGTCGTATTGCCCCGCGTTCTTGATCAAAGACGAGTCAGCGGAGCGGGCGAGCAATGCCGCCGTGAAAGCCTGGCTGGGGTAATTGCCGCCCATGTTCAGGAACGCATTGTTCTTCTTGGATACAAAAACGCTGGAAACTTTCCCCTCCACCGTTGCCGTCTCTCCAACGTGCTTTTCGGCGTCCTCCGGCATGATGACACGGCTGCATCCCATGAGAGAAAGCAACAGAACCACAGCAAGGGCGGGGAGAAATGTTGACCGGATTTTCATAAATGAACCGCTGGTTGCCCGATAAAACGTGTGTTCTACCACACGCTTTTCAACATGGAAAGCCCGTAGTTTCCAAGGTGCATGGCTCGCGATATACGTCCACACGGCAATCTGGTTGGTTCACAAATCAGGCGTCTCCGCACTGGACAAGGATTGTCGCAACCCGCTCTTGCAGCAAAATGCCAGCGGCTTGGCTGGGATGTTGGCCGGGACATCATCGCACGGATCGAAGCGCGGATTCGATTGGTGACGGATTCGGAACTGGTTTTTCTCGCCCGCTCGCTTGGGGTTCCTCTCGTGTCATTGTTCCCGCACGACGTTGCAAAGCAAGTCTCCGGTGCCAAGCGGTAATCAGCGGATCTTCATTCCCTTGGCATTCATCGGATCGCACCCATCTCCTCCAGCGCCCGGCGGGCCGCTGCTCTGGCCGGCGAGTTGCCCGTCTTCAGCTTGCGCCTGAGCAACCAGCAATCGAAGGAGCGAGGTTCGATGACCCACCCGCCGCGACGACCGCGAGGAAGGTCCGCCTCGAAACTGCCCTTCGCGGCCTCGCGGACAATCGTGGAGTAGCCGAGTCCGCTTTTCGCCAGGGCGTCTTGGATGTTCATGGAGGGGATGTTTCCACACCCTCCGATGAAAAAAAGAAGTTTTTTTCTGAGGGAATCAGTCAGGACGGCTCGCTTGGAAATAACGGGAAGCGAGATTCCCGGCCCCGGCTTCATGGGCTCCATCACCGAGGGGGAGGTAGCCGATTGCAGCCAAAGGCCAGAAAATGGCAGTCAACGGGGCTCACCATAGAAAAGCTGTTGACCGTATGTTGACACTTTGAATGCGTTTTTCAGCGTATCGGTGCGCGACGGTGCGAAACTGTCTTTTTCCATGTTTGCTCTGTAAGTGCCTTGTTTACAGGGTTTCCCATCTGATAGAGGGGAATGGGCAGGAATGGATTCGAACCATTGAAGGCGTAAGCCAGCGGATTTACAGTCCGCCCCGTTTGGCCACTTCGGTACCTACCCGTGAGATTCCCCGCGCGGGGCCAGCGGATCACTGGTTTGCCGGTGGGGCAATGCGCGGTTGCAAAGTAATGGATTTTATCACGACCTTTGGCAATGGAAAATCGTTGCTGTTGGTCGGAAGATTGCTGATGTTTTCCAGGACATCGAGCCCCTCGAGGATCTGGCCGAAGACGGTGTATTTGCCATTGAGTTTCGGGAGGGGGTTGAGGCAGATGTAGAACTGGCTGCCGTTGGAATTTTTCGCGGGGTTGACGTCGTCGGGGAGGCGGGCCATCGCGACGGACGCCTTTTCGTGGGGGAGCTTGATTTCGGCGGGGAGCGTGTAGCCGGGGCCGCCGGTGCCGGTGCGCTCGGCCTGCCCGTGCCGGCTGGCGGGATCGCCGGTCTGGACGAAGGCGCCGGGAAAGACCCGATGAAAGCGCATGCCGTTGAAAAACTTTTTGCGGACGAGTTCTTTGAAATTGGCAGACGTGACCGGGGCGGTTTCGTCGCAGAGCCCGATCACCACGCGCCGGGACTGTTTTTCTTTGCCGAAGCGGATTTCGAGAACGGCGACGTCCGGGCCAAGCGGGGCCGCCGCGCAGGGAAGAATGGCAAGCGCCATCAGGAGAGCGATAAGAAATTTCATTCGGATCGGTTTATTGTGTTGTGAAGTTTTTCCGCGCGCCGGGTGGTCACTTACGTCCGCGGAACGGGTTCCATCGGAGCCCGCCGGCATGGGCGACCGGCGCGGCGGGCCGGTCGGGCTGCGAGTCGGCCGGCGCCTCGGAAACGGAATGCCCCTGCCCGGGAAAGCCGTAGAATCTGGCGACCACCGAAAAGTCCGAATCCCCCCAGCCCTGCTGGATCCCCGCCATGGCGGCTCCGGCGAATGCCGAGGCGGCGGGGAGTTCGATCTCCTTCTCGGCCGCCAGGCCGAGCGCGAGCTGGATATCCTTGAACATGTGCTTGAGGGAAAACCTCGGTTCGAAGTCGCCCGCGAGCATGGCCGGGATTTTCATGTCGGCAAGCGGGGAGCGGGCGGCATGCGACTCGAGCGCGAGCGCGAGCTTGTGGAGCTCGATGCCGTTTTTATCCAGCAGGGCGTGGGCTTCGGCGAGGGACTCGACCGCAGTGGCAACGAGGAGGTTCGTGGCGATTTTCACGATCGAGGCCTGGCCGATGTCCCCGATTTCGAGGATGGCTTTGGAAGAGGCTTCAAGAATGGGGCGTACGGAGGCGAGGACGGCCGGATCGCCGCCGATGTAATACACCAGCTCACCAAGCTCCGCGGCATCCCGGCTGCCGGTGAACGGCGCGTCGAGAAAATTCGCGTGGCGTGCGGTCACGAGATCCGCCGCCTCGCGCGTCTCGTGTGGCGAGACGGTGGCGTGGTTCATGACGATGTGATCCGGGGTCAGCGCTGGCGCGAGTGCCCGGACGACCGAGAGCAGCGCGGATCCATCGGAGACGAAGATCTGGATGTGCTTGGTGGCCTCCGCGACTTCTGCGGGCGAGCAGAGAAAGTTCGGTTCCGGCCTGGGCGACCGGTTATGGAGCCAGACCTGATATCCGTTCCGCCGGAGAGCGGAAACCACTCTGCCGCCGATCGTGCCGAGCCCGATAACTCCGGCGGAAGCTTTGGTCTGGCGTCCCATGCGCCGGATTATTTCCCGGGAGGAAGGGTGGAATCGATTTTGGCGGAGTCCTTGAGATTTTTCAAAACCCCCTGCACCGCCTCGCGCTGCTTCATGTTCTTGAGGTAAGCGGTGATCTGCTCTTTGACCTCGTCAAACGGCACGGTGCCGGCCGGCTTCTTTTCCTCGACTTTGATGACATGCCATCCGAATTGCGTGCGTACGGGGCCGCCGATTTCACCGGCTTTCTGGTTGAATGCGGCCTCGGCGAATTCGGGAACCATCTTGTCCTTGGAGAAAAATCCGAGCTCTCCGCCAGAATCTTTCGCGCCGGGCTCCTGGGAGAGTTCCTTGGCAAGCTTGCTGAAGTCCTGTCCCTTTTTCTTGGCGAGGGCGAGCGCTTTTTTCGCGGCGTCCTCCTGCTTTTTTACGACCTCTTCTGAATCGTCCTTGTTGACCAGGAAAAGAATGTGCCTGGCCTTGACCTGCTCGGGATTTTTAAACTCCGCGGTGTTTGCGTCGTAGAATTTTTTGGCATCGTCCTCGGCGACCGGGGCGCTGTCCTTGACCTGGGTTTGCATCCAGCGCTGCTGCTGGAGCATGGTGCGAAGCGAGGTGCTCAGCTTCTCGGGGGTCTGGCCAGCCTCTTTGAGCTGGGCCTGGAACGCTTCTTCGGACGGGAACTGTTTTTTGAGCTTGGCGATTTCCGCGTTGAGCTCCTCGTCGGAAACCGTTTCGGCGGCGGCTGCGTTCGCCACGAGCTTGTCCATGATCAGTTCGTCAAGGATCTGGCGGTATCCGTTGAGCTTCTGCTCTGCGGAAAGATCGGCAGCCTTGACACCGGACGCCTCGACGGCGGCTTTGAACGCCTCGTCGAGGCGGGCCTTGGCGATCGGTTCGCCGTTGACCGTGGCGACAGGATCCTTGATCTCGAGCGAAGCGCCGGGAGCCGGATCCACCGGGGCGGGAGCCGCATTCGTGGATTGCACGGGAGCCATGGGAGCCGGGGCAACAGATGCTGCCGGAGCCGCAGGAGCCGCAGGAGGAGCGGGAGGAGCGGGAGGCGGAACACTTTTCGACGGGGCGGGCTTGCAGGAGGAGAGCATGGCCGCCGCGAGGATGGCCGCCGGGAAGATAAATGAGCGAATGGATTTAGTCATTGGAATAGGAAAGACACGAAATTGGCAGGAATGTTCATCAAATGCGAGCGGAAAAATACATGCGCGCGAAATCTTTTCGTGGCATTCCTGGAGCTCTGCGTCTCTTTTCGCGTGATTGCGGAGGTTCTTTTTGATTACTTTCCCTCAAATGCGTCCCGACAAATTTACTGCCAAGATGCAGGAGGCGCTGAACGCGGCGCTGGATCTTGCCTCCAAGAATGACAATCCGGAAATCACCGGCGAGCACTTTTTGCTCTCACTCGTCGAGCAGGCAGACGGTCTGACGCGCCCGCTGCTTGAGAAGCTCGGGGTCTCGTCCTCCGCGCTGGAAGCCCGCCTGCGCGATGCGATCGCCGGGTATCCGAGGGCGCGGGGCGGGGCGCAGCCGCAGATTTCCCACGAACTGCGGAAGACGCTCGACGCGGCGGAAGGCGAGATGGCGAAGCTGAAGGACGAGTTTTTGAGCGCCGAGCATTTCCTGCTGGCGCTGATCGGATCCGGGACATCCGCCGCCAAGCTTCTGAAGGAGAGCGGGGTGACGCGCGACCGGCTGATGAAGGCATTGGTTGAGATCCGCGGCAACCAGCGCGTGACCGACCAGGATCCCGAGGGAAAATACCAGACGCTCGAGAAATACGGGCGCGACCTCACCGAGCTGGCGCGCAAGGGGAAGATCGACCCGGTGATCGGGCGCGACGACGAGATCCGCCGCACGATGCAGGTCCTCTCGCGGCGCACAAAAAACAACCCGGTGCTCATCGGCGAGCCCGGGGTGGGAAAGACCGCGATCGTCGAGGGGCTCGCCCGCCGGATCGTGAGCGGGGATGTGCCCGAGTCGCTGAAAAACAAGCGGGTCGTCGCGATGGACATCGGCGCGATGGTGGCCGGCGCGAAATTCCGCGGCGAGTTCGAGGACCGGCTGAAGGCGTTTTTGAAAGAGGTCACCTCCAGCGAGGGCGAGGTGATCCTTTTCATTGACGAGCTGCACACGATCGTCGGGGCGGGTGCGGCGGAAGGCTCGATGGATGCCTCGAACCTCCTCAAGCCCCAGCTCGCGCGCGGCGAACTCCGCACGATCGGCGCGACCACGCTCGACGAATACCGGAAGTATATCGAGAAGGATGCCGCCCTTGAGCGCCGGTTCCAGCCGGTGATGGTGGACGAGCCGAGCGTCGAGGACACGATCGCGATTCTCCGCGGGCTCAAGGAACGCTACGAAGTCCACCACGGCGTGCGGATCCAGGATGCCGCGCTCGTGGCGGCCGCGATCCTCAGCCACCGCTACATCAGCGACCGGTTCCTTCCCGACAAGGCGGTGGATTTGATCGACGAGGCGGGGTCGCGGCTGAAGATCGAGCTCGAATCCATGCCGACCGAGATCGACCAGCTCGAACGCCAGATCATGCAGTTTGAGATGGAGCGCACCGCGCTCAAAAAAGAAAAGGACGCCGCGAGCCGCGACCGCCTGGCCAAGATCGAAAAAGAGCTCGCCGATATCAAGGAAGAGGCCGGCCGGCTCAAGGCGCGCTGGCAAAAGGAAAAAGACGAGCACGGAAAATCGCGCCGTCTCGCCGAGGAGATCGAGCAGAGGAAAGCCGAGCTCGAGCAGGCGCAGCGCACCGGCGACCTCCCGCGCGCAAGCGAGATCCAATACGGCAAGCTCCCCGAGCTTCAGCAGAAGTTTGAAGCCGCACGGAAGCACGATGGCACCACGCTTTTGAAAGAGGAAGTCACCGAGGAGGACATCGCCAAGGTCGTTGCCTCATGGACCGGTATCCCGGTCTCGCGGCTCCAGGAGGGCGAGCGCGCGAAACTCGTCAAAATGGAGGAGCGCCTGATGGAGCGCGTCGTCGGCCAGCAGCAGGCGATCCAGGCCGTGTCGAACGCCGTCCGCCGCGCCCGCGCCGGGCTCCAGGACGAAAACCGCCCGATCGGATCGTTTCTTTTTCTCGGGCCGACCGGCGTCGGAAAAACCGAACTCTCGAAAGCCCTGGCGGAATTTCTTTTCGACGACGAGGGGGCGATCATCCGTCTCGACATGTCGGAATACATGGAGAAGCACACGGT
>Ga0194053_10001659_pt1 | contig 14059 bp, 16 predicted proteins | sample SepL228m_MetaG_FD_161684 | JGI IMG/M metagenome (GOLD analysis project Ga0194053, IMG submission 161684) | Anoxic zone freshwater microbial communities from boreal shield lake in IISD Experimental Lakes Area, Ontario, Canada - Sep2016-L227-8m | ecosystem: Environmental > Aquatic > Freshwater >... | reverse complement strand
CATAAATACGGCGTGGTCAAAGCCCTTCAGGCAGCCGGCCATATTGTCGGCATGACCGGTGACGGCGTCAACGATGCCCCCGCCCTCAAGCAGGCGGACGTCGGCATCGCGGTCTCGGGCGCAACCGATGCCGCCCGCGCGGCGGCCGCCCTCATCCTCACCGCTCCCGGACTCTCGGTGATCATTGACGGAATCAAGGAGGCCCGCAGGATTTTCGAACGCATGATGAGCTACATGCTCTACCGCGTGGCCATGACGATCGCGATCATGTTCTTCGTCGTTTCCTCGGTCATTCTCTTCAACTTCCGCCCGCTGACAGCCCTCATGATCATCGCGCTGGCGTTGCTCGACGATCTGCCGATCATGACGATCGCATACGACAACGCGCTGGCTGCACCGAAGCCGGTGAAATGGGACATGCCCCGCGTGTTTCTCATCTCCTCGGTGCTCGGGCTTTTCGCCGTGGTGCAAAGCTTCCTGCTGCTGTTCCTCGGACGCAACCTCTACCATCTCGACGCCCTACACCTGCAGACGATGATGTTCCTGCAACTCGTCGCAGGCGGACACCTCCTGCTCTTCGTGACCCGATCGGTGGGTGCTTTCTGGAAGCCTCCGTTCCCCGATCCCCGCCTGTTTTTTGCCATCGTCGGAACCCAACTGATCGCGGTTCTGGCCTGCGGCTTCGGCGTCGGCTCCGTCGTGCCTGCCCTCCCGTGGGGGATCATCGGGCTGGTCTGGCTCTACAACATCGCGTGGATGTTTGTCCTCGACCTTGTCAAGATGGCCCTCTACGAAATCCTCCAAGGCCACAGCATGACCCACCAGGGATACTCGCTCTTCTTCCGGCGAATGACCCACTCCCTCCAGCCCTACGGCGGAATGCACAGCTTCCGCCGCCGGAACTCGTAGCCCCCGGGCCATCACCCGCCTTTTCCCTCAGATCCGCCAGAGGACGACACGCCAGCGCCTTGTCTGCATCAGCGGCGGCTGCTTAATTTGCTTGCCCCGCATCGAAAACCACGCAAAGTAAATCCCGTGATAGCCGACAGAGAGATTTTCGCCGATGCGTTTCAGGCCGTTTGCCTAGCTGGTAGCCGTATAGATATCGCAGGCTTACCAAACGGGATGACCAACTCGAAAATCAACACCCTTAAAGTCGTCGTAAGTCGTTAAATATAATTTAGTTGGTGAGGTGGCTGAGTGGTCGAAAGCAGCGCTTTGCTAAATCCAAATGACGGTTTTTTCTCAAATCGTCCCGTGGCATCTTGAAGCATCAACTAGCTTCATTTGAGCATCTTGCAACAGTTCCGGTTTCATCCCGAGTTATCTGGAATCGTCTCAAAAAAGTAGGTGGACTTACCATTTTGACTTACCATTTTTTCGTTGATTCCATCCAAATTCAGGATTCCCATGCCACCACCGAACGCGTAATTTCTGCCCATGCCGGAAAAGGAATGGACGGTTGCATTCGGAGATTTTGCGTTGATCGTAAGGCGGACCACATCGAAAGGCCGGATGATCGACTTTGCCGTTGTTCTGGTCGCCTTCATTTCCGGCGATTGGAAAGACATCACCCGCTACGACACCGCCCACGGAACGCCGCACCGGGACATCCTCGGCGCGAATCAGGGCTTGCGTTTCAAGCGGTGGATGGACGATATTGATTTCGCGCAAGCCTTTGATTATGCCATCCACGATTGCACAGAAAATGCCGAAAGCTACCTCGCGGACTTCCTCGCGCATTGATCCGCGTTTCGTCGATGTCAAACCCGTGCAGGGCGCGATGTCGGCTCAGGAATCCGAGCGCATCATGCGCAAACATGGGTTGCACCCCATGACGGCCTCTGAACGGAAGACTTTCGCAAAATTCCTTCGCGATTGAGCGGAACAGGTTCTGCCACCACAACGGATGCTCCGCAGGGGGTAGCCGGATTCTGCAAGTGGCACAAGTTCGCCGCGTTCCTGGCATCTTGCCTTTAATGGAGATTCGCAACGATGACGCCCTCTCGCAATACTCTGACGGCCTCGGCACTGCCCGTCATCCCAGCCGATCCGCCAGAGAATTCCGGGTTTGATGCGGTGGGTGTTGAGCGAAATCCGAATGATGAGCCCGGCGCCTCCGGCCCAGATGCTTTCAGCAACCGGAACGATTGGGGAACCACGTTTCCCCAAACCCCTCCTCTAGGGAGAACATTTGGGAGCTTCGCTTTGAACGTCCCCGATCACCAGCTACCACTTGCTTCTGGCACCCAAGGCTGCTCCCTACTTTATACTTTACCACACAATCCATCAGCGGCATAAATAACTCATGCATAAGGCCTATTCGTATTTGAGATTTTCCACTGCTGATCAAATACACGGAGACTCCCTGCGCCGTCAAACCACGCTGGCGAAAAACTGGTGCCAGAAGAACGGGATTCCGCTGGTGGAGAACTACCGCGACCTCGGGGTCTCGGCGTTCCGGAGCAAGAATGCGGACAAGGGGGCGCTGAAGGCGTTCCTGAGCCGGGTGGAGTCCGGTGCCATCGAGCCAGGTTCCTACCTGATCGTGGAGAGCCTGGACCGACTGTCTCGAACCGATATCACCTATGCGTTGCAGATGTTCCTCGGGATTATCAATGCCGGGATCGTGGTGGTGACCCTCGCCGACGAACGTGTCTATGACAAAAAGCGAATCAATGATGGAAATTTCACGGACCTGATCATCAGCCTGACGATCCTGAGTCGGGCGAACGAAGAAAGCCGGATCAAGTCGATGCGGAGCACGCAGGCGTGGGAAGCGAAGCGTGGACGGGCCGGGACTGAGAAAATCACTGCCTTGTGCCCCGGCTGGTTGAAACTCAGTGCCGACCGGAAGAAGTTCGAGGTGATTCCCGAAAAAGCAAAGATCGTGAAGCGGATCTTCCAGATGGCAGCGCAGGGGAAGGGAGGGCTTCATATCGCCCAGGTTTTGCAGCGGGAGAATGTTTCCAGAATGGGTAAAGGGAGCCGGTGGTATTCGACGGGCATCAAGAATATTTTGGATTCGCGCGCCGTGATTGGGGAATTTCAGTTGGCCCGCACGGTTGAAGGCAAGCGGGTGCTCTGCGACCCCGTGCCGGGATACTACCCCGCCGTGGTCCCGATGGATTTGTATTCCACGGTTCAGCGGATCCGCCGCACCCGATCGTCCTATCGAGGGCGGGGGCAAGGCAACCCGATAGCGGGCCTGCTCTACAACGTGATGACCGGGCGGAAAATGATGCGGCTCGTTTCCAATGAAGCGAGGGGTTACTCCTATTTGGTCGATGCTGCTGCCTCGGTTGGAGCCGCACCACGCATCACATGGCACTATGGCCGGTTTTTGGAGGCCCTCATGGGAGCCTGCGAAGCCATCACGACATGTCCCCCATCGGCCAAAAAGCAGAATCAGGAATTGGAGGATGCCCTCAAACGCAAAGACGAGATCGAGGCAAAGATCCCGCGGTTGGTCGATTTTATTTCCGATGGGTTCTCGGCCGGGGCTCATGAAAAGCTGCGACTGCTCGAAGCGGAGAAAATGGAATTGGAGAGCCGGATTGCGGAGATGAAGGTCGATAACGCTGCCCCCGACATGGATCTGGAGCAGGTTGATTGGAGGGATGCTTCCAAACTGAAGGAAAACGCCCGGGCAATTATTGAGCGTATTGATGTCCATCCGCAGGAACGCTGGTTCACCGTCAAAACCTTCGACGGTCGGGAAGTTCGGTATGTGGAGGACGGGAACGAGATTGAAGTTCTATCGAGCGAACCGGCTTCCAGAAAGCGAACCAATGAGCCGGGGAGAGTGAAGAAAGCCACTCCAGCAAAAAAGGGAAAACGGCGGAGGGCGCGGTCCGCATAAAATCGCGATTGAACCCAAATGGGCCGGGATCCAGAATACTCCCATGCGCTACCTGCTCGCCATTGTGTTGCCCCCGGTCGCGGTGCTGCTGTGCGGGAAGCCGTTTCAGGCGATTCTGAATTTGATCCTCACGCTCTGTTTCTGGATCCCCGGCGTGGTGCATGCGCTGTTCGTGGTCAACAGCCACCTGGCAGACGTGCGCGCAGAAAAATTGATCGCCGCCGTGAAGCAGGAGACGATGTTGTTTATCAAGAAGTGAGCGTCACGGCTCCGGCAGCACGCCGAAAATCAAGACCTGTTCCTCTAGCCCGGAGATCGTCTTCAAAGCGTCGCGGGTGAAAGCGGGAGCGGCTACACGCGCTTTCTCGGCTTCCTGCGGGTAGGATTGCAGGAGGCGACGGACGTTGCCGTCCGGGAGCGGGGTAACGCTCGAAGTTGTTACGCAACAACCTTGGTTACACAGGAGGAGTGCCGTTGCGATCAATCCAATCGTCAATCTTTTCGCGTTCATGCTCTTTGTCTGTGCGGATTTTGTCGATCTGGCCCTCCCGGCGTGTTGGCGTAAGCTTTTCGATGATCCGGGCCATGATCGGCACGGATTGAAGGAGGGCGAGGATGGCCGTCCACATGGGGATCAGACTTTGAACGAATCGTTCTGCTTGCCGTCGTCCACCAGGTCACCGACCCGGTTGACCACGTCCTTGAGGATCGAGGCTCCGGCGAAGATGAAGATGCCGTATTGCGGCGGGATAAACGGGATGACGTTGAGGCCGGCGATAACCCCGGCAACTTTTCCGACGAGAGTGAGGATTTTGATGGCGTTCATACCACCGGCGCGGGTGTCAACCACTCGATCTACACATCGGTCGCCGGAAACGAGGTAAAACCGGCAGATAAACGCAATCCCAGCGCGACTACAACCGCCCTAGGAACTTCAGCACCACGACCACGGCGACTACAACCCCCGGCAGGCTTGTGCCCACTGCGATCCAGCGGATGGCCTTTTTTTCAAACTGATCGAATCGTTCGCAGAGACCAGTGAGCTGGGCCTTCATCCCATTGCGACCGTCCTCGCCACGGACGACGATTTCGAGCGCGAGAAGGCGGTGGTCGAAGGTGGCGAGCCGGTCGCGGACGGATTCGCGGCACAGGTCGCAACGATCAGCGAGGTCGTGAAGCGGGTCGGAATTCATTGTTGACTATTACCGGTGAGCTTTATTCTTCGGCCAACCGGCTGCGCGTTTGGCGGCCTTTTCGACAAGGGACTGAGCGGACGGGAGGGCATCCGGGACTTTTTTGGCCTGGGTGATCGCGATGCCCACGGCGCTCCAGCCGACAAGACCGTCGAGCTGGAGAGTGAGGGACTCCACCGTGCCCGTGGTGTATTCGCCAGCGGCCGCGTTCACGGTCCAATCGAACACGCCGGAAGTTGCCGCAGTGGACAGTGAGGCAAAGGGGGAGGCGGAAATAGCGATGGCATCCGCCCCGGATTCCGCGCAGAGGACAAGCGAGGCCACGATGTCGGCTGTTGATACCAGGGACAGATCCGGGAGGGCGAAGGCGCTGGCATCGGCCTGCCAACCGCTTTGCGTGATGCCGCAAGCTTGGGCCGCGGCCAGGAGGGTGGCGTCATCGGCGGCGATGGGAGCCGCCTGCGGAACGAGGCTCATCGGGGGCAGCGCGAACGCGGCCGCAGCCGAGGCCCATTGCGCCGTATCCATGCTCGAAGAAGTGGCCGATATTTGGGCTGAATTGCCTGTGGCGATCAACGTGGAGAGTTGGGCCTGCCAACCCGCCCAGGCCGGGGCGTCTGTCGATACCGCAATGCTCCACGCATCACCACCCAATGCCAGGGAGGAGGCTCCCATGAGCCACTGGATCACCTGCGGGGCGCTGCCGGCGGCTGTCGTCTGCCAGAAGCCTCGTTGCGAGAGGATTGCCGAAGCGGTGGAATCCAGCCGGAGTGACGGCAGAGAAAAAACGAGCGAGTTGTTCGCCCACGCCCACGAGGCGAGACCGATGTTGGCCGCAGTCACCTGCCAGTGCGAGATGGAGCAAACCACGAGCGTCCCGCCAACATGAAAGAGGGCGGCGGTGAAGGAGGATGCGGCTACCGACTCGCCCGCCGCCGTAACCGTCGAGCCAAGCGCGATGGCCGCAAGCTCGGACCGCGCTTCCGGCGGCAGAGGAGGGATCACCTCCGCTGCCGCCACGAAAAGATACGCGAGCAGGAATGCCGCCGTTATTCTCATTACGGCAGATCGAAGGCGGTTCCGTCCTTCTGGCTCTTGATCCAGGCGTTGGCACGGGCCAGATTCAGGTCTTGCGCCTTGAGGGCGGAGGCAATCGCATAAATGGCCGTGTCGATTTCCCCCGATGTTCCGGCCACCCGGTATTGCGCCTTGGCCGCATCCATCGTGATCGGCATGAAAGCAGGGACTCCTGTCATGGGCTTAAAGACCGTCGGAATGGCCTTTTCTGTATCCGTGATAGCCACTGCCGGTGTGCCTGTGTTTTGTCCCCCGATCCAGGCATTCGCCCTGGTGAGGTTCATGTCCTTGGCTTTCAGGGCTGCGGCCACTCTCGCCACAGAATCGTCCACCGCTTTGGGACTGGCCATACTGGTAATGCGATAGGCGAATATCGCGAATGGCAGCGCCTCCGGATGTCCGACGCGCAGGGCTGCCTTGGCAATCTCGGCGACAATGCCGCCTCTCGCGAAAAGCCTGCTGTCGGCCAACGCCTGGAAGCGCTCGGGCATGATGTTCTTGGCGAAATACGCACTAATGACCGAGTCCAATTCCGTCGGTGTTTTTACGTGGGGGATGTCGGAAGAGCAGACCTTGGCGAATACCGGCCCCACAACCGCGTCCATGTAATAATTACGGACCGCCAATGCCGTTGAGTTGTCCCAATCCGGTGCATACTTGGGTATCACGCCGAGGGTCCAGTAGCCGCCCACCGTCAGATGACGGCTTGCGCAGCCCTGGTAGGCCGAACTCAGGGACAAGGCCAGCGTGGCAGCGTCCGGGGGTGTAAGGTCGGGCAGATCAGCCGCAATCTCCTTTTCCAGGTTTGCCACCTCATCGAGCGTCGTTGCCGCTCTCAAGCGGGATGCAAGGCTCCCAAACAGGGACGGGGTTGGTGTGGCGGGTGATCCCTGGGCGAAGCCGAGGGCCGGTGCGAGGGCTGCGATGAGCAGCGCGATGGTTGTTTTTTTCATTGCGAGCCAGTGGTGATGTCAATTGCGCTGACCCATTCTTGCGGCCAGATCGGCCGCCAGACCACACGGTTGGACGGGTCTTTATCCGCCGTGGAAGCATTGATGAGGCTGTAGGACCACACGAGGTGGTCGCGGTAGGAGGAAAGGTCGTCCCTGACGACGACAAGGAAGCCGCCGACTTCCGAACCCGCGTCGGCGAGCATGGCAAAAATGCTGTGGGTCGCGTCCTGCTTGATCCAGGAGCGGGAGTCGCCGCTACCGGACACGGCGGGCTTTCCGCTGTCCGTGAAATAAACGTCCGGGCGGTTCGTCCACACCTGCCCGGTGACGAGGGTCTTTGTCGGGTCGGGGCTGTGATACCAAAAGACGAAGTTGTCGGATGATCCCGCGAAGTTGCCGGCGCTCGCCTTGAGTTCGAAGTCGGTAAACGAGGCGCCCGGAGGGAGCGAAATCCAGAGGACTGCGTAAATGCCGTCCTTGCTGTCCACATAACCCTTGGTGGCCGCATTGTTCGCATTGGTGCCGGTTGTGAGGTTGCTAATCTGGTAGCCGCCCGCGTCGGCGTTGCCTTGGAATACGAGGTTCCTGATCGGGGTGGCGGCGATGAGAAAAAGCATCGAGGCCCCGAGGGCGATGCCGGAAACAATGGATTCGCGGAACGTGAAGTTTTTCATTATCGGAAAAGGACGGTCGCCTTGTAGCCGGGCTCGGATGGGGCGGCGGTGAGGTAGGCGCGGAGGGTGGTGGCGCTGACTGGAAAAGCCGAGAGGATGGAGATGTTGTCGGCCTCGTGATTGGGTTTTTGGATGCCTAGGGGGACGCACAGGGATGGCGTGGCGGCGAGGCCACTGATATCGAAGTCCACCGAGTCCTGCCCGACGACAATGGTTGCGGTGGCAAGGTTGGCAATACTGAGAATGTTTGGCGGAGGCGGGTAAACCGGACTCCCCTCCTCGGGGATGCCCTCGTCGCCGCGCACGATGTCGTTTTCAAGCGTGACGGCGAGCGTGTTGGAACTCGTGCGCAGATCGCCCTCCGCCCACTCGATTTCGAGCATGAGAACGACCGAGGATGGCGTTGGCACGCATGCGAAGAGGGCATTGATCTGGATCGTGTTGAGGTTGAGATCGAAAACGTAGGTGGCCGAAATGCCCGCGCCTAATTTTGTCCAGGCAAGATGAGAAGCGACAAACTGGCCGTTGAAATCCTTGTCTGCCTTGAGGCCGATTTTTCCGGCGGCACCGGTCGGAAGCTCCTGAGCAACCCCACCTCGCATAAACCTCACCTCAACAGGGAACCGGTCGCGGCGTTTGAACGTAAGCGAGGAAATCCCCTGGCCTGCCCAAGTCCGTATTGTCCGGTCGTCCAAATCAATTGCGATACGCATCGCAATCGCGGCGTTGTCAATCGCGAGGCCACTTCGACACCGGGCAGATCTGCGTGCGGAATCCCGCCTTCGCATCGATCCAGCACCCGCATTTCGAGCACCGGCGGTCGGAAATTGTGAAAAACTCGCATGCCTCACAGATCGCAATGCGGGCGGCTTTCTGTGCTTCGGTTATGGGGTCTTCGCCTGTGATTGCAGCGCCGCATTCCGCCGTGACGGCACCGACAAACGAGCGTAACTGTGCGGCAGCCGGGGGCGGCGCATACCTCGCCCGGAGTTCCGCAAACGCCCGTTCGGAAAGTTCGAGGTTGTCGCCGACCACGGTGCCTGCTGCGAGGCACGCTTCGTAGTAGCCTTGGGGTTTTGTCGTTGCGGCGGATTCGAGTCTGGCGAGCGGGATTGTAATCATGGCGAGTTGAGCGAATCGAGAATGGCTTGGGTGACGGTGAAGGTGAATGGTCCACGGTCGCCGCAGTCGCTCCCGTTGTTGAGGTTTGCGGTGCCGAGAACCGCCGATCCATTTCCGTTATGGAGTTCCAGCCTGAATACGGCCGCATCGCAACAGTGGCCGCCCGGACATGGGCCGTTGCCGTTGCTGTATTGAACCGTGATGTCGGTCCCGGCCGTGATCGTGGTGTTGCCCATGCCGAGCACGCCTTGGCTCGGGCATCCCTCGTAGAGGTTCGTGCCGCCCGGTGAGCGGATGGTGACCCATCCGACGCCTTCGTGGCACCCGCCGGATACCTCGCACCAGAATTGAAATTCGTATGAGCACCAAGGCTGCATGGTTTTGGAAGCCTTCCCTGTGATATCGCCGCAGTTGGAATTCGGAAGATGCGCCCGCACCTCAAATGTGAATGAACTTTGCCCCGGTATTCCCGGCCCCACTTTGTGGATGCCGTAATCAATACTGTCACCAGGCCACATGATATTGCTCCAGAGCACAGTGTTTCCGTTGCGCACGGACACGAAGTAGCCACCGGCAGCCGGTTTTCCTTCGACCGTGTCAGCCGTCGTGCCAAGCGTCACGGTCCCTCCAAAGGACGCCTTTTTTGTGCCGCTGGCATCCTGCGGATAACACGGGCTCGGGTCGGTGTAGTCGTCCATCGTGATCGAGACTGTCGGCCACTGGACCGAGGAACGAGGCGGTTTTGGTGGATGCCCTCCCACGCCACCTCCACCACTACCTCCCACACCTCCTGTGGGAGTGCCGGGATCGCCGGTGGTTGGGCTACCACCCTTATTACCTCCATTTGAATCCCTCGAGTTGCTGGTTCCGGATTGACTGCCCGAACCGTCTGAACCACCGCTGCCTGAACCACCGCTGCCCGAACCGCCATTTCCCGAATTGCCGCCATCGGTTCCGCCATCGCCAGGATCAGTAGGATCGAAGGGGTTCGGGCAGGTTTGACCGGACGCCGCCTGAGCGGCCGTCACGCATTCGGGCGGGAGATTGGTCCAGTCGGAAGAGAGGAATTCCTCCCTGCCGAAGTCGGATGCCTTGACCACGGTGGGTGTAGCCGTGCCGATGCGAAGCCACCAGAGGCCGTTGTAGTAGCGAAGCCAACGGTCGGTCCATTCCTTACGCCGCACCAGATGGCCCGCCTTGCCTGCGAGTATTGCCGTTGGCCAATCGAAAAAGATGCTCATGGAACAATGATTTCGCGGGCGAGTTGGAGGGCGAAGGTTTGCGTGGAACGCATGAGTTCACGCGCTTGGCCGCCGAAGGAAAGCGGTTGCTGCCACTGGATTTCGCAGAGCGCGGAAAATGCGGTCCCCGCATCGTTCTCGTAATTTGAAAGGGCGGATTCGAGCTGCGAGGCTTCCAGTTTGCAGAGAACCCGGTATCGGGTCTGGTCATACTCGCCGATGGTTTCAAACGCACCGTCTGAAACGGCAAGCAGGCCTTCAGGATCAAATTCCTTGAGGCCCACAGTGATGACCGACGGCCCGATGGGAATGAGACTCGTCCCGCCGTCCATCGTGAACCCGATGTCGGCAATGAGGTGATCGCCGCTCTTGCAGAAGAGGACCGGATCGCCCGCCTTCCACGAGGAAAGTCCCTGCGGATAGACCCGCCCCGTGCGCAGGTCGATATTGACCGGGACAGCGCCGTCATCCATCCACGAGCGTTCAAAGATGCCGATGGGAATGATGGCCGGAGATGACGAGCCGTCGGCATTTGTGGCCACAAGTCGGGTGAGATAGACGCCGGGATTTGTGGCCGGGCCGTGGATGACGCCGGTTGACGCATCTGCCGTGACCCCGGAGGGAAGCCCGCTCCATGTCCAGCTTGTCGGGGCCGGCGCATTCGTCGTCGCAGGTTGGTAATACCACGCTTCCCCGGCACGGTATCCGAGAACGCTGGTTGTCAGGTCGATGATGGGGATTGCCATAAAATCAGGTGATGATTGCTGCGGGTTTTCCTTCCTTGTCTGCGCCCAGGATCTCGTAGGCGACCCACCCTCGGGCGTCGTTCGCCAGCGCATTTTCGGTGTCGAACTCAATGAGCCGAGCCCGCAGCGCGAAGTTGGCACCGGAGGGAGCCGCCGAGTCCGCTCCTTCCCACACGCCGTAAAGCAGCGTGTCCATAGTGATCGTGTCCACGGTGGAAACCAGAGCCCGCTTGATTCTTGCGCCAAAGGAATGCGTCTGCCGGTTTCCGGTCAAAATCAGTCTCTGGGCCAGGCAGGGAGTGGCGTTCCAGACGATATTTTCCAGGTTCATTGCCGTTGTGGGAGGAGAGGACTGCGAGGGGGCTGTGCCATGTTCGAGCACCAGCAGCCATTGCGCGTTGCTTGTTGCGTTGAGAAGCTGCAAGGCTAGCCCGAACTGAACGTCGAGCGTCCGGCTGAGCCTGAGCATTTTGTCGTTCACAAAAATCCGCCAAAGCTCCCGGTCGAAGCCGGTCGGGAAATAGCTCGTGCTCGTCCCCGCGTGATCCACCGCGTAGCGCACGCGACCGTCACTGGCAAAGAACCCGTTGCCCAACACACGTCCGCCGTAGATGCCGCGTCCCATTTCCAGCACCGCTCCGGTCGTGTTCTGCCACACGGAACCCGCTGCGATTGCAGGAAGATTCCCGCTCGGGTAAGCCGTTGGAGTTGCTGCGTGCACCGCAGGCAGCATCATCGGAGCGCGGCCCAGCTTCGATGCGTCCGCGCCCGTTTCCCCAAATAACGCGTTGAGATCCGTCCCCTTGAAAAACAAAATGTCCTTTGTCTCAGGCAGCGCGATCTCGATCCCGCTCGCCTGAGAGGAGGAAGCCCCTGGCCCGGTCGAGGGCAGGACCGCTTCGAGGCTCTCCATCCGAGAACCGTAGTCGTCCAGGATGGTGCGGAGCTCCACTACCTGATCGATTGTGTGGGTGTGGGGCTCCCAATCGCGTTCCGCCACCGCCGCCGTCACATAGACGATCAGCGAGGCCGATGCCGGGGCAGCCGGGAACACTAGCGTCACCACATTATCGTCGGTAATCGCGGCGCAGTAGTCGGTCCCCTCGGTCTTGAGCGTCCATGCGGACGTGTTTTCCCGGACCACGATATTGGCGATGTTGCTCGTCGCCAGCCCGTGAGTGACCACGATCGTGGTGGCCGTGCCAGTCCCGATGACCGCCGAATATGTCTGCGGCCCCGTGACGATTTGATCCGGGGTAAACGGGACGTAATCTTGCGGGTTTTGAAACAGCCAGTCCACCCCCGGCACCGTCTGCATGTCGGGCCAGATCTGCGGGCGGGTTACCTTGATCGTCGTCTGCCAAAGCTTTCGCGTCACCGTGCCTTCCTGATGGTTGTCCGGGTCGACGTAAAAATCTGCTTCCGCCTCGAAGGGGAGACTCAGACTCGCATTCTCTCGCAAGGCCTCGAACATTTCCGCCCGGTCGAGAGCGAGAGAGAACGTCCAGTCGCCGGGGGGAGCGGAATAAACTTGAACGGTCATTTGGGGGACATCCGTGCCAGCGAGGTCTCCCATGAACTCGATATGCGCGGTGTCCGTCGTCGGGTTGGTGACCTGCACCTTGCCGAGCACTGTCCCGTCAGAAAGGATCAGTATTTTATTGATCGCATCCTGCAACTGCGTCGGGCCATCTGCGGAATCGAGCAGTGCGGTCTTCTGGTAATTCCCGTAACGGACCTGGTAGGTCCCTCGAAAATTCGGCGGAATGTAGAGTGCCTGGATCTCGTTCCATAAGGTTGTTCCGCTGGGGTCGCATCCTCCATCCTGGATGGTGCTGATGTTCGGAGCCTCTGGCAACACCCTCGCCGCAGAGTCCGAAAACGCCAGCGGAGCGACCGTCAAGCGCAACTCGTAAATCCACTCGCCATCGATCTCGCTTCCCCTCACCCGCCCAAAACTGCGCGGGATCAGACGGTTGGAAATCACGGTGAGCGCCTGTGCGGCCCCGTCATTGCGCCGGATCACCACACCACCGGGAACCGCGTCGCAGGAAAAATCGTTCGCTCGGGCGGAAAGCGAGTTCAGCGCGGCCTGGATCGTCGGCGCGGAGGCGTTCCAGTCCAGAAACGCCGTCGTGTTCGTCGCGTTGCTCGCCACCGCCCCGATCTTGATCTTGTATCGCCCGCTCAACGGCCTGGCATCAATCGCCCCCACCGACACCCGCAAAGCGGCAATGTCGGCGTCCACCTCGTTGAACCCGCCCACATAGTCCAGAAACCGCAGCCCGAAAGAAACGGTTCCTCCGGCCACCCAATCCGAAAATGCCAGCGCATCGCCCGACGCGCTCTTGCAGGCGATTCCGTTGTAGAGATCGACATAAAATAAATTGGCGGACATGGCTCGACATCGAGCGCCGTGTCAAACTCCCTCGCCTTCAACCGATGGCTCGGCACCGAAAAACCCGGCCGGAAACTCGACTACAGTGTAGGGGAAATCCGGCTCCAGCGGCCCCGGCTCGTTCGCCAATGCCTCCGCCTTGCGCTCGGCCATCCTCCGCGCCAGCTTGTTGAGCCCGTAACCGTCGTCTGGAAGGCTGATCGTCATATTGTCCAGAAGTGCCCTTGGTTGGAGGACTCATTCATCGCGGCCACCAACTGCCGCTGCATTTCGGCTTCCATCGCGCCCTCAGTCGCCATTGGCACCACGGTATATCGCCCGACGAACCAAGCCAAAAATGGGTCTTTCGGCGATTGCTTGACGTTGACCGGAGGCAAGTTCAACGCGACGCAGCAGAGGTTCCAGAAAAGCGCGTGCTTCACATACGGGGTCCAATTCTCGTCCGGTGCAGGCATCGCCCCGTCCGCCGGCGGCTTGAAGTCTGCCGGCGAAAGGAAATACACCGTCGCCACGAGATGCCGATCCTCTCCATCGTCCCCGTAAACTCCGGCCATCCTGTCGGCAAGGCCCGGCACATAGGACGCAGGCATTTCCCCGGCGGTCAGCAGCCGCGCCCGCGTCCCCGCTTGCTCGAGCAAAGACGTGTCGTATTTCACCGTGTAGTCCACGATCTGCCCCATGACGAGGTTCCCCTGAACCGTGGCGTCCATGCTATACGTCGCCCGCGCTTTAGAAATATACACCTGAGCCTGTTGCAGCCAGCGTTCCTTCGGCCCGGTGTCCTGCGCGTTGG
>Ga0194053_10001654_pt1 | contig 14072 bp, 16 predicted proteins | sample SepL228m_MetaG_FD_161684 | JGI IMG/M metagenome (GOLD analysis project Ga0194053, IMG submission 161684) | Anoxic zone freshwater microbial communities from boreal shield lake in IISD Experimental Lakes Area, Ontario, Canada - Sep2016-L227-8m | ecosystem: Environmental > Aquatic > Freshwater >... | reverse complement strand
CAAAACTCAGGCCCGCCGCCGGCGGAGAATCATCACGGTTGTCAGGCTGAAGGCCAGCAGCGCCCAGGTGGAAGGCTCGGGGACGACGGTCAGGTCGCCCGTAGCGAGGTCGAAGCTGTAGAGCGTTCCCGAGTTCGTGCCGGTCCAGAGGGCTCCGCTCTGCGAAAGGGAAGTACCAGCGACCGCAACTGACGTGAAGTCGCCGGCGTGGGCCGCGAAGTCGAAGAGGCTGTAAGTCACGCCGTGGTTGGCATTGATATCGTAGCCGCCGAAGCTGACGATCGAGAGCGTGCCGCCGTAGGTCGTTGTGCCGGTGCTCGTCGAGTTGTCGAAATCCGTTCCCTTCACGCCGCCGTTTCCGGCGAGTTCCATCGTGGTCGCGGCGGTTGATGCCAGCGTGAGATCGCCGGTGACATTGACTTGACCGGGGCTGTTTCCGGGCTGGTAGGTGCCGCCGATTGTGACCGTCTTTCCGGCGCCGATGTTGATCGTCCCGTAGCCGTTGACCGTCACTCCGGAGGCAAATGTGTAAGCCGATTTCGCGGTGAGATCGAGCGTGCCATGGGAGGCGGCGGTTCCGAGGTTGACGCCGGTGCTGGAAGCAATGTCGCCGCCAGCGGACAGGATAAGCATGCCCGCACCGATCGTCGTGGTGCCTGTGTAGGTGTTGTTGCCGCTGAGGGTGAGGGATCCCGATCCGCTCTTGGTCAGCCCGCCGCCGGTTCCCGCGATGGAGCCCGCGAAGGCGGTGGTGGCGTTGCTGCCGCCGGCATTGAGGCGGTTGGCCCCGAGGTCAATCGCGGCGGCGACGTTGCTTCCGGTGAGCGCCCCGACGTTGTAGGTGTTCGTTCCCGCAACTCCGAAAGCCAGCGTCTGGTTGGCTCCCATGTTCAGGGTGGCATTTTGCAGGGCGTTGACGTTGGCCAGCGCGAGCGTTCCGTTGTTCCCGTTGGGGTAAACAGTGCCAGCAAAAGTGTTGGCTCCGCCCAGGGTCAGGGTTCCGCCGCCATACCAGTCCAGGGTTCCGCTTCCGGAAACCACCCCGTCGAACCGCATGCCGCCGGCCCAGGCGTTGAGGTTGTTGGTGCCGGTCACCGTCACGTTGCCGGTGCCGAAGTTCAGGATTTGGCCGTAGCCGTTGACCTGAAGGACCGCTGCGCCACCGTTTAGATTGATCGCGTTGTTGCCGGTGAGCGCGGTCAGGGCGTTGTAGTTGTTGACCGTGGTGGTGCCGCTGGCAACGGTGATGGCTCCCGTGCCGAGTGCTGTCGCGTTGCCGACGCTCAAGGTGCCTCCGTTGAGCGTCAGGCTGCCGGTCCCGAGCGCGCCCGCGGCCGTGAGGGACAAACTCCCTCCGTTCAGGTTCAGCGTGCCGGAGTAGGTGCCGGCATGCGTGATGGAAAAGGTACTGGCCCCGCCCACGGTCAGGTTGCCAGAACCGGTGAGGGCATACGCGCTGAAGTTCGCGCCCGCGTTGATGGTGCCTCCCCCGGCGCGCATCACCAGCGTGGAGTTATAGTAGATGCCGTTGGCGTCGTTGACGTTCACCGTGGAGCCGCCGCCGATGACCGTGTCGACCGAGCGGGTGTCGCTGTTGGGGTAGGTGCCGTTGGCCACGTAGCCTGCTGCAGGGGCACCGTTGAGGGTGGTCGTGCTGCCTCCGAGGTAGCCTATGTAGCCGTAGAGTTCGAGGGCGTTGAGGTAGCCGGCAACCCCTCCCGCACCCGAAAGCTGGAGGTTGATCCCCTGGCTGGCGTCCGGCGTCGTCACGGCTGTCAGCCCAGTCAGCGTGGCGGTTTGGTTCGTGTTGTAATTTCCGCCGCCGCCCACATTGAGCGAGGTCGATTGCGCCACCGTGGTATAAGCCGCATCTGAATAGGCCGTATAGGTTGAGTTCCCTGCGGCGTATTTATATGCCCCGTAGAAGGAGACGTCGTAAGTGAGGTTGGTGTTGGTGACCGAGAGATAAAATTTCATGTCGGTGGAGGTCGCATACCCCGCGGCTGCGGCCTTCGACCCCCCCAGCGCGCCAAGGGCCGCCGAATCGATGACGACGGAGTCAACCTGTGACTGGGTGAGCGGGTTGCTGACATTCGTGCCCAAGGGGCCATTGTAGCTGTCCACTCCGCTGGTCGTGCTTAAAATATTGCCACGAAAGCCGCCGGAACTCGTTCCAGTAACGGTTGTGATCGCACTCCAATACCACGGGTCAACGTTGTTCCAGAGGTTGCCGTTGGTGTCCGCGCCGGTCTGGCTCGCGCCCCGGTAGCCGGTGTCGTTGTTTAGGTTGATCAGCCACGTCTGCGCGTGGGCTGTGGCGGCGGCAAGAACAAATACAGCTATGATGCGAGGGATGGTTTTCATGGTCGCTTGGTTCGGGTGGTGGGAAAAATTGATGATGCCCTTTTACGACGGGCCGGGAATCGGATCAAATGAAAAAAAGGTTACCAGTTAACCTCCTGATCCGCCCTGCCGGTCAACACGCGATTGCAGAAGGAAATTCCACGCGGATCTGCAGGGTGCAGGTTGGGAAAATTTCTCTCACGGCAGGTTGGTTTGCTGGCTGAAAAGGTCGTTCATCTGGACACCGTTCGTTCGGTCGATCATCCGGATGCTTCCGTCTAGAAAAAGGCCCAGGGCCATGTTGCCCTTGGATCCGTATTCGTAGGCGAGGTTATACCAGCGGGTGTCGTAGGGATATGCCGAGGATTCCGCGTAGCAGTAGGTGCCGATGTAAGGCGAGTCGGTTGCCGCGTTGCCCGCGAAGATATAGGGAACCTGCTTGCCCATGCCCTGCATGTTCAGGGAATTTCTGGTGCGGGAGGGATCGCCCGGCGGCCATTCCCAGTAGTGGAAATACTTGTGCATGGCGTAGCTTCCGTGGCCCTCGGAGTAAGAGCAGCTTCCGTATTTCGATTTCATGAGCGGGCACCACATCACCTTGTTGTAGGCGGCGCTCGGAAAGTTCGTATCCCAGAACCCGCTCGACGGATAGCTCGCATTCCAGATGGCGCGCCTCCAATAGACCACATGGGTGTCCTGGCCGGGGAAGATGGGGCTTGTGGAAACGGCGGGGGGATAGACGTAGTTGTTTTGATTCAGGTAATTCTGCATGAGGACGTGGATCTGTCGCAGGTTGCTCAGTGAGGCGGTGGTCAGGGCGGCGGCGCGCATCCGGCCCAAGACCGGGAACAGCATCGCGACGAGGACGCCGATGATCGCAACCACGACCAGTAGCTCGACAAGCGAGAAAGCGCCGGCGGTTGGGATCAGTGCCTGGCGGAGAGCGCCCGCCATCCCATGAGGAGGGAAAGTGTTCCCCGATTCCCGGGTTCCAGAAAAATGGCTGATACGATCAGAGGTCATGGCGGGAATCGAAGCGGACATGTCATCCCTAGCGCATGACTGCCAGACTTTTCAATCGCCAGGAGGGTTATCAGTTAACCTGCCGTTTGCTGGCCGTCAGTGCCACTTTTCTCAAGGTTTCACCTGGGTCCGGAATCCCCATCATCCCCGGAACTGGAGACGGTCCCGCCGATCAGTTTTGCTGTCGGAGCGAGGTTTTTTCGGCGGTTGGACAAAACTCCGGGCTTGTCGGCAAGCGCTCTCCGCGGTGCCCAAGAGAACGGGATCGGGCCAATATTTCTTCTCCGGGTCGTCCCCCAACTCAACAGGGGACAGCCCGCGAAAGAGTCTGAATATCGTGTTTCATGGCAGCGACGGAAGGTTCCGCAGAATTGGGATGAACTGAAGTGGCGAGTGAACGGATGGTTTCGCCCGGCAAAAAGTGCATCCGGACATGGATCTTGGTGAAGTTCGATTTTCCTGCCTGCTTTTGTTGTTCTAGAATGGCCAGGCACATCTCGACCATGTGATCAAAATCCGGAAGCATTCCGGTGATCTGGCGCCCGCCCTGACCTTCAAGGCGGTCGGAACCGATCGTGACGACGCTGAGATCCTTCGGAATCTCGATCTTGTGGAGCAGGGCAACACGGGTGAGTGCCATGCCGCGTCCGAGCGATCCGGCCACGACTGCCGTGGGACGCTGAGAAAGCCGCGGGCGGATCATTTCCTTCAAATGTTCGGCCACGCTGGCCAGTTCGGTGTTGCGGACTTTCCGCGACGACTTCAGCAGCGGCATATCAACCGGAAGCCCGTGTTCTTTCATGGCTTCCAGATACCCCTCGCGGTGCATTTTTGTCTGCTCCGGATCCGGTTCCACGCTGTCCTCCGAGAAGACCACGCGGGTGTGGCCGTAGCGAATCAGGCGGGAGGTCAGGTCGTAGTAGGCATCACGCACGTCCGCGCAGACTTTGGGAGCACAGCGCTCAAATGGCGCGCAGAGGAAAACGATGGGCAGGGCTCTGGTATCGTCACCGAACCGGACAGGCATCTGGAAAGGTGTGAGGGAAATAATTCCGGCGATGTCATCCGCGAAAACCACTCCCTTCTGATTGGCTTTGCGGAGGTCCAGTCCCTCGGGCAGTACTTTCACCTCGGTCAGGAGATTCTTGCGGCGCGCCCCTTGGAGAATCACGTGCTCATACCACAGGATCAGTGGCTGTCCGGTTTGCTTTTCGGAGACCAGAACCCCGATTTTTCCATTGGGGGCTGGAGCAAGCGGATGCCGGGACTTGAGATAGGTGCCCCGGTAACCGAGAGCTGTGACATACCCCTCGTGCTTGAGCCGGTCATAAGCGGACTGGATCGTTTTGGTTCCGAATTGGAGGTCCTTCGCGAGAGCGATGACGCCCGGGAGGCGGTCATTGACTTTCCAGCGTCCGAGCTCTATTTCCGCGACGATGATGTCGAAGATCTGCTCCGCGTAGTTGAGCATGTGATGCGGAACGATCCGTTTTCCGAATAAAACGCGTGCTTTTGACATCAAAGAGTAACTAGAGACAAACTCCTTTTGCCATCTAAACACAGGTGGTTCAACAATGAAATGGTTCCCCGGCCTAATCCCTCGTCTGACTGTCGCGGAACAAGGAACATGTTCCGCAAGCAATGGTTTCGGGCTAATACTTTAAAATTTTCGCGAGAAACTTCTGCGTCGCCGGAGTCGAGGGGTTTGAAAAGAAGGCTTCTGCCGGGGCGCATTCGCCGATGCCTCCATCTGCCACGAAGGCAACCAGGTCGGCGGACTGCCGTGCGAACCCCATCTCATGGGTTACGAGGACGATAGGCTGTCCCAATCCGCGGAGTTCGGCGATCACATCCAAAACCTCCGCCGTCATTTCGGGATCAAGCGCGGAGGTTGGCTCGTCGAGCAGAAGGAATTTCGGCTCGATTGCAAGCGCGCGGGCGATTGCGACCCTCTGCCGCTGACCGCCGCTTAGAAGTCCGGGCTGCTTGTCCGCGTGGGCCATGAGTTGGAAACGCCCCATCACGTCGTTCGCGCGCCCGATGGCCTCGGCCTTTGAAAGCCCGTGCACGTAAACCAACGGGAGCACCACATTTTCCCTCGCGCTGAGATGGGGGAAGAGATTGTAGGCTTGGAAAACCGTTCCAATCGTCCGGCGATATAGCCGCAGCGCTTCCTCCGAGGAATCGAGCGCTTTGCCATCCACGAGGATTGTTCCAGAATCCGGCCGGTCCAGTCCCGCAAGCAACCGCAGCAGCGTGGATTTTCCGCCGCCGGACGGGCCAATCAACGCCAGCACGTGCCCGAACTCCGCCTCGAACGACACATCGTCGAGAACGTGGTTTGTCCCGAAGGCCTTGGTGACATGCCGGAGTTCAACTCTCATAGCGGACTTTGCGTTCCAGGGATTTGGTCCAGAGCGAGACCGGCAGCGTAAGAAGCAGGTAGCAGGCCCCGAGCGGAAGATAGGCCTCGAATGTCGAGTAGGTCGCGGAGTTCACCTGCTGCGCGGCAAACGTGAGCTCCGAAACCCCGACGATGTAGAGCAGCGAGGAATCCTTGATCAGCGACGAGAACTGCCCGGCCAGCGGCGGAAGCGTCTGCCGGAGCACCTGCGGAAATATCACCAGCCGGTAGGTCTGCGCCGGGGTAAGCCCGATCGCCCGCGCCGAATCCCACTGCGACCGGCCGACGCTCTCGATCCCGGCCCGGATGACCTCCGCGATGTAGGCCCCGCTAAAAAGCGACAGGATGAGGACCCCGACCGGCAGGCGGTCGTTCCATCCGAGCTTGTCCGCCACCCCGTAGAATCCAAAGAGCACAAGGAACATCAACGGCAGCCCGCGGATTGTCTCGACATATAAAACCGCCGTGTATTTCAGCGGGAGAAACGCGCTCCGCCGCGCCAGCGCCGCGGTCACGCCGAAGACCGTGCTCAACACCAGCGCTACCGCCGAGATCGCGATGGTTGTCATCCAGCCGTTGAAGAACACCGCGCGATAGCCCCAGACCTTTTCCCAATCCCGGACCGAACTGGAAAATATCCAGAAGCAGAGCGCCGAATACAGCGCGAGCAACCCGCAGGCGGTCGCCGCTTTCGCCCACGCTGGCGACGGCTTCTCGGTCCGGTCAAACAGAAAATCCATTGCCCACACACAGAATCATTTTGTCGCGATGCGCAAGGCGGCATTTTTCAGTTCCGGCTGTGCCGCCTCCGTATTACGCTTCCACAATGATCGATGAGTGGCTCTCGGACGAAGACAGGGAGAGGCTGTCCATGCGGCTCGGGGCCGGTGTGCTTGCCCGCCGCCTCGAGCGTGAGTGCCTGCTCATGCGCCGGAAAAGCTCGCTGGGCCTTCTCCGTTTCTTCGGTGGAAAAAATGCCGTCGTCGCCGGATGCCTGCGTGCTGCGGGTCTCGGGGCACTAGCTCACCGGAATTTTCTGGATGTCCGGCTCGTAGAGAACCGCGTCACGCTGCGCGGCCTCCCATCGGCGTTCGAAGGGTTCCGCCTGCTTCAGCTCAGCGATCTTCATTGCGAACTTGATCCCGCTTTGTTGGATGTCGTCGAACGTGCGATCCGCGGCGTCGCATGCGATGCCGTCGTCCTTACCGGGGACTACCACGACCACATCAGAAACAGCGGGAAAACTTCGCGGGCATTGATGGAACGGCTGATCCCGATCCTTCCCCGCCCGCGCTTCTGCATTTTCGGAAACCACGATTTCCTCTGCCGGGTCCCCGTTTACGAAAATGCCGGCCTGCCGGTTCTCCTGAACGAAAACGCGGCGATCGAGCGCGGGTGCGACCGCCTGTATCTCTGCGGCATTGACGATCCGCGGTTTTTCCGGACGCACGACCTCGTGCGCGCCCGCAGCGGCATCCCTGCCGGATCAACAACGATTCTGCTCTCGCACAGCCCGGAGGTGGCCGCGCAGGCCGCCGCGCTCGGCTACTCGCTGATGCTCAGCGGGCACACCCACGGCGGCCAGCTCTGCCTGCCCGGTGGATTTGTGCTTTTGCGAAATGCCCCCGTCGCCGCACGCTTTCTCGCAGGCCCGTGGACCGAGAATGGCATGCCGGGCTACACGTCGCGCGGGACCGGGGCCTGCGGGGTCGCCGCCAGGCTTTTCTGCCCACCTGAAATCACGCTCCACATCCTGAGCTGAAGCCTCGCCTGAGCTATGGCTCTATTCTCACGAGTTAAAGGGTGGCGCGAAGTCCACTTACCCGAACAAGTCCGGCTCGTTCCCTTCATCCATATCCGCCGAGAGTGGCTCGAACAGCGGGACGGCCAGCAGCGGCATGCGGGGATGCTGGAACCGTTCGAGCTCCGGCGGGGTTGAGGCGCGGGTGACCACCTTGATCAGCGGCCGTGGAGCCTGGGTGTCCACAAGGCCCCGGATAACCAGTCCCTCCGCGATCTCATCCCAGATCAGCTTCCCTGTGATCTCGGAGCGTTCAGCAAACCTCGTGGCAGGCAGGTCGATTAGCACCGCTCCATTTTTCTGCCACCAGGACAGGATTTCGTTGCGGGCAAATCCGGCCCACGCATGACGGACGAGCCCGCGTTTGCCCGAGCCGGTGATTTCCTGGCCGGGCTTGAAGGATTTGCCTTTGAACTGGAACGTCGCGCACATGGGTTTTCCTCACAGCGGGAGGCATGGCATTCGCATACCAGAAAATCTGAGTCTGTCCAAGCGCCGCGGATCGAGCTAGCTTGGGCGCATGACCACCGAACAAATCCACGGACATGAAATCATGGCGCTCGTCGCCAAACACCCGGAGGGCATTGCGGTTTCCGCTCTCGCCGATATCGTGGCGCACGAGTTCGGCGACGGGGCGAAGTTTTTTACCTGCTCGGCGGAGAACATGAGCCTGCCTGAGCTCCTCTCATTTCTCGGCGAACGGGACAAAGTGCAGTTCCGCGACAACCTTGTCTTCCCCGGCGGATCGCCTGCGTGCGAGCATCATTGATCAAACGCGAGGTGAGGCGGTATTTCTCGATCATCGGTGTCGTTGCGGCGATCTTTGCCGTCACGGTCGGCGTCGAGCGATGGATGGGTCGCTCGCTTTTCGGGCCCGACGGGAAGCCCGGGCTTTGGGAGGGCGACATTTGGAGCAGCGAATGCTCGCAGCGCTTTGCGGACGCCTATTCATTTTCGCACATCGGGCACGGGCTTGTTTTTTATGGCATGCTTTGGCTTGTTGCCCGTCGTGTGCCGGTCCGTTTCCGCCTTCTCATCGCCGTGCTGTTGGAGGCTGGATGGGAAATCCTGGAAAATTCACCGGTCATCATCAACCGCTACCGGGAAGCGACCATGGCTCTCGGGTATTCCGGCGACAGCATCCTCAATTCGCTGAGCGATGTGCTGATGATGTCCTTCGGGTTTTTGCTGGCGTGGCGGCAACCGCTCTGGGCGAGCGTGGGACTCTTTATCGCGATGGAGGTTGGCTGCGCCATCTGGGTCAGAGACAACCTCACCCTCAACGTCATTATGCTTGTTCATCCGCTCGACGCGATAAAAGCGTGGCAGATGGGCGGACAGCCTCTAGGCGGTTGATATGAAATTCCGTAAGGCGATTATTGTTCTTCTGGCGTGCGTTGCGCTGCCGCTGCGTTTGTGGGCTGAAACAGAAGACCCTTCCGGGGCCACATTTGTATCACTGGACGGGAAGGCGGTCCTTGCGGGAAATCCTTTGGAGAATGTCCCGGACGCGCATTTGATCAAGGAGGTTAAAGATCCGGTGCTTTGGCTTTTCCGCAGCCAGGTTGCAGCCCCACAAGGCACTGTGCTACTCTGTCCCGGCGGCGGTTATCGCTGCCTTGAAATGAGGAATGAGGGTGTCAATACCGCCAGATTTCTCAATCAACAGGGCTTCGATGTGGCCATTCTCGAATACCGGATCGCTGCGCCCCAGATTCCGGATCCTAAGGAACTGGCATTGGCCGACGCGGTGAAATCCTTCCGCCTGCTGAAATCCAGCGCCTCCTCGCTGGGCATTCATGATGGACGGCTTGCAATCATGGGATATTCGGCTGGCGGACATCTCGCCGCCCGCACGGTTGAGAATCTTGGAGAAAACGACCAGCCCGACGGTTTGATTCTCGTTTATCCCGCATACTTGGAGAAAACCATTCCAGGCAAAGCGACCCCCGCAGTGGTGCCTCCGCCCAAACCGCGCCGTCTCCTTGCTGTCATTGCCGCCAATGACAACCCGAATTGGGTGAAAAGTTGCCAAGAATATTCGGAAGCGTGGAAAAAATCCGGCGGGGACTCAATATTTCATCTACTGTCCGATGGCGGTCACGGATATGGGATTGCAGCCAACAGCGACAACTCCAACCAGCACTGGCCCGATCTTCTCAAGGCATTCCTTCAGACCAAATCCGGGCCGGCCATCAATCCTGTTTCTCCGACCCGATGAGAGCCGCTGGGGGGAGTCTCGCCGCTGACCATCTGCGACATGGATTTCCCTGAAAGTATTGTTAAAAAACAAACATGACAGGGCGGCACACCTGCGGCAGTTGATACCGCCACTGGATGTGTTTAAGCGTTAGGCTCGCAGTGCGGGATCCGTCCTAATTCCTTCTGCTTTTCCACGCGATGGCATCCGCTTTGCATCTGGGGCAGACAAAGATCATTTCGGATTTCTTGCCGGGAATCCTGCAGCAGCCGCCTTCGATGACCGTGACATAGTTGGGGAAGTGCTGCATGCGATATTGATACGTCGGCTCTCCCGGACCCGGCGAAACATCTTCCCCCCACCTGATCGGAACCGATTCCGCGCTCATTTGAATTTTGTGGATCTCACAGATGCCCGTCTTTTGCGCTTCTTCATGCGCTTTGGCCGTCTGCTTCCAGTCGAAACCGGGGCTCCCCGCCTGTAACGCGGCACAAGCAAGCAATGCCCCTAAAAATCCCAGACATATCAGGTGTCCTCTCAGCATCCCTTCACTTTTTTGGCAACCGGCTTTTTAATTCCGCAAGGCGGGCTTCTGTCATGCTTTGGTGTTCGGAAGCAGCTTGCAACCGACCGGCTTCCCCACTCTTGCCATCGTCGGCTTCTGCCACAGCTTTCTTGCGCTGCTTCAACCATTTTTCTTGCTCTCCAAACAGGATCTCACGTTCATTGGCTGGTAGTTTCTCCCACAAAGTGACGTAGGTGACGAACAGTTCGGCATCTCTCACCCGAGCCATGCTCCAAGCCGTGCTCAGCATGCTTTTGCCGGTATCCAGCTGTGCTTGGAGCGGGGCCTGCACGTCGGCGAGACTCTCCGGATGAACCCAGCCTTTCGGAATAACCTGCGTTTGAGCCTGCGAGAAGGCTGCGGACATCATCAAAATGGCGGCGTGAAGACAAAGGATGTGTTTCATGCGCCGGGAGCTTTTTGACGATCCCTGAGGATAGGTGATCTGAATTTCGTGAGAGCTCTTCTCAGAACGGATTTTTGCCGGCCTTCGGGAGTTTGAATCCCTTCTTCGCGGGCTTGCCGGCCTTTCGTGCGGCCCAACGGGCCTTCATGTTGGCGGCGAGTTTGGCTCGTCCCTCGGGCGTGAGGCCGCCTTTCTTTTTCGCCTTGGCCGGTTTCTTGGCGGCCTTTGGAACCACTGCCGCCGGCTTGGATCTCTTGATCGCATAACGGCCGGGCTCCACTTTGTTCACCAGCTTTTTTCCGGTCGTGCTGAACCAGACGGCGATATTGCCGGGTTTGGTGGCAAGTTCCTCGGCGATCTCCTTCACCTTGAGACCCTGGTCGCCTGCGGTATGAAGAAGGGCCAGGATGCGCTCCTTAAGGCCGCCGGGCTTATTGGTTTTCTTTCCGCGTTTCTTCGCCTTGGGCTTGGAGGGAGTGACGGCTTTTACAACGGCTGCCCTGGCTCCCGTGAGGGTTTTGGCAATCTCGTTTTCGACTTCTTCAATGCCCTTGAGGAATTGTTCCTTCTTCTCTGTCAGGGTGAGCAGACGGCGAATGGAATGGCTGGTTATGTGTGTTATGCTCATGGTTGAGGACCAGTTAGCATCAGATCGGGCGATGTCGGCAATAGAAAAGCGCGTAGCGGGACAGCGGATCAACAACAGCTTTCATAATGCATGTCCGCGCTGCTCTCCGTTGGTTGAACTCTGTCCGCAATATGCAGGACGCCTTTTTCATAGCGCACGCCGTGAAACGGGTTGTCGCGGATCAGCCATGCGCCGTCGAGATCTGCAAAATCCGTTTGCTGGGCGACAACCGCCCCTGCAGAAATCAACACGCTGCTTTCGAGCATGCACCCGGTCATTGTCTGCAGGCCGAGTTGCTGTGCGCGGCGCAACATCCTCAAGGCCGGTGTAAGGCCGCCACACTTCGTCAGTTTGATATTCAGCCCGGAAAAGAAGCCGGGCATCTGTTCGACATCTTCCAGCCCCACGCAGCTTTCGTCCGCAAGGATGGGCAACGGTGAGGAGGCGAGGATCTCCGGCATGCGGGCATCTTCGCCGGGCGGCAACGGCTGCTCGATAAATTTCACCCCCAAACCGGCAAGCTGATGCGCGAGCACCGGGATGTCATGCCCGCCCCACGAGCAATTCGCGTCGATGGCGAGTGCGGCTCCGGTCCGGTCGCGCACAAACCGCGCCGGCTCGATGTCTGCCCTGCCATCGGACTTGATCTTGATCAGCGGAAAGCCCTGCAATTCCGCGACCTTGTCGCCCAGCTCCTCCGGCGTGGAAATGCCGATGGTCGCAAAGGTGGCAACCGGATGGGGCTGTTTCCCCCAGGCCAGCTCGCAAGCCGTGCAATTCTCGCGGCGGGCAAGCCAGTCCCATAACCCGATATCAACCGCACACTGGGCGCTGCGCGACGGTTTTACCAGCGGCCAGATTTCATCCCAGATGCGTCCGATGTCAGCCAACGAATGGACCTTCAAGGTGCGGATCCACGGGGCAGCCTGCAATAGTCTCGCACGCACGTCGTCCGCATTCTCGCGATAAAAGGCATTCGGCGCAGCCTCGCCATAGCCGGTGATTCCGTCATCCCAGATCCGGACAAAAACATTACGAGTCTCGGCCCGCTCGGCACGGCTGATGCGGAAGACCGTTTTCGGGTGCAGGGCGTGAATGGCAGTCGCGAATTCCATTGTGGCGTTTGACCAATCTTAGCACCTGTGCTTGGTTGGGGCAGGTTGATTTTTCCCCGCATTTTTGAACACAGCATCGGGCGGTCGCTCGAACACCGCGATATCGTGGTGAAGGCGGCGTTCGATTTTTCCCGGCCCCCATGGCCATCCGGCGGCACTCTCCTGATCGGAGGCATTCATGGAGACGAGGCGGCAACGATCGTTCTGCTGGAGTCGTTCGTGCAAAAGTTTGAGACGGAGAACAGGAGCGATCTGCCGGTCGCTGTCATCCCCCTCGCGAATCCGGACAGCCACGCGCACAACACCCGCTACAATGCCCGCGGCGTGGATATCAACCGCAATTTCGGCTTCAACTGGCGTATCGAAAGCGTGGAACCGCCTGGTCCCGAGGCATGGTCGGAACCCGAAACCCGCGCGCTCCGCAATTTTATCCTGACGCTCCAGCCCGCGCGCATTGTCAGCCTTCATTGGGCGCTTGCAGAAATTGACGCCGACGGCCCGCAGTCAACCGGCCTGGCCTGGCAGATGTGGAATGCCATGGATGAAAACGAGCGGCGGCCATATCGGGTGCGTGTGGGGGAGCCTGGCTACGGTTTGCGCCGCCTTCAGCATACCTATGAAATATGTCCGGGTTCGCTCGGGCAATGGTGCGGCTACGGGCTGCGCTATGCGAATGGCGTCTGCCCCGCCATGATCACGCTGGAATTGCCTTATGATCCCGCCGCCGAATCGCGCCCATCGGAACTGCCGCCAGGGCATCTGGAACAGCTCAGGGACTGCTGGCGGAACGATACCGCCGGTTATCTGAAAGCGGTCGAACCCGGAGTCCACAAAATGCTGCGCGCCGCATGCGCCCGCTCTCCTGAGGGGGTTCAGTCCCTTCCCTGAACCATCGGAACAAAGCGAACAGGGGTCACTGATTTCTGCAAGATTTCCCCTTCGATCTTTTCGAGAAGAAAAAGTTGCTGTGCCCCGTCCTTGTCGCTGACGGGAACAACGAGCCTGCCCCCCTCACGCAACTGCTGAATCAATTTTGGTGGCACATCCTCGGGGGCACAGGTGACGATGATTGCATGGAAAGGGGCTGCCTCTGGCCATCCCAAGGACCCGTCTCCCACTTTTCCATGAACATTTCCATACCCGAGCCGCGCCAGTGTCTCTAGCGCCTGTCGCGACAGCCGTGGAACGATCTCGATCGTGAAGACGTCGGAAGCCAACTCAGCGAGGACCGCCGTCTGGTATCCGGACCCCGTCCCGATTTCCAGCACCCTTGATCCGGAGGGAAGGTCGAGCAGTTCGGTCATCAGGGCCACGATGTAGGGTTGCGAAATCGTCTGCCCGTCTCCGATCGGCAGCGGACGGTCACTATACGCTTCACTGCGGATCCCGGCGGGAACAAATTCCTCCCGGGCAATTTTCTCCATAGCCGCAAGCACCCGCCTGCTCGAAATTCCGCGATCGGCGAGTTGGGTTTCCACCATCGCCCTGCGCTCGGAGGGGTCGTCACCCTCCCATCGAAACCATGTCCTTATGACTGCCGCCGACCCCTCAAGCCATGCTCCAAGGCTCATATAGTATATCTACAGC
>Ga0194053_10001653_pt1 | contig 14076 bp, 14 predicted proteins | sample SepL228m_MetaG_FD_161684 | JGI IMG/M metagenome (GOLD analysis project Ga0194053, IMG submission 161684) | Anoxic zone freshwater microbial communities from boreal shield lake in IISD Experimental Lakes Area, Ontario, Canada - Sep2016-L227-8m | ecosystem: Environmental > Aquatic > Freshwater >... | reverse complement strand
GTGCCGGTGGATTCCCCGGTGGCGGCGGCGGCGGCGGCGGAACAGCCCTTAACAGCGCTAAGGCAGCAAACATAGTTTATGGTTCGGGCGGCGCAGGCGGGAACGGAATGATTACCGTTATCTACAAGTTAGCGAAAACCACAACATGACCGTTGCAACACGTTTAGAAACCGATACCGCGCATTGGATTCCCGTCGCTAAACACTATCAAGTGGACGGCGGCTATTTAGTGGTTGTGGCGGCACAGTTTATGACCGCCGAGGGTACGGAAGTTTTTTACACCGACGAAACCGGGGCGGCGTTCAGCATGGAACCCATAGCGAGGTTCCCGCACGGCACAACCCACGAAGAAGCTCTCAACAGTTTGGGCTACACCAGCGTTGTTGACACCGTTGTCGATCCACCGGAAGTGGTTTTGACAGAAGCGGAAGTGGTCGAGCAGGCGCAGGAGTCGGTGATTCAAATGCTGCCACCGGAAATCCTGGCCGTCATATCGGACAACATAAACACGGAGGGAACATGACCTATATCAAAGGACACATAAAGCGTGATCCGGTTACGGGTGCTTCGGCGGTAAGAACGGAGTTCCCCGAGGACAGTCTGCCGGATTTAGCGTGGCTGGTAGCGACGTTGAAGATGGGTGCGAAAAACGCGCAAACGTCTGAGGTTGACGGCTGGGACGATCTGTTTGTGCCACCGGAGCCGGAAGCAAGTCCATAGTTTTTAGGGGGTAGCGGTGGCCTGGTCATCATCGGACAGTTCCGCTGCCGCTACTCCCACCTTTTCGGTGGCCGGTCAGGGCTGGTTCGTTGACGGTGCCACGGCCCCTTACGTCCCGTCCATTGCCGGTCAGGGCTGGTTTTTCTTTGAAAACTTGGACATTAGCGCGATTATGGCGGCGGCGGGAACGCTTACCGCCGAGGCTTACCAGGCTTACCTGTATGCGTTGTCGCTTGCTGCGGTAGGCGAGTTGACGGCGGCGGCGTTCGCCCTAGTGCCCGATGCCGCGTACATGGACGCTACCGGCATCCTTGCCGCGTCCACTTACGAACGGTATGCGCGGTCGGCTTCGCTGGCCGGTGTGGGCGTTCTGTCGGTGACAGCGTTCACCGGCTACATTCGGGCCGCGAATCTTGCCGCTGGTGGCGCACTGTCGGCTGCCGCCTTTGAGCGGTATGCCACCGATGCGGCCCTTAACGGCTCTGGTGTGCTGTCTGCCGGGGTGGTGCAGCAGTTCGCTAAGGCTGCTGCGTTGGCGGCTTCGGGTGAGTTGTCTGCTGCCGCGTTCGCGCAGTACGCGCAGGCTGCGGTGTTGGGTGCTGCCGGTAGCCTTGCCGCCGCCGTGGTGGAACAGTACAACGTGTCGGCTCCGCTGGCCGGGAACGGTGCCCTCACCGCTCAAATCGTTCAAAGATACTTTCAGGAAGTTACGCTCATCGGTTCCGGTGAGTTGTCGGCGGCAGTGATCCAGCAGTTCGACATTTACGCGGCCTTAGCCGCATCCGGTGTGCTGTCTGCCGACGTTTTCCAGCAATTTGTTCAAGACGCTTTCCTTGCTGGGACGGGCTTGTTGTCTGCTGACACGGTTCAGCAGTTCACGTTGCCCAGCGATCCGGTGTTTCCGCTCAAGTTTCCGACTCATTTCACGGAGCCGGATGCTCCGTCGCTGTTCAATGCGGGTGGAAGACTGTCGGCTATCGCGTGGGAGCAGTACGAGCTTCTGGTCAGCCTCGCCGGTTCCGGCCTGCTGACGTTGGACGCTTACGCTGTTGTTCCGGCAACCGCTTTCCTGACCGCGAGTGGCGCGTTAACGTCGGCTGCCATTCAGCAGTTCCTTAGCGATGCGTTGTTGTCGGGGAACGGATTGTTGGCTGTAGCGAGTGTTCAGCAGTTTGTTGCGGCTACTGATTTGACGGCTTCGGGAACGGTCGCTGCCGAGGCGTTCGCCCGGTATCTGCTTAGCGTGCCTTTAGCCGCTAACGGAGCGTTGTCGGCTGCGACGGTGCAGCAGTTTGTGGTTAACGCTACGTTGACTTCTGTTGGTTTGTTGACGGCTTCGGCTGTTCAGCAGTTCCTTAGCTCTGCCACCCTAAGCGGTGCGGGTGCTTTGGTCGCTGACACTGTGCAGCAATTCACCAGGAACACCATTCTGGCAGGTCAGGGTGTACTTTCGGCGGGAACTTTTGAGCAGTATTCGCCTGCTCTGGCAATTAACAGTGACGGCACGTTAACGGCTGGCGCGATTCAGCAGTTCACCCTTCCCGCCGACTCGGTGTTGCCGTTTACCTTGCCGGCGAGGCTGGTCGATCCAGATTCCTCGTCGCTGCTTAACTCGCAGGGCCGACTGTCTGGTGTCGCGTGGGAGCAATACCAGCGTCTAGCTGTCCTAGCCGGTTCTGGTGTGTTGGCGTTGGATTCTTACGCGGTTGTTCCGGCGACGGCGTTCCTCGCCGCGAGCGGCGCGTTAACTTCTAACGCTGTGCAGCAGTTCCTTAGCGAAGCTGCTATGACCGGGAACGGGCTGTTAGCGGCTTCGGTCATTCAACAGTTCACTCAGTCCACCGATTTGACCGCGACGGGAACCGTTTCGGCCACAGCTTTTGCCCGGTATCTTGCCAGCCTGTCGCTGTCCAGTAACGGTGTGCTGTCGGCTGCGGCGATACAGCAGTTCACCGTAGACGGCACGTTTACATCGGTGGGCCAGTTGACGGCTAACGCTGTGCAGCAGTTCCTTAGCGCGGCAAACTTCACCGGCTCGGGAACCCTGGTAGCTAACACCATTGAGAAATACACCAGAGACACTGTTTTGTCTGGTGATGGTGTGTTGTCGGCGGGAACCTTGGAACGGTATTCACGTTCGGGCACGTTTAGTGGCGGCGGCGCATTGTCCGTTGAGGCCGGATTCATTTACACGATTCCTGGCGATCCGCTTTTCCCGTTCGCGTTCCCTGTCAGGTTTACGCCCGAGGATTCGCCTTCGTCGCTGCACGCGACCGGCCTGCTGGCCGCTATCGCAACGCAGCAGTATGCGCTTGCAGCTAACCTGCTTAGCTCCGGTGCGCTTTCGTCGGGGGCTTACGCAATTGTTCCGGTGACCGCCACGTTAGCGTCTGCCGGAACTTTGTTAGCTTCGGTGATTCAGCAGTTCACGCAGACCGTCAACCTGTCTGGTGATGGTGTGTTGTCGGCTGGTTCTGTGCAGCAGTTCACGCAGCTGGCCGGTTTGTCCGGTTTGGGTGTGTTGTCTGCCGACGTTTATCAGCGGTATTTCGATGCGTGTGCGTTGTCTGGTGTGGGTGCGTTGTCGGCTGCGACGGTTCAGCAGTTCACGTTGAACGCGGCTCTGTCTGCGGTGGGTGCGCTGTCGGCTGCGGCAGTTCAGCAGTTCACGGCTACCGGAACATTCTCGGCTTCCGGTGTGTTGTCGGCTGCGGCGATACAGCAGTTCACAACTGCCGCAACCCTCTCGGGTGACGGTGTGTTGTCGGCTGCGGCGATCCAGCAGTTCGCGCTTTCGGCCAGCCTGTCTGGTTCTGGCGTGCTGTCGGCCCTTGTGGTTCAGCAGTTCGCTTTGAGTGCGGCTTTGTCCGGTTCTGGTGTGTTGTCGGCTGCGGCTTTGGCGCAGCTAGTGGCTACGGCGAATCTGTCTGGTTCTGGCTTGTTGTCTGCTGCGGTGTTTGAGCGGTATGCCAAGGCTGGCGGTTTGTCCAGTTCTGGTGCGTTGACGGCTGTGGCTTATCTTGCTACGGAGCCTTCAACGCTGCCGACGCACTTCCCGATCACGTTCCAAACTTCCGCGAGCATTAACGCGGGTAAGTCATTTATTCCGTTTACGTTCCCTGGAACTTTGGGTGCGCGAGAAAAATCCACCGAACTTTACTAACATTTTCAAGGGGTTAAACAATGGCCGTAAGAACAAACTGGACTACGGGCGACATTTGGGCGGCTAACGACGCTAACGCTTTAGGTACGGCAATTAACGCCGCCGAGGTCACAGCCAATAAGGGTGCAGCTAATGGCTATGCCGGTTTGGACGGTAATGGCCGTATTCCGGTGACGCAGCTTCCTAACTCGGTGATGGAATATCAAGGGATTTGGAACGCTAGCACTAACACTCCCACGTTGGCTGATGGTACGGGTAACGCGGGTGACGTGTATCGGGTTACGGTGGCTAACTCTGCCCGTAACTTGGGGTCTGGTGCCCAGGATTTTCAGGTGGGCGATTACGTCATTTATGACGGCGGGGTGTGGCAGAAAAGTGACACTACGGATGCGGTGGCGACGGTCGCTGGCCGCACCGGAAACGTGGTGTTGACCTCTGCCGACGTGTCCGGTGTGGTGTCGCTTACCGGCACCGAAACGCTGTCCAGCAAGACTTTGACGAATCCTACTGTCACAAACTATACGGAGTCGGTTGTCACGGTCGGAACGGTCACAACTTCGTCCACGTTGTCGTTGACGAGTGGCACGGTGCTGACTGCGACGTTGACCGCGAGTACGGCGTGCGTGTTTACGATGCCGACTTTAGGGGCAGGTAAATCGTTTGTTCTGATTCTGAAACAAGCCGCCACTACCGGCGCGGGTACAGCCACGTTTACTAGCGTTAAGTGGCCCGGTACGACGGTGGCGGTCACTGCTACTGCCGGCGCTTTGGATATTTTCAGCTTCTTTTGTGATGGTTCTAGCTGGTATGGCTCTGCCGTGAAGGGATACACCGCCTGATGTTCGCTGCTATTAAGCATTTTATGGCTGGTGCTGTCGCTAAGGTGTCGGATTTGTTGTGGCCGAATGTGTCTTTGTTGTTGAGGACTATTGGGACTGCGGGGGCGACGAATAGCTCGTTCCGTGATGATGGGCCATACAATTTTCTGCCTACCCGTAATGGTGATGTGACGCAGGGTACGTTTTCGCCGTTTGGTGCGTTGTCGGGTACGGCTGATGCGACTGCCGCTACCACCGGGTCGGTGTACTTTGACGGCAATTCCGGAAGCTATATCACCATCCCTAGCTATGGGACAGCTATCGGAACGAATGACTTTACGGTTGAGTGCTGGATAATGACAAACAAAGAAACATACCCCACTTTGTTTGACTTTACCAATTCCAGCAGTACCACTACGGCGGCGATTACACTAGGTGTGGGTTGGGTAACGGCAAAGAGGATTTCGGTTTGGAACGCTGCCACCTCAAGCTATTTGATGACCGGGACAATTGACATTAACCCTGGCTCTTGGTATCACGTTGCGTTGACTCGTTCGGGAACTGCGCTGAAACTTTATGTAAATGGGGTTCAAGACGGCAGTGTCACAAATAGCACAAACTGGTCTACAACAAATGCAATTGTTGGCGCATATTATGACAACACAGCCGCAAACCGTTTTCTGGGTTGTATCTCTAATTTCCGACTTGTGGTGGGAAGTTCTCTTTATTCTTCGGCTTTCATTCCACCGGCTGCACCATTGACCGCCGTTACCGGAACCAGGGTTTTAACTTGCCAGTCGGCCACGTCGATCAGTGACGCTTCCGGTAACGCTTACTCGCTCGTTAGGGGCGGTACTGTTAGGGCCAGTGTTGATACTCCGTTTGGGTATGGGTCTGCGTATTTCGACGGCACCGGAGACTACCTGGAACCGGCAGCGGCCACCGCAGCAACAAACTTCGGCACCGGAGACTTCACCGCAGAGTTCTGGTACTACCCGATAGCTGCCGGTCAACAGAACTGCCTCGACAACTTCGGAAATAGCGGCGTTGCGCTCTACCGCGACTCATCCGGCTACATGAACTACTACATCAGCGGCAATGTGATTATTTCAACCACCGCGTTGTCGAACAATACTTGGTGGCACGTTGCCCTGGTGCGTTCTTCGGGCAGCAGCAAGCTCTACATCAACGGTGTCAAAGAGGGTTCGACGTACACCGATTCCACCAACTTCGCCGGTGGTGCCGCGTATCCCAGGATCGGCACGGCGTTCAACGGTGCGGTGGGCGTTAACGGCTATATGTCGAATGTTCGCATTGTGAAGAACGCTGTCTACACGGCAGCGTTTACCCCTCCCACGGCCCCGCTGACAGCCATTTCGGGCACGTCCCTACTGACTGCCCAGGACAAGGGCCGGATCGCTGACGCATCCTCTAACGCCTTCGCTGTCACTAGGGCTGGCGATGTGAAGCCGGTGGGGGAGACTCCGTTCGCGCAGAAGGGCGACGGCAGGTGGTCGGCCTACATCGACGGCAGCAACTCGGGCTACCTGTCGGTGCCCATGTCCTCGGGCATCCAGGCCGGTTCCGGCGACTGGACGTGGGAGTGCTGGGTGTACCCGCTTGACAGCGGGGCGCAGAGGCCCGTCTACGTCGACCGCACGGGCGGCGACTTCACCGGGTTGGGTTTCTACCTCAACTCGGGTGTCTTCGGCGGTGTCGTGAACAACGGTGCCGGTGGCTGGGGCATCAACAACATCAGCGGCGCGGGTTCGGTGGCGGCGAATGCGTGGTCGCACCTGGCGGTGTCGAGGTCGGGTTCCACCTGGCGGTACTTCGTCAACGGCGCGCTGACCAACACCCAGACCCTCGCCGGTTCACCCACCCAGGGCGGGCCTGCGATGATCGGCTACGACCCCGGCCTGGGGGCCTCCGCCGTCTTCTACGGCTACATCAGCAACGTGCGCGTCGTGAAGTCGGCTGTCTACACGGCGGCGTTCACGCCGTCCACGACCCCGCTGACGGCCATCGCGGGGACGGGCCTGCTGGCGTGCCAGGACAACCGCCACCGGGACGCGAGCAACACCAACGCGACCATCACCAGGTTCGGCACCGCGTCGGTGTCCAAGTCCAGTCCGTTTGGTTCGTCGGGTGTGGTGGCGACAACAAACCTGGCATCTGCCGGGTCGGTGTACTTCGACGGCACCGGGGATTACCTGACCACTTCAAGCTCTGCTGGGGCGTTGGGGTTTGGAACCGGAGATTACACAGTAGAGGCTTGGGTAAACCCAGATTCAAGAGGAAACTCCCAGGGAATTATTACTGGTTCCAGTGGCTGTTTCGCCCTGCGATTTGGGGCGGCATACGGAACTGGTGGTGCGCTCAATGGGTTGCAGGTAACTAAATCCTTGGTTTCGGATTATGATTATTGTTTGTATACGTTTACGCCCGGTCAGTGGTATCACGTTGTAGTAGTTCGACAATCTGGCGTTGTTAGCTTTTTTGTTAACGGGATTAAACAAACTACTGTTGCTAGTAATTCGGCCACCAACTGGTCGAATGAAACATTGATTAATATCGGCATTGATAGCGACTATACGACTGAGCCGTACAAGGGTTTCATCTCTAATGTTCGCGTTGTAAAAGGAACCGCTGTTTACGCGTCAAACTTCACTCCCTCAACGTCACCGCTGACCGCTATCTCCGGTACGTCTTTGTTGACGGCCCAGGATGCTGTCACGGTCACTGACGCTAGCTCTAATGCGTTCACGGTGACTAAGGTTGGGGATGCTAAGGCTGTTGAGGCTTCTCCGTTTAAGCGTGTCACTTACCCGTTCGGGGGGAGTGCATACTTTGACGGCACCGGGGATTATCTTACCATCCCCAAGAATGCCTCTCATGAGTTTGGTACTGGAGATTTTACTGTGGAAGCGTGGGTGTATCCAACGGTTTCTGCATCAAATTTATTTGCCAGCACCTATGCCGGATCGTCAAGCGGTTGGTGGTTTAGATTATCCTACGGAAATCTTGAATGCGGTTTTGGCGATGCGGCAATTATATCTGTCGCAGTCTCTGGCGCATACAATTCATGGCATCATGTTGCGCTCTCCCGCAGCGGAACTTCGATGAAAATTTATTTAGACGGCGTTAGCGTTGGCTCTGCAACTAATTCAACAAGCCTTAATTCAACAGGTTCTATTTTATATATTGGCTGCTTAAACACCAGTCAGCCTTTTAATGGCTACATGTCCAACCTTCGTATAGTAAAGGGTGTTGCTGTTTATACCGCTAATTTCACACCGCCTGTTGAGCCGGTGAAGGCTGTTGGTGGAACCACGGTGTTGTTGAACTTCGACAACGCCGGAATCTACGATGCGAGCGGCGGCAACAACTTAACGTCCATCGGTGACGCTAAAGCATCTAAAGCGGTGGTCAAATACGGCACCGAAAATACGGCATTCGACGGCACCGGAGACTACCTTTCAATTCCAAACGGGAGTCAGGCCAGCTTGTCTGGCAATTTCACCGTCGAAACTTGGTTCTACCAAAATGCAACAGTCTTCTATGGAAACATTTTCGGAACAACGTCGGACTATGTAACCGCTTCAAGTTTGCGAATCTCAACCGGGCCAAGCAACAACACCCTACAGGTAGCGTCGGCGGGAAGCGTTCTATTTAACGCTTCGTCAACTTTCGCTAACAGCGCATGGATTCATGTGGCATTAGTTCGGAGCGGAACAACACTAACCCTGTATCAAAATGGTGTATCCGTTGGAAGTGTTACTAATTCAACTTCATTCGTTGCAAACACACCGTATATCGGAAATTCGCTTGGTACTGGTTCTCCTTATTGCATAAATGGATTCCTTGAGGATTTCCGTATCACTAGGTCTGCCCGGTACACCGCTAACTTCACACCGCCAAGTGAAGCACTACCAACAGCACTACCCACCACATAACAATCACAACTAAACAGAGGACAACTACATAATGGCAATTCAGATCGCGGCGACCCGTCAGGTCTTGGCCGACGCATACAAAGGTGTCGGAACCTACTTCGGCCTAGCGACCGGCAACCCTGGCACCACCGCCACACCCGCTAATGAGGCCACGGGTGGCGGCTACACCCGAGTAGCAACCACATGGTCGAGTGGCACTGGCGGCGTTGTTACCGGCACCGCTGTCACCATTAGCGCGGCGGCGGGCACCTACACCTACGCTCTGCTCGCCAGCGCGGTCAGCGGCAACAACATGGTGGACAACTGCACCATCACGTCCACCGTTCTGTCGGCGGCGGGTCAGATCGTTCTCACCCCGACGTTCACTATCACCTAATGCTAGGGGCCATTGACGGCACCTTGGGCTGCGTTGTGTGGCCGTCTTATGTGGGTGCCTGCGAGGAAGACCCCGCTGGGGGAGTAGTCGCATACGGGGAACCAACCGGCCTGGACTATGAGCGGGGCCAGATCACTTGGGCTGTTAACGAGCAAGGCGAACTTGAAGGCCGCGCTGTCGTTAAGGCAGGTAAAGGTGTTTACACGCATCTTAGCTATTTTTCTGGCCCGGAGGGGCCGTGTCAGGTGGGGAAAGTGCAGTTACCTCACCCTATCCGGTTCGACGTTCCCGGTGTGATTGAAGTATATCCGATCACAAATCCTGACCTACAACTGAATAAGAACCAGGGGTGCTAAAAGCCAATGTTGTCAAAGCCGGATTTCAACGAGTATTGGGTTAAGTCTCCGTCGTTTCATTCACGCGGCGGCACTAAAGTTGACTTGTTCCTTTTGCATACGCAGGAGGGGCCGGGTAACGCCGACAGCTTAGCCCGATATTTAGCTAATCCAGCTAACCAAGTAAGCTACCATTACACCATTTCCGAAGACCCCCGTGACCACGGCGTAACCGTCTGCGATGTGGTGGACAGTGACTATTGTTCCTGGTCAGTGCTTTCGGCTAACCCCCGGTCTATCAATTGTTGTATAGCCGGGTCGAGTGTGAACTGGACTCGGGATCAATGGTTGCAGCAAGCTCGGGCGTTAGATGTTGCGGCCTATATTGCGGTGCAGGATTGCAAAAAATATGGTATTCCAATTAAGGTTATTGCCCCGCCGTACAGGTCGGCCCCACCGGGGATTTCCGACCACGCTTACGTCACCAACTTTTTAGGTGACGGAACGCACACTGATTGCGGCCCCAATTTTCCGTGGGACGTTTTCAGCGCAAATTTAGCTAAGTGGGCTTTAGCTTATACGGATAAGACCCCGGTTACGCCGCCACCGGTTGTTCCGGCGCAACCAAAGGTTGTTCCGGCACCTCCCGCTGCTAGGCCAGTCGGCCCTTCGGTGGATCAGATCGCAATGCGCTGGAACTGCCTTGGCGGTCAAACCCTAGTTGAAGCGGTAGCGGAGATTCGGGATCACGTTTTAGGAACAAACGACCGCAAGAAAACTGGAGTTATTTAATGGGTGCGTGGATTGGTTGGCAGGTCGGAATGTCCGGGCCGACAGTGCGGGAAGCTAAGCGGAAGCTTAAGCAAAAGTTTTCCTACGCTAAAGGCTTGGACGATACAGAGTATTACGGGGAGGACGTTCGGGCGGTCGTAGCGGAGTACCAGAAGCGAAAAAACGCTGTCAATAATCTGGGTCTTCGTACCGATGGGGTGTTGGATTGGGCGACACAGATCGCCCTTGGGGTTATCAATCCGAATCCACCGGCTAAGGCACCGCAAAAGGGTGTCATTTTGACCGTTCAGGGCACTTACGTCGATATGTGGACTGGCCCACCGGCAGACACCGCTAGGGCGGTAGCTGACTTGTTTTATTGGCAGCCGATAGGGAACTATCCTGCTGCCGCTTTCCCGATGAAACCTAGCTATGACCAGGGCATTGAGGAATTGGTTTCTCAGTGCCGCAAACATGCAGGTAAACCTAAAGTGTTAGCTGGTTATTCGCAGGGTGCGATTGTTACTTCGCGTGTGCTTAAGCATGAAATCTTGAATCCTGCTGGCCGGTTGCACGACCTTAAGGACGAGTTTGTTGGCGGGCTGACGTGGGGTAACCCTGACCGGGAGCTTGGTGTTGCTCACGGTAATAGCTCTGCCGGGTGGGTGGTTCCCGAGGGTCGGGGTGCTAGTGATGATCGGATAGAGGGCACGCCGTCGTGGTGGCTGGATTTCGCGCACGGGGCCAACTCGTCGTGGGGCCGCGACCTTTACACCGATACCCCGGCAGATAAAACCGGGGAGGACGTGACAGCGATTTGGCACATTATCGAAAATGTGACAGTAATGTCGCTGGCCGGTCTGCTGGAACGGATGCTGCAAGTGTTAGAGAAACCTGTGGTAGAGGTCGTTCCGCTGTTTCAAGCAATTTTGTATGCGGGAATGTTTTTCGCTTCGGGTACGGGGCCGCATGTTAACTACGACATTGATCCGGCTGTGCGGGCGATCCGCGCTATCGGCCAGTCCCTTTAACCTTAGCCATTAGGAGTGTTTATGATCTTCAATTCGATGTTTTGGCGGGACGCGGCAACAAGGGCGATACGCAGTTTCGCCCAAACTTTAGCTGCCGCTTTGGGTGGTTCGGCTTTAAATGTGTGGAACGCCGGTTGGCACCAAAGCTTAGGTTTGGCGGCTGGTTCCGCGCTGCTTGCGCTTCTTATGGCTGTTGACCGTTCTACGGTGGCCCCGACTGTCGAGGTCGTTCCGGTTTCGGCTCCGGTGACTGTTCCGGCAGCCTTGGCACCGCTGGTTACCACTTGCGGGGATAGTCTTCGGTGACCGCACTTAACGCCGGTTCGGGGTTTGCTACCCCGAAAATCCGGTGACAGATATACCCGACGAGATTTGGCATGTTATCCCCCATTGGCTGTCTATCGGCCTGGTTGTTTTGTTAGTGCTGGTTTATGCGTTTAACGCTAAAGTGGCGCACCAGAACCTTTCCAAAGCCATGACTTCCATTAGTGGGTTTATTTCCAAACGGGATCGGGAATCTAAGCGGCGTAATGCCGACGTTGATTATCAGATCGAAGACCTGTGGCGGCAAGTGAGGTTCCTTGAGGAACAGCTGGCAGAGCTTAGGTTGCGCGATGAAATGTATTGGGCGTGGATCATCACAGACCAGGAGTGGCATAGGAATTACGAGTTTACCGCTGCGGAAAAGGGCTGGGAAACCCTGCCGCATGTGTCTTTCATGCAGTTCCGTGACGATTGGCTGGCCCAACGGTCACGTCGCGCTAAAAACCAAGCCGCTAAAGGGGAGTTACCGTTCTAATGAATGTCACCGTCTACACCCAAGCCCACTGCCAGCCGTGCAAGTTGACTGGCATGAAAATGCGGCAACGGAACATCGTTTTTGACATTGTTCGCGTTGATGAGGATGAGGCGGCGGCTGGCCTTGTCAAGTCTATGGGGTTTGGTTCTGCCCCGGTGGTTGTGGTCGATCTTGGTGACGGTGCCACATGGTCATGGTCGGGTTATCGACCGGACGAGATTGAAAAGCTGGAAAAGGTGCTGGCCGGTGCTGACCCGGAAGGGGTAGTGCCGATTCACACGATGATTGACACCTTAAAGAATGTGCCTGCTTGACGGGTACACAAAGTCTGAGGCCCAGGTGCTCCGCTAGCGTTCCCCCTAGCGTTAGAGCATCTGGGCCTCTTTTGTGTTTGGGGAGGAAATCATTGACCGGATTTCGGCGAGCAGCGCGGCTCTTGCCGTGAGGGGGTTGGCGGGTAGTTCTTCTAGCGCGTCGGGCCACATGACGGCTAGCCTGCGGTAGTGAACGCCGCGCATTTTTGTTCCTAGCTCTCCGTTAAGGACGTAGAAGCAGGCTTCTCCGGGGTGGGCGAAGCATTGGGGGCAGCCGAAAAGTTTGATGCACAGGTCGGGGATTGCTTTGCGGCTTGAGTAGAGCGTTTCGACGTTATCTAGGGGGTGCAAGGGCGTGCCTAACTCGGGGTCTGGGAGTTGGGACAAAAAAATCGACCTTAGTAGCCCTAATTGTTCAAAACCTACCTATAGATTTTCCCTGGTCAGGGGGAAATCCGGTGTGTCCTGTAAGGTTACTGGACGGTAGCGTAACGGATACCGGATTGTTACGGCAAGGTTTTCTCAAGTTTACTGAACCCTTGGAGTTCTGTCAGGTTTTCCCACAGGAAATCGCTGGGATTCTTAGGGTTTGCGTCGTCAAACCATTCGACTACCACCATGCCGGGGTTTGGGGGTTCGGTGGTGAGCCATTCGTCGTCGGGCCAGGTCACCCACCCGCTTGTCCCAGCGGCACAGATGATGCCGTGTTTACCGGGCTTGCCGGGGTGGGTGACCCGATCCATCAGGTGTTGGAGAACTGCGGTGAGGGTGTGCTGTCGGCGGGGTGCGCTTCCTGGTAGGCGAGCATGACTGCTACGGGGATGCGGCCCCTGTCGGACACGGCGAAACCGTTCTGGCTAGCCCAATACCTAATCTCGTCCCGGTTCGCGTCCGGGTTGTTTTTCTTACGAGGCAAAGACCGGGCTGTGGGTGCGATGCGTGATCCTTTCCGTGCTACTGCGATGAACGGGCTTAACGCCGCTTTCAGCTTGGCGATGTTCTGATTGGATAGGTCTATTTCGTAGGCGGTGCCCTCTAGGGAAAAGCTGACTGTCGCGTCGGCTTCCAGGTTGTCGTCAAGGTCATCGAACAGGGTGTATTTTTTTGCCCATTTTGAGTGTTTTTTCCTTTGTTGTGGGGTTCCTCTGTATGTACTTACGTTACGCAACCACTTGGTTTTTATCAACCTGTTGGGTGCCGTCAGTGTAGTTACGGGGTGGTGACTGGCACTCTTTGTTGATTTGTTTGGAGTGGGCTGTTGCGTTGTGCGTGTGGTGTGGCCCGTTGCGTTAGGTGGGTGGTGTGTGGTCGGGTGCAGTCTTGAGTGTCACCATGAAAGGATCAGCGGCTTTTGTCGCCCAATCCCAGAAGACAACTGTGTGATCTTCGTCACATGCCTTTAGCTGCGCTTTAAGGCCGCTTGCGACACGGCCCGTAAATCAGTAGCCCCAACCGCCACATACCGTTGCGTTGTCGCCACAGACACATGACCAAGAGCCTCTTGTACCGCCCGGATATTGCCTGTACCGGAATGGCCCATCGTGGCATAGCGGTGACGGAGCTTGTGCATCGACCACCCTTTCGGCATAAGCCGCCCGATAAGCACACCCACATGCTCGGGAGTCACATGCTCCGCGATCTTATTGCCCCATTTATCCACGCCGGGAAACAAATAGCCGCCGACACCGTTGCCGTATTCCAGAATGTCCCTAGCCAGCTGGTCGGTAATCGGAACAACCCGCTGCTTGCCGCCCTTACCGTGGATGATGATGCTGTAGCCGTTAGCGTCGTGG
>Ga0194053_10001652_pt1 | contig 14079 bp, 4 predicted proteins | sample SepL228m_MetaG_FD_161684 | JGI IMG/M metagenome (GOLD analysis project Ga0194053, IMG submission 161684) | Anoxic zone freshwater microbial communities from boreal shield lake in IISD Experimental Lakes Area, Ontario, Canada - Sep2016-L227-8m | ecosystem: Environmental > Aquatic > Freshwater >... | reverse complement strand
GGGGCCGGCAGAGCCTGTGGGAGCGGAGCGGGCAGGGGCAGGGCGAGCCAGTCCGGGCGGCGGACCTCGGCTCCCTCGGCCTTCAGCGCCACGGGGCTGGCCTTGGCGCGGGAGCCGAACTCGAACTTGGGCATCTGGAAGTCCATGGTGTAAGCAAAGGCGGCATCCCGGCGGGCGTCATGGACCAGGAGGTTCAGCCGGCCGCCCACAACGAAGACACGGGCGGTCACGGTCAGGGCATAGGAGGAGATGGCTCCGAGGCGCTTGACGGTGCTGACCAGTTCCAGATCCTCCCCCGGCAGGGTCACGGCAAGGGCTTCCGACATCGACCGGCTCAGGCCTGCAGCCTCGCTCTCGTCGAAGAGGTGCTCTTCACCCTGGGGGCTTGCCACCAGCACCGAGCCCAGCGCCTGCTCCAGGACCTTGGGGGTCACCTGGAAAGGGTGGCTGTTGGCGGGGGCCCCGGGCTCAGCGGGGGCGCGCCGGATCCAGCTGAACACCGAGATATCCCACTGTCGGCGAGTCTTGGGCGGCGCGGCGTGAAGGGGAACCTGGCCAGCCAGCACGGCGAGGACCAGGGCGATGCGAAGGGCAGGCATGGGTGCTCCAGCTTGGGGATGGGACCAACCCGACCATCATCGCCCTTTACCGCGAGGGTCCGCCACCGGTGTTTCTCGGGTCCCGCGCGTTGGTCCGAGTCCAACGGGGCGCTGGTGGGGGCGCCGACCCATGTGACGTTGGCCTCGAACGCATCCGGCTGCGCCGTCTGCCGGCCTTGTTCGGCGCGACATTCAGTCGCGCCTCGGCAAGTCCACTCGTTGGTCCGAGTCCAACGGGGCGCTGGTGCGCCCAGTTGGACTCGAACCAACGACCTGCAGCTTAGAAGGCTGCTGCTCTATCCACCTGAGCTATGGGCACGCAGGGGTTAGTCTAGCGGGTTTTGGGTTCGCGCTTAGTGCGCGCCGCCATCGGTGCTGATACCCAGCTTGTCGAAGGACCAGAAGAGCAGGGCGAGGCAGATGGCGACGACGGTGCCGAGGGCCATGCCGCGCAGCTCGACGGTACCCAGCTTGACGGCGGCGCCGCTGATGCCGCTGATGAGCACGACGGAGGTGAGGATCAGGTTGCGGGACTTGGTGTAGTCCACCTTCTTTTCGATCAGCATGCGGATGCCAGCGGCGGCGATGACGCCGAAGAGCAGCATGCAGACGCCCCCCATGACCGGCACCGGGATGCTGCGGATGATGGCCGCGAGCTTGCCGGAGAAGGACACCACGATGGCGATGATGGCCGTGCCGGCGATGACCCACACGCTGTAGACCTTGGTGATGGCCATGACGCCGATGTTCTCGCCGTAGGTGGTGTTGGGGGTGGCGCCCACGAGGCCGGAGAGCACGTTGGAGATGCCGTCACCCAGCAGGGAGCGGTGCAGCCCCGGATCCTTCACGAGGTCCTTGCCGACGATGTTGCCGGTCACCACCAGGTGCCCCACATGCTCGGCCAGGACCACGAGGGTCGCGGGGAGGATGATGAGGATGGCCTGGACGTTGAAGACTGGCGCGTAGAGCGTGGGCACCTGGAACCAGGGCGCCAGGCGGACCGCCTCGAAGTCCACGACGCCCAGGCCCAGGGAGAGCACGTAGCCGGCGATGACGCCCAGCAGGACGGGGATGACAGCCATGAACCCGCGGAGCAGCACGGAGGCCAGGATGGTCACGGCGAGGGTGGAGAGGGACACGATGAGCGCCAGCTTCACCGACATGCCCAGGGGCGTGCTGCTGGCGGTCAGGCCTGCCATGTTGGTCGCGACGGGGGCCAGCTCCAGGCCGATGATGGCCACGATGGCACCCATGGCCGCGGGCGGGAAGATGACCTCGATCCAGCGGGTGCCCGCAACCCTGACCACCTGGGAGAGCAGGATGAAGATGAGGCCAAAGACGATGAAGCCGCCCTGGGCCGCGGAGTAGCTGAGACCCGAGGCCAGCACGGCAAAGACGGGGGAGAGGAAGGCAAAGCTCGAGCCGAGATAGGCGGGGATGCGGCCCTTGGCCACGGCCAGGTAGATGAGGGTGCCGACGCCGTTCATCAGCAGACAGGTAGCCGGGTTCACCTTGAACAGGAAGGGCACCAGCACGGTGGCCCCGAACATCGCGAAGAGATGCTGGAGGCTCAGGGGCAGGGTCTGCAGGATGGGCAGGCGTTCGTCGACATCGATGGTTCGGCGCAGCATGGGTCCTCAGGAAAAAGAGTCCTGGGGTGAAGCCCAGGCAGCGTGGCGGAGGGGGGCCATGAAAGGACGACCCGAAGCGAAAGATCTCTGGGCGCCTTCAAGTCCCCGGGGCGGGGGTCACACACCGTGAGGCCCCATGAATGACTGCGCTCAAGGGTGCCAGCGTGCTCCCTTAGACTGCCCATGCTGGGACCCGCTGTGTGGATAAATTTGTGCTCGTTATTTTCATAACACTAGGTACTTCTATGTAGCGACATTGAGAATGATGATCAATTTAAAATCAGCAATTATTAATCTTGCGCTTGCCAAACCAAAAGACTCAATTATGCTTTGATAATTCAAGCCCTTCCCAATATCGAGGTCCTCAGCATGCCCCCAACACAGGTTTGCCGAAAATTGACCATTGACCTCCTTGCCTGGAAAAGCTTTTCAGGGGTTGTTGGCCTACTTGGTCTCGCCTTCACGCTTTCGCTGGCCCTCCTCGGTTGTGGCGGTGGCGGGGGCAGTGCGAGCACCCCGACGGCGAACCTTACCCAGAACTACCACCCCGCCGGTTGGATCGGCAGCCATCCCGGCAGCGCCATCGCCGGGCTGGATGCCTGCACCAAGTGCCATCAGCTTTCCGTCGCCACCGCGGGCAGCAATGTTCCGACCTGCACGTCCACCCTCTGCCATCACAGGACCATTCCTACGTGGGGCACGGTGGCCATTCACGGCTCGCGGGCCAAGCTGGCCTCGGGGACGGACGGCGGGAGCCTGGTCTCCTGCCAGCTCTGCCATGGGAAGGATTTTTCCGGAGGGGGGGGTGCCAAAGCCTGTGCCAGCTGCCACGGCGTGGCCGCGCCGCATCCGGCCAAGCCCTGGCATGACCTCGCCGGATCGAACCACGCCACCACCAATCCGGTGAACGCCGCCATCTGTGCGCAGTGCCACTTCCCCGGAGCGGCCGCGAACCCCGCGGGGCACCCCGCGACACCCGCCCCGGCGGGCACGGCCCCCGGATGCACCAACAACACCCTCTGCCACGGGGCCACCCTGGCCTCCCACCTGGTTCCGTTCGTTGGCAGTGGGCATACCGGCATCACCCAGACGGGTTTCAACGGCTCCTGCGCGAGCTGCCACGCCGTGTCCGGGGCCTCGCCGGTGACCTCGGCGCCACTCTGCAGTGCCTGTCATCAGGCAGGCTCGCCGCTGGTCATGGCGAACTGCGCCTCCTGTCACGGGAAGCCGCCCACGGGCGCCAGCTTCCCGAACGTGGCCGGAGCCCACGGGAAGCACAACGCCCTGACAGGCGGGGCGGGAGCCTGCTCGACCTGCCACCAGAATGCAGACACCGGTACCCAGACCCACTACGACCACGCCAACGGCCGGGCGGGCAAGGACAGCCTGCGAGTGGGTCCGGGCCTCGTGGCCGTCCTGAACTCCTACAACGGGAATGCGGGCCCGGCGACCTTCAACCCGGCGACCCTGACCTGCAGCAACGTGAGCTGCCACGGCGGCCAGACCACCCCAGCCTGGACTGCGACCGGCAGCCTCAGCTCGGCCACCGACTGCGCCAAGTGCCATGCGCTGGGGACGGCCCCCGGAGTGCCCGAGAACAACAGCGCCTATTCCGGGTTCCACGCGCTGCACATGAACTCACCGGCGAAGCTGCTCTGCACCGAGTGCCACAGCATGGCGAACGGAAGCAGCGGCGCACTGGGCCACCTGACGAGCCTGGGAACCGCCGCCATGGAAGGCGCAGCGGGGGAGACCATCGCGCTGAGCGGTGGCACCTACAGTGCTGCGGCCAAGACCTGCACCGTCACCTGCCACGGCAAGACCCACGCGGCGTTTACTTGGACCGGGAACGGCGGGGTCCATCCCACGGGCTGGATCGCGAGCCATCCCGGCAGCGCTCTGGCGGGACTCAACGGCTGCAAGGCCTGTCACGGCGCCACGCTGGCGGGTGGACCCTTCAGCGAGCCCTCCTGCTTCACGGCCGCCTGTCACCACAACACCCAGCCGGGCTATGCCCTGGCGGGTAGCCACGGCCTCCGGGCGAAGCTGGCCCAGGGTTCCTCGGGCGGCGGGCTGGCCTCCTGCCAGGCCTGCCATGGGACGGCCTTCGCCTCGGGCCTCACCGCCTCCGATGGCACCACCAAGGCCTGCACGACCTGTCATGGGGTGGCGGCGCCGCACCCGGCGAAGCCCTGGCACAACGCCACGGGCTCCAACCATGCCACGACGGATGCCACGAACGCGCCCGTCTGCGCCCAGTGCCACTACCCGGGCGCGGTGGCCAACCCGGCGGGGCATCCCGCCACGCCCGCCCCGGCGGGCACGGCGCCAGGCTGCTTCAACAACACCCTGTGCCATGGGACCGAAGCGACGCCGCATGCCCTGGGCGCGGTCTGGACCATGGCGACCAGCGCGGCCTTCCACGGCATCGCCGCCAAGCGGGACCTGGCCTACTGCCAGTCCTGCCATGGCAACGCTGGCTCCACGGGCTTTGAAGGTGGGGCGGCAGCCACGACCAAGTGCAGCAGCTGCCACAGCCAGGCCAGGGCCCACTCCGATCGCTGGTATCAGGCTCCCGGGGCGTTCCCGAGCTACGTGGCGTCCCACCGGGATGCCGGAAACCGCAGCGTGGCCTGCGCGCTGTGCCATGACAACACCAAGGGCCGCACCGCCCCGGACGTCACCGCCCCGAGCTGCTTCTCGGCCTCGGCGAATGCCGTGGCCTGCCATGTGAACGGTCCGAGCCAGCCGAACCATACGGTCCCCTTCCTGGGGGGGGCGCACACCTCCGCCAGCGCCAGCACCTTCACGAGCGACTGTTCCAGCTGCCATGGCGTTTCGGGAACGAGCCCGATGGCAACGGCGCCGCTGTGCAGCGTCTGCCACAAGGCGGCGGATCCGACGCTGACGGCCAGTGGGGCGGGGACCTGCCTGTCCTGCCACACGGGCACGGCAGGCCTGCCGACGGGACCCGGGGGAGCCTCCTTCCCGAGCATCGCCGGGGCGCACGCCAGGCACCTGGGCCTGCCCACGACCCTGACCTGCGACAGCTGCCATGCCGGTAGCGGAGCAGGTACCGCCAACCACTACACCAACGCCAATGCCCGGACAGGAATCCCCGCCGGACCGGCGCCGGTGAGCATCCAGGCCACCTTCAACGCCAAATCGGGCACCGCGGCGTTCACGCCAAGCGCCTTGACCTGCAGCAATGTGAGCTGCCACGGCGGCCAGACCACCCCGGCCTGGACCGCGTCCGGCAGCATCAACAGCGCTGCGGACTGCACCAAGTGCCATGCCGTGAGCCTCACCGCCGGGGACCCCCAGTACAACAACGCCTTCGGCCGCCACAGCATCGGCACCCACGCCGCCCACACCTGCATCACCTGCCATAACATGGCGAACGGATCGCCTGGGGCGCTGGCCCACTTCAAGTATCTGAACACTCCCGAGGTGGACGGAGTGGCCACGGGCTCGCCGTCAGACCAGCGGCCCAGCGGTACGATTGAATTTGATGCAACCGTGACGGGCCTCAAGACCTATACCGTGACCACCAACACCCAGGGCAACGGCGGCTGCACCCTGACCTGCCACACCCACCTCCACACCCCCACCTACGAGACCTGGAATGCCAGTGGGTCGCCCCACCCCATCCCCTTCGGGGCGGGGCAGATCGACAGCCAGCTCAATGAGCACTTCCAGGTCACGGCCACCACCTTCAGCTCAGACTGCAGCATCTGCCACACCTATTCGGGGACCTCTCCCAACCCCTCCGCGCCCCTCTGCAGCGTCTGCCACAGCCGCGGGAACCCTGTGTCTGATGGGTATGGCACCGGCACCTGCCAGTCCTGCCATGAAGGCGCCAGCGGGCTGGTGGGCGGGCCGGGCGGCACCAGCTTCCCCAGCAAGGCCGGCGCCCACGCCAAGCACCTGGGCCTGGCGACCCAGCTGACCTGCGACTCCTGCCACACCAACGCAGGAACCGGTAGCGCCACCCACTACCTCAACGCTGATGCCCGGATCGCGGTCCCCACAGGGCCGGCGACCGTGTCCATCGATCCCGCGTTCGTCGCCAAGACCGGTGGCAGCATCGCCTTCAACCCCTCCCTCCTCACCTGCAGCAACGTGAGCTGCCACGGGGGCCAGTCGACCCCCAACTGGCAGTCGGGCAGCCTCAACGCCAGCACCCAGTGCACCTCCTGCCATGCCACGACGGTCCAGGCCGGCACCGCCACCCAGTACAACGACGCCTATGGCCGCCACAGCATGGGTACCCACAATGTCACGGCCGCGGGCAGCACCATCGCCTGCACCACCTGCCACAACATGAACAACGGCACCCTGGGGGCCCTGGCCCACTTCAAGTACCTCAACACCCCGGCCGTGGACGGTCTCAACCCCAGCGCAACTCCCGCGGATCAGCTGCCCAGCCACACCATTGTCTTCGACCCCGCGGCCCTTACCAGTCCTGGCACTTACTCAGTCAATGCTGGCACCCAGGGCAATGGCGGCTGCGCGCTGACCTGCCATTCCCACATCCACGTGGCCACGGTGGAGACCTGGACCTATAACGGCCCCCCGCACCCGGTCTCGTTCCTCGGGGGCAATACGGACACCCAGGGCAACGGTCATTTCACGGCCACTCAGGACACCTTCACCAAGGACTGCAGCCTCTGCCACGCGTATTCGGGCACCTCGCCCAACGCGCTGGCGCCCTCCTGCAACGTCTGCCACACCCTGGCGAATCCCACGGCGGTAGCCACGGGGACGGGCACCTGCCTCTCCTGCCATGTGGGCGCTTCGGGGCTGCCCGCCGGTCCCACCGGTGCAGCGTTCCCCAGCCTCAGTGGCAAGCACGCCAAGCACATGGCCCTGCCGACCGTGCTGACCTGCGATACCTGCCACACCAACGCCAGCACCGGCAGCTCGATCCACTACCGGAACGCCAATGCCCGGCTTGCGGCTCCCACGGGTCCGGGTACCGTCCAGATTTCTGCCACCTACAACGCCCAGAGCGGCGGCACGGCTTCCTTTAATCCCACGGCGCTCACCTGCTCAACAGTGAGCTGTCACGGGGGCCTGACCACCCCCAGCTGGCAGTCCGGCACCCTCAACAGTGCGACCCAATGCGGGGCCTGCCACGCCATCAACGGGGGCAGCCTCGCCGCCCAGTTCAACGACGCCACCGGGCGCCACGCCTGGGGCACCCACGCCCTGGCTGCTGGGGCTGTCGCCCCGGGCGCGGGCTGCACGCTCTGCCACGACATGAGCACGGCCCGCCACTTCGCCTACCTGGAAACCACCGCGGTCAGTGGGGTGGCCACGGGCTCCCCGGCTGACCAGCTCCCCAGTACCACGATCAAGTTCAAGACCAACGATGCCACCTACCCCATTACGGGAGCGGGAACCTACGCCATCACGACAGGAACCCCGGAAGGTGATGGCGGCTGCGCACTGACCTGCCACAGCCTCAGCCATGTGCCTGCCACCAACCACTGGGATGCCCCCAAGGGCGCGGCGGCTCACCCCGTGCCCTTCTACAGCGCAGGGCTGAGCAGTGCGGGCAACCACCACCAGACCACCACCCTGACCCAGTTCAATACCGAGTGCCTGGGCTGCCATGACGAGAGCGGAACCAGCTTCAAGTCTGGTCCCGTGTGCACGATCTGCCACACCCTGGGCTCTCCCCTGGCGGCGGGCAAGACCGCTGGAACCTGCCTGTCCTGTCATGTGGGCACGGCCTTTACCACCCAGGGGCCCTCGGGGGCGGCCTGGCCGAGCCTCAAGGGGGCTCACCTCAAGCACCTCTCCCTGCTGACCTTCACCCGCGGGACCCCGATCACAGGGCCCGCGGCCACGCCCTACCCGACCTCGCCTTATCCTGCCTGTGTCGCCTGCCACTTAGATTCCCTGCCAGGCGACTCGACCAACACCCACTATTCCAACGCCAGCAAGCGGGTGGGCGCTCCCATCATTTCGGGACCCGCCTCTGTGAGTATCCACCCCACTTTCAACGCACAGCCTGGGCTGGGCGCGGCTTTTAACGGCCCCTCCCCCTTGCCACCCCTCACCTGCTCCAACGTCAGCTGCCACGGCGGGCAGGTAACTCCTGCCTGGCCGACTGGCACCCTCACGGTGAATGCAGATACCTACTGCATCGCCTGCCACAAGGCCATATCTACAGCCAATTCCACCCAATACAACGATGCCACCGGCCGGCATGTCAGTCCGGGCAATCACACCCAGACCTGCGACCACTGCCACGACATGTCCACCAGCACCAACAACCGCACCGGGGTGGTCAACCACTTCAAGTATCTGGACACCACGGCCGTCCGCACGGTCACAGACCAGCTCTCCAGCGACACCATCAAGTTTGGGGGCGGCGCCACGCCGGCCTCCGGAGCCATGATCTACACGGTGAGGGCCACTCAGGGACAAGGCGGCTGCGCCCTCTCCTGCCACAGCCAGACGCACGACTACCCCACCAATACGAAATACACCTGGAACTAGCGCTCGGACTCATCCCCCTGCTCAGCCCGCAGGCTTCGCAGCCTCGATCCGCAAGCCCGCCAGCCGATCCGAGAGCTCCTGGATGCTGAAGGGCTTCCGGAGGCTTTGGACGCTGGGCCGGCCCACAAGCAGCGGGATGATGTCTTCGTCGCTGTAGCCCGTGGCCATCAGAACCGGCAGACCCGGGCGCAGGGCCAGAAGCCTCGGCAGGGTCTCGGCGCCATTCATGATCGGCATGTTCATGTCGAGGATCACCAGGTCCACCGAGAGGCCATCCTCCAGCAAGTGGAGGGCCTCCAGCCCGCCGGGGGCGCTGAAGGGTTGGTGGCCCAGGAACTGCAGGACCTCGGTGACCGACTCGCGGATCAGGTCGTCGTCATCCACCAGGAGGATGCTCAGGGAGGGGACTCCGGCGGGCACAACGCCGGCAGCGATGCCCGGGGCGGGCCTGACGCAGGCCACGCGGGTGGCGGGGAAGGTGAGGATGGCCTCGGTCCCGAGGCCCAACTGGCTCTTCAGCTCGAACCTGCCGTCATGGGCCTTCATGGTGCCGTAGATCATGGACAGGCCAAGCCCGGTGCCCTTGCCGTGGGGCTTGGTGGTGAAGAAGGGTTCCATGGCCTTGGCCAGCACCTCTGGGGGCATCCCCTCGCCGGAGTCGCGCACGGCCAGCACCGCGCCACCATCCGGGCTGCAGCGTGTCTGGATCCAGATGGTCCCGCCCGCAGGCATGGCGTCCATGGCGTTGACGCAGAGGTTCATGAGGGCATGGCTCACCGCGCCGGCATCGCCGCGGAGCTCGCCGAGGCTCTCGTCCAGCTCCAGCTGCAGCTGGACCCGGTTGAGCGTGGTCTGCCCCAGCAAGAGGGCCATCTCGCGGACCAGGTCGTTGAGCTGGATGCCCCGCTCCTCCTGGAGGTCCTTGTGGGCGAAGTAGAGCAGGCCCTTCACCACGCCGCGGCCCCGAAGGCAGGCGTTGACGATGGTGTCGAGGCTCTTGGCGGTGGCCGAGAGGGGCTCGGTCTGGGCTCGCAGGCTCGAGGCCAGGCCCAGGATTGCGCCCAGCACGTTGTTCATGTTGTGGGCGACGCCGCCGGCCAGGCTGCCCAGGCTCTCCAGCTTCATGGCTTGCTGGAACTGGGCTTCGAGCACCCGCCGATCCTCCTCGGCCCGCTTGAGTCCCGAGATGTCATGGCCCACGGCCAGACCGACCGGACGCCCCTCGAGGGTGGTCGACATGAGGCTGAGGAGGGCGCTGAACGGGCTGCCGTCAGCGCGGAGGTAGACCCACTCGAAGCGCTGGGGCTCCCCCTCTGCCACGGCGCCCAGCATGCGCCGGGCCTTGCTCCGGGAGGCCTCCCCGTCGGGCTGGTGCGGGGGCGACAGATCGTTTGGATGGCGGGCCAGCAGGGAGGCCTTGTCGGTATGGCCGAAGATGCGGACACCCGCGGGGTTGCAGTCGATGAAGCGGCCGTCGGCGATGATCCACATGGGTTCCGGCGAGTGCTCGAAAAGGGTGGCGAAGTGCTGCCGGGCCTGGCGGACCCGGCGGTTCTGGAGGGCGAATCCAGCGCTTGTCGCCGCCAGGAGCAGCAGCAGCACCGCAAAGGCCGCGGTTTCCGGGAGATGCCTCTGCCACAGGTCGGCGAGGGTAAAGTCGGGGGCCGCATCGAAGGGTGGGAGGCGGAGGCGCCGCAGGACGGTCTCCACGCCACCGTAGTTGGCCGGGACCGTGAAGCCATGGATGCCCGCACTGCGGGCTGCGGGGCTCTCGGCTGGCAGGGACAGCAGCGCGATGGCCAGCCTCCGGGCGAGCCGATCTTCTACCTGGGGAGTCACCGCCACGGGCCACTCAGGGTAGAGGGGCGTGGAGCTGATATAAGGGAAGTCGAGGAGGTCCTGGCGGTGGAGGACCTTCACAAGGGCCGGATCCAGGCGGCCCTCCCGGGTCATGGCCTCCAGCACCCCGCTGCGGACGAAGCCCACCTCGGCCTGGCCCGCGAGGACCGCCTCGAAAGCCTTGTCGTGGGGCATGCCGGTGAGGAGGAGCCGGTCCCGGGGGGGGAGTGGCACCCCCCCCTCCAGCAGCTCGAAGGCCTGCATCTGATAGCCGCCGAGGGACTGGGTATCCGCGGTGGCGATGCGCTTTCCCGCCAGGTCGGTGAGGGTGTCGATGCCCGCGGCATCGGCCCGGGTGAAGATCAGGCCGCCGAAGGAGGCCGGGGCGTACGGTCCTTCTTGGCCAACCAGGGTGACGAGGGGGGCCGACAGGTGATACCGGCGGCTGAGGACGACGAAGTGCCCCGGGTTGGTGAGGACCACGTCCACGGCCTTGGCGGCCATGGCGCTGTCCAGCTCGGGGTAGCTGTAGGCGCGCAGCTCGACCTTCTGGCCTAGGGCCCGTTCAAGGCTATCGGCCAGGGGTTGCCACTGCGCCAGGGCCTGCGCCTTGGGGCGGAAGGCCAGCACGCCAAAACGGAGCGGCGCTTCGGCCGCGAGGGGTAGGGCCAGGAGTGCTGCAAGCAGGAGCATTCCACGAAGCAGCAATCTTCCCCCCGGGAGGGTGGTCCCCACCGTGAGGCGGCGGCCGGTGGGCCAGGAAGGATGAAGGAACGGTTTCATCAAGGGAATTCCTAGGGATGGCGGCTGGCGATCCCAGGCGTGTTGTTGTGTGCCTCAATCGTGTCGACTGGATGGTGGCAGAAGGCTCTGTGGTTTTGATGACAAAAAGATGACAAAGGGGTGGGTTGTGACGGTTTTTGGCGACCAGATGCTTGTGTGACAAGGAGAAAGGGCAAGCCTTGCCCGCCATCCTGGCCAGAATAGGAAAAGCCCCCGTTTGGGGGCCTTTTCGATCTGGGGCGGCTGACCGGGCTCGAACCGGCGACATCTGGAATCACAATCCAGTACTCTAACCAACTGAGCTACAGCCGCCGTTGGACCATCCAGATTAACCTGGGCGATTCGGGAAGGCCAGCGGGAACCTTCGGGGGACTGCTGTCATCGAATGGCTTGCCGGGGGTCCGGCCAGTGAGGAGTTCCATGAATCGTCAGTTGAAGCAGGTTCTGGGGTTGTCGGCCTTCGCGGCCGGGTGCATGGCCCTTGGGATGGGGTTGAGCCATGGCTGGGTCGCCACGGCCCAGGAAGAGAAACCCGTGGTGGTGGACGCCAAGGGGTTGGACCGGCTGCCGCCCATTGCGGATGTGGCCGAAAAACTGAACCCCACGGTGGTGGCCATCACCAACACAAGTTTTGTGAAGGGCCGCTCCTTCGACCACCCCCAGGTGGGCGGGCAGGATTTCTTCGACTTCTTCTTCGGCCCCGGTGGGCCCCAGCAGCGGCGCGCCCCCCGGGGGGGCGAGGATGAGCAGCGCTCCGTGTCCGGTGGCTCCGGCGTGATCATCAGCCCCCAGGGCGAGATCCTCACGAACTACCACGTCATCGCCAGCATGGGCGGAGGCTCGGACAATTCCCTTGAAGTGAAGACCAACGATGGAAAGGCCTACAAGGCCACGGTGTTGGGCAAGGACAAGGAGCTGGACATCGCCCTCATCAAGATCGACGGGGCGCACCTGCCCTTCGCCAAGCTCGGCGACTCGGACTCGCTGCGCATCGGCGAGTGGGTGGTGGCCATCGGCAACCCCTTCGGTCTGGAGCACACCGTCACCCAGGGCATCATCAGCGCCAAGGGCCGCAAGCTCGACACGGGCGTGAGCTCTTTCCTGCAGACGGACGCCGCCATCAACCGCGGCAACTCCGGCGGCCCGCTGCTCAACCTGCGCGGCGAGGTGATCGGCATCAACACGGCCATCAATCCCGCTGGCCAGAACATCGGCTTCGCGGTGCCCATCAGCCAGGTCAACCGCATCCTGAAGGATCTGCGCAGCGGCAAGCCCGTGAGCCGGGGCTACCTGGGCATCGGTCCCATGGAGCTGGATCAGGCCTACCAGGACGCCCTGGGGGCCAAGGAAGGCGTGGTGGTCAGCACGGTCGAGAAGGGCCAGGCGGCGGACAAGGCCGGCGTACAGCGCCTGGATGTGCTCACGGCGGTGGACGGCCAGCCCGTGCACAACCCGGACGAGCTGGTGGCCATGGTCTCCAGCCGCCGGGCGGGAGAAACCCTCAAGCTTGCCCTCTGGCGGGACGGGAAGTCCCTCACCCTGACGGTCACCCTGGGCGACCGGAAGGCCCTGGAGGACCAGCGCCGCCGCGAGGCTGGTGAAGAGCCCGAGGACGAGCAGGGCCAGAAGCCCCAGGGCGATCCGAAGAGCCTGAACCTGGAGAAGAGCTACGGCTTCAACGTCGAATCTCTGGACGTGAAGAATCGCCTGAAGGGAGTGGTGGTCACCACGGTGGATCCTCGCTCGCCCGCGGCCAACCGGGGTCTGGCGCAGGGCATGGTCATCACCGAAGTGGGCCGCCAGCCCGTGAACAACCTGGCGGAGTTCAACGCCCAGGTGAAAAAGGCCGGAGGCCGCACCCTGTTGCTCTTCATCCAGTCCCCGAATGGGAGCCAGAAGATCACCTTGGCCATCCCCCCGCGCTGATGGTGGGAAAATCCAGAGTGTGAACATGAAGGGGCCCTGTCCTGACGGGGCCCCTTCAGTTCAGGGTAGACTTCAGGGTTCAACCAGGGCTAAGGATCAAGCATGGGCCAGCGCCTTCTCCTCGTGGACACCGACCGGGGCTTCCTCAAGGACCATCAGGTCAGCCTGGAAGCAGCCTTTGACGCAGAGGTGGCGGCCACCCCGGAGGCGGCCCTCGCGCGCCTGCTGACCGGTGATATTGCCGCGGTGCTTGTCTGCGCGGAGGTGGCGGACAACAAGGGCTATTCCCTCTGCACCGCCATCCGCAAGACCCCGGCGCTGGACGGCGTGAAGCTCGCCCTGATCAGCGCCAAGGCCACGGAAGAGGAATACCGGCGGCACCAGGGCCTGAAGGGCCGCGCGGATCTCTACCTGCACAAGCCCATCTCCCCCAGCGCCCTGGTGGGCGAGCTCTCGGCCCTGGTGCCCAGCCGAAGACTGGACCCCGACAAGCCTCTGGGCGAGCTCTCGGACATGGACCTGGGCGAAGACTGGCTGGAGGGCATCAAGCAGGCGCTGGATGGCCCCGAGGTGAGTTCCTCCGCGCCTGTCTTCGGCGTGCGCCCTTCCTCGCCCGCTTCGGCGGCGTCTCCCACCGAGTTCATAGACACCCTGAAGGTGCAGCTCCTTGAGGCTCAGATCGCGACCCTCCAGGAGGAGCTGAGCACCAGGGACCAGCGGCTGCTGATGGCCGAGGCCGAGGCGCAGCAGGTCCAGCGTCAGCTCAGCTCGGTGACCGTCAACCTCGATGA
>Ga0194053_10001649_pt1 | contig 14084 bp, 17 predicted proteins | sample SepL228m_MetaG_FD_161684 | JGI IMG/M metagenome (GOLD analysis project Ga0194053, IMG submission 161684) | Anoxic zone freshwater microbial communities from boreal shield lake in IISD Experimental Lakes Area, Ontario, Canada - Sep2016-L227-8m | ecosystem: Environmental > Aquatic > Freshwater >... | reverse complement strand
TTATTACACAACTAAAATCATGAATTATATCGGTAGCAAACTATCATTACTAGAATTTTTGGAAAATTCTATAAATAAAGTGGTTGATAAAAATTGCAATACTTTTTGTGATTTATTTGCTGGTACTGGTGCTGTGGGTAGTTATTTTAAAAAAAAAGGTTTCAAAGTGATTGCAAATGACATTCAATACTATAGTTATGTCTTAAATAGACACTATATAGGAAATCATAAAGAATTAATATTTTCGAAACTAACAAAAGAAATTCCAGATTTAAGTAAAATTGAAATAAAAAATAGGAAAAACTTTGTTTGTAATTATTTATCAGATTTGAAGGGTATAAAAGGTTTTATTTATAAAAACTATTGCCTTGGAGGGACCGAGGGAGAAAAAGAAACACGTCAGTATTTTTCTGATGAAAATGGTATGCGATGTGACGCCATTCGTCAAGAGATTGAAAAATGGAAAAGTCAAAATTTAATTTCAGATGATGAATATTATTTTTTAGTTACTAGTCTGGTTGAGTCTATAGACAAATATGCAAATACTGCCTCAGTCTATGGTGCTTTTCTAAAAAAATTAAAAAAATCTGCACAAAATAATTTGATTTTAAAACCTGCAAATTTAATTATTAATGATCATGAACATGAAGTTTTTAATGAGGATATAAATGAAGTTGTAAAAAGGGTTGAAGGGGATATTTTGTATTTAGATCCACCATACAATCAACGTCAATATGCTACCAATTATCATATTTTGGAAACTATTGCCAAATATGACAAACCTAAGATTCATGGAAAAACAGGTCTTCGTGATTATGAAAATCAGAAGTCACTTTATTGTTCACGAGTGCAGGTCAAAAAAGCTTTCAAGGATTTAATTTCTAAAGCAAATGCAAAGTATATTTTTTTAAGTTATAACAATGAAGGTTTGATGAATTTAAATGATATTAAGGAAATAATGAGTTCACGTGGTAAGTATGGATTTTTTACAAAAGAATATAATCGTTTCAAAGCTGATAAATCAGAAAATAGAAACTATACAGCAAACAAAACAGTCGAATATTTACATTATGTTATCTGTGATAAAAAATGACCCTCCTTCTCACATCAACAGGACTATCCACCAAAGAAATTCAAGAATTTTTTGTGCGGAAGGTTGTGGAGAAAATGGTGGGGCAGGGAAAATCGCTTTCCGATGCAACAGCACTCATTGTAGCGTACGCACAAAATGCACACGAGCAGGGATATGTGGACGAATCGGTGCAGGAGCTCACTGACCTTGGTCTCTCTGTGACAGTTTTTAATCTGACAGAAGAAAAATTTGCCTTTGCCGAGTCGGCGGATGATTCGAGTGATAAAAAATACGATGTCGTATATGTCTGCGGAGGAAACACATTTGCAATATTGGAGCGAATGAAAAAAACTGGTATCGATACATATATAGAGTCTGCAGTGTGCGAGCACGGTGCGCTCTATGTGGGTGTCAGCGCGGGCAGTATTATTGCAGGTCCAAGTATTGAAATTGCCGGATGGGGGAGCGAGGGCGATCCAAATGATGTAAATCTCCAAAATCTTTCTGGATTCAGTCTCACAGATATTTCTATTTTTCCGCATTTTCGTGCAGAACTTTCCGGCGAAGTTGCCGAGTTTCAAAAAAAAGTTTCGTATTCTGTCACAGCTCTCACAGATACCGAGGCGCTCTGGGTGGATAAATCTGCTATACTATATATATGAACAACTCATACAATTGGTATTCGACACTTACAAAACCATCATGGGCACCGCCGAGCTGGCTGTTTGGTCCGGTGTGGACGGTTTTGTATATTATTATTGCTGGCACATTTGGCACGGTGTTCTATCGTCTTGTAAAAGGAGAGATACCGTGGACAGTCGCACTCCCGTTTGTGCTCAATCTCGTATTCAATTTTTCGTTTACGACGATTCAGTTTGGTTTGAAAAATAATATGCTTGCTGCGGTGGATATTTTGCTCGTGCTCGGGACACTCGTCTGGGCAATGCTCGCTATCTGGCCGAGTGCTCGCTGGATTGCTCTCGCCAACATTCCGTACCTCCTCTGGGTGTGCTTTGCAACAGTCTTGCAACTCACTGTCACATATTTGAATAGATAAGATACGCCGTCGGCTCATGTGCCCATCTGCGCAAAAATAAAAAAACAACGACCCTGTGCAAGGGTCGCTGTGGTATACATCGTGGCAGACGCTATGTCCGTCACATTACAAGAACTTCGAAATGAAAACGTTCCGGCGGTAGCGCGACGGCGCGTGATGGCGAGCGCTCGATCCATGTGTTGTACGCGGTGTCGAGCACGACCGGCGCGATGTAAAAAAGAAAATGGTCGGAGAAAACTTCGACGGGCGGAAGTTTGCGAAATGACAGTCGCATCCCGATCGCCTGACGGAGATCTTCTTCCTCGCAAATACTTTTATCCGTGAGCAGAGTCGCGATTTTGACTCGGTCGGCTCTCGGCCACAGGTTTGGCGGAATGAGAGTGCGCAATACAGTCGAATACATAAATGTAGTCTCACACTGACGAATCCACTCGAGAATAAATTCTCCGAGGTACCAGTCGGCAATGAGCTTTTTGTATTGTTCCGTCAAGTTGTGCGCAAGGTCGATGCGTGCCATCTCGACTGCGCGCATACTATTTTCGTCGGGTACGATGGACTCTGGTAATTCTATGAGACCATCATTCTCGACAATATCAATCACTTTTTCGCCGGACATTTGTTCGGTCACTTCACCGGCCATAATGAGTGGTGGCAACTCGTAAATTTTGTCCGGATCGCCCGGGATATTTTGAAAGCGCCTTTCTCCAATCTGGTCCATTGTTTTGACCTCTTATTTCAGTATATGCCGATTGTGCATTTTATCAAAGATTGACATAGTGTATACTTATCCTATGAATATGTCTCAATTTTTAGAATGTTTTAAAAATTTTTGTAAAGTATATTATTCGCGTGTGTTTTCTGCGCTTGCTCTGATTATTATTTTTGTGTTGCTCAATGCATTCAGCTATGCAATGTACGACAGCTATGGCTCTAAACTCAAATCATTATTTTCTGGACGTATGAGTGCGGATTCTTCGGGCAGTTCATCTGGCTCGAGCGATTATTCGTCGTCCGACAGCACTACTTCATCGTGGGATGATTCGCAATGCAATGTGGTGGGAATAAATATGCACGGATATCTCGACACCTACGCACTCTCTGGTGATAACAGTACTGCTTCGGCAGATACAGTTCTCTCGTATATTAGACAAGCAAATGACAAAGAAAATATAAAAGCAATTTTGCTCGAAGTTGATTCTGGAGGAGGTTCATCGGTCGCTGGCGAGGAGATCGCAAATGCGCTGAAAAATTCGCCAAAGGAAACAGTCGCAGTGATCCGTCAGCAGGGTGCATCGGCTGCGTACTGGGCATCGACTGGTGCAAAATATATTTTTGCTTCAAAAAATTCTGATGTTGGTAGTATTGGTGTGACAGCATCATATCTGAGCGATGTGGAAAAAAATAAAAAAGCAGGTTTGACTTATGTAGATTTGTTTGTCGGCAAATACAAAGAAATGGGTAATCCAGATCGCGTGCTGACCCAAGAAGAAAAGGATTTGTATATGCGAGACCTCAATATTATTTTGGACAATTTTGTGCAGGCGGTTTCTACAAACAGACATTTGCCTCTGACAAAAGTTCGCTCGCTTGCCGACGGATCATCAATGCTCGGTGTGCAGGCACAAAAAGCCGGACTTATCGACGGTATCGGGGATGTGACTGATGCAGAAAAATATCTTACCAACAAACTCGGCGAAAAAGCTGAAATCTGCTGGAATTAAAAATAGGTTGACAATATCTATATTTTGATATATAAATTGTGCCAGAATCCATCACCCGTCACGGCCCCAAACTGAGGTCGGAGAATGAGGATGATAGGATGAGGAGTCAAGATGTCAAAGACGGAAGAAGCGTTTTTTGTCGGTATTTTGGTTATTGTCATCATTTCGGCGATGATCAATATTATAGCGGGGGCGTATTCCACGCTTGCTCGTTTTTTCAAGTGGTGCGATAGAGCCAAGGCTCGTCGTGACCGCAAGTTGTATAAGGCGATGCGTGTCGAACTTCGCAAGTTTGGCAAACTTCTCGTTGCTAATGAAAAAAATAAGGTGATTATTATGACGACCATGACCCACCTCCAATGGGCTCTGGGTCGTCGTAATCATGTCATAGCTAGTAACCCTACCGAAGAGTGGAAAAAGGGAGCTATTATGACTTCCAATTCTTTCATTTTTACCACTTCGGAAGAGTTTGTGTCGGGGGTCCACACCGGGACCGTGGGTGAGATGCAGGATCTTCTGACCCGCCTCATGTATAACCTTCTTGGTGGGAAGTATTCTTTTGACCTCGTCGAGAGGATGAGTCAATCTCTCTCGAGGACGATTGTCAAAATGGACGATCGGCTGTACGTACCATTTACTGAGGCACGATGGGTGCCTCGTTGGGATACGTACAAAGGGAAGACCCTCGGTGAGGCTGAGCAGGTTCTCCTGTCCGGCATCATCGAGTACGTTCGCCCGGATTAATTTTAGACCAGTATAATATCCGCCAGCAGAGAAATCTGTCTGGCGTTTTTTTATACAATAATCAGGCGAGATGAATTTCTCCCATATGTTCGCCGATGAGACCTTTGATCTCGAGGGTCGCAAGTATTGTTTGTGTGACAAAAATTGGCTTTTCCAGTCGGCGAATTATTTCGTCGCGCGAGAGAGGTTCCGATAGCATATCAATAATCTCGAGCTCGTCGTTGGAACAGTCCGAATAGTCTCTTTTTTCAAATAAATTTTCGATTGGCTTGAGTCCGAGCCCTGCAACAATATCGGCACTGTCTGTGATAGGTGTCGCACCGAGTCGCAGGAGCATATGAGGTCCTTCACTGGTTTTGGAAAAGATTGAGTGGGGGATTGTAAATACATCGCGATTGTACTCGATTGCATATTTTGATGTGATGAGTGTGCCGGACTTGAGCTCGGCCTCGATGACGAGTGTCGCGTGGGACATTCCGGCCATTATTCTGTTGCGCTGAGGAAAACTCCACGGGGTGGCAATGAAATTGTCGTCAAACTCGGAGAGGAGTGCTCCGCCTTCCTCCACGATTTCTCTGGCGAGTCCGTGGTTGGTGCTCGGGTACAAAACTTTTTCGGAAAGTCCAGAGCCAGGCACCGCAATAGTCGGTAGTCCGGCAGAGAGCGCCGACCGGTGGGCAATCGCATCCATTCCGAGTGCGAGGCCAGAGACTATGGTAATGGGATATCCAGCGAGACCCGCGATGAGTTTTTCACAGACAGACTTTCCATACTCGCTATATTTTCGCGAGCCGACAACACAGAGATATTTTTCTGTCTCGGGCAGTGAGCCGACAATCCGCATTTCTGCTGGCGGATCATTTATTTCCTTGAGGAGTGGCGGAAAATCTTTTTTTCGCAAAGTCTCAATTTTCATTTGGTTTTATTATATCAGAGTTTTTTGTGGGTTGTGCGCTTGCCGTCCAGATGATATATTATTCAGATACATAGTGAAATAATTATTCGTTTTTAATACACATTTTATATGGAAAATGAAGAAGTAAAAAAGGAAGGTAAAAGTAAAGTGATTCCAGTAGTTATTATTTTGATTATCTTGGCGGTGGTTGTGTTTGTTGCATTCAAAAAAGGCAAAATGCCAAGTCTCACAACGACAGTGCCAAGTGTTGCAACTGTAAATGGGATTGCAATTCCAAAGTCAGATTATGACAAGCAAATGGCCGCTGCGATCACATCATACAAAGCGCAAGGTATAGATCTCAACGCCGATGCGACAAAACTTTCTGCGGTCAAAACACAGATTATGGATGGTCTCATCAACAATGAGCTCTTGAATCAGGCCGTGGCTGCCGCTGGTATCAAAGCCGACCCTGCCGAAGTAGAGAAACAGTATCAGGCAGTGGTGACTCAGGTGGGTGGAGCAGACAAATTTAAAGCGGAGCTTGCAAAAAACAATCTGACTGATGCAGAGTTTCGAAGTAATATTACAAAACAGCTCGCAGCTCAGACATACCTTCTCCAAAATATTGATATAAAGTCAATCACGGTTACTGATGCTGAAGTATCACAGTTTTACAATGATTATGCAAAATCACAAAAAGCGTCAGGTAGTACGACAACATTGCCAGCGCTCAAAGATGTGAGTGCTCAGATCAAGCAACAGCTCACTTCAAACAAAGAGCAGACACTTGTAATGGATTTCATCGCTACACTCAAGGCAAAGGCAAAAATAGAGAAAACAATTTAATAAATTCATTCGTTTGCAAAAAACCACACGTCGTGTGGTTTTTTGTTGCAATAATATGTAATGTCGGATAGTATGATCTTTGGACTCATATGACGGTCAAACTCACAAAAGATTTGAGAGTCTTTGAAAAAACTGACCCTCGCAGTTCGTTACTCCGGAGGACGGATACATATCTTTCTCCCGGCGATACTGTCGAAGTCGAAGGTTCTTTTCGGATGGTGTACAATCACGATGATTGTTGCGCTGTTCGGTTTACATACAACGGACAGGAATATTATTTTCTGAAGAGGGAATTCGACGGGAGCCATATTCGGCCCGACGCAATAGTGGTAAACTAATTTTTGATGCGACCCAGGTGGGTCGCTTTTCATTTATCTCATATTTGATACACTATATATACTATGTTGGATATAAAATTTATACGAGAAAACAAGGAGCTCGTAGCTATGGGCGCCAAGAAAAAACGCATTGATTTTGATGTAGAAGCGCTGATTAAAGCGGACGACAAGCGTCGCGAACTCATCTCGATGATCGAGAAAAAACGCGCGGAGCAAAATGATGTCAGCGAGAAAATTGTCAGAACAAATGATCCTGCACAAAAGTCTCAGATGATTTCCGAAATGCAATCTCTCAAAGCTGAACTCCAAAAAGAAGAGGAAGAACTCAAAGCCGTGATGCACGAATGGCAGATACTTATGGTCGCTGTACCAAATATTCCCGATATGTCTGTGCCAGAGGGGGAGAGTGATGCAGACAACAAAGAAGTCAAAACATGGGGCGAGCCGACACAGTTTTCTTTCACACCAAAAACTCACATCGAGCTTATGACAAATCTCGGAATGCTCGACCTCGACCGTGGCTCAAAAGTCGCTGGCTTTCGTGGATATTTTTTGACAGGAGATGGTGCGCGACTACAGTTTGCTCTCTGGCAATTTGTTACAGATTTTTTCCAAAAGAAAGGAGGATATCGACCAATGATTGTTCCATCGCTTCTTCGCAGAGAGCTACTTATGGGTACAGGCTATTTGCCACAAGGCGAGGAGGATTTGTACAAAACACAAGACGGCGAATATCTCTCTGGTACAGCCGAGGTTGCGACAATGGGATTTTATATGGATGAAGTGCTCGACAAAAAAGATTTGCCGATAAAAATGTTATCTTTTTCTCCGGCATTTCGTCGCGAGGCTGGTGCACATGGCAAAGATACAAAAGGTATTTTGCGCGTACACGAATTTTACAAATTTGAGCAAGTTATTTTGTGCGAAGCGAGCCATACCGAGTCAGTTGCTTTCCACGAAGAGCTCGAGAGAAACACAGAGGAACTTACCGAGGAACTCGGATTGCCATATCACGTCGTCGCAAACTGTGGTGGAGACCTCGGACTCGGCCAAGTCAAAAAATATGACATCGAAGTTTGGCTTCCATCAGAAAACACATATCGCGAGACCGGTTCGTGTTCATATTTTCATGATTTCCAAACACGCAGACTCAATATTCGCTATCGTGATGAATCCGGCAAAATGCAATTTGTACATTCGCTCAACAACACTGCTCTCTCTGGCAGACCACTCATTATGATTGTCGAAAACTATCAGCAAGAGGATGGTAGTATAAAAATTCCAGATGTTCTCCAGCCATATATGGGCGGTCAGACCGTGATTTCAAAAAAATAATTTTTTGTCATGTCACTGCAACATGATGAGTACAATCGAAAAAAGAGAAACAAAAAGCTTATAAACATAGGACTGGCTTTTCTTATTTTCTTGATACTCATTGGAACTGCTTCATATATTTCTTACAGACCATCGATCCGTATTTCCAAAGTCGAGCTTGTGGGAGGTGTGCTCGTGACACAGCCGGATGTTGAAAAAGAAACACTCCGGTATTTGTACGGCTCGTATTTTTTCTGGCTGTTTCCGAGAGGAAACTCGTTTATATATCCGCGTGGCGCACTCGAAACATTTCTCAAAAATAAATTCAAACGTATTGATAAAATAAATATAAAGCGAAAAGGTTTTACGACTCTTGTGGTAGAAATAAACGAAAGAAAACCATTTGCGCTCTGGTGTGGGGAATCCAAAACCTCCAAGTCGGCTCTTGCACTGGCGTCCTCGTCGCCAGAGGTGCCGGCTGATGAGCACTGCTATTTTATGGACAACAACAGCACTATCTTTGCCGATGCACCGACATTTTCGGGTGATGCATATTTCAAATATTATGGACCGGTTTCTACCAGCTCGCCACTTCTCGGCTCCGAATACATTTCATCGACCACAGAATTCACCGACCTTGCCGACTTTATCGCGTCGCTCAAAACTATGTCGGTTGATCCCACATATCTCTCGGCAAATAATGAGAATGAATTTACTCTCGTGCTCTCGAGCGGTGCCAAAATATTTTTTGATATGCGAGAGCCACTCTCCAAAGCATCGGGCAATCTCGGGGCACTCTTGCGGACACTCGTGACAGCGACAAACACCGATCCGACGACCAACATCGACTACATCGATTTGCGTTTCGGAAACAAATTATATTATCGGCTCAAATGAAAAGAGCTGGCTTATTTGCCAGACTCTATTGCGAGCATTACGTTATGAAAATTATCCGCGTTTGTTGTTGGACAACGCGGAACAACATTTTTGAAAAATGATTCGCATATCGCTCCGAAAGCATAGTTTCCAGTCATCTCATAGAAACAGATGACTTTTCCTTTGATTTCATAATAAGACAAAGTGATCCAAACCTCGAACTCGGCGAGTTGGCCAATTTGAGTCATAAATGATGTTGTGCATGATGAAGGAAATCCTTTGCCTTTGTAGTGTTCCCAGAGGTGGCAAATCTCAAGAGAGGTTGCTTCTACCAAATAGAAAGTCTGATTCAGCAGACTTGCATCCTCAGGAGAATCTTTTTCAAAATCTTCTTTAGAAACAGTCTTACAGACCTGATCAAGAGTGACATCGACAGAGATCTTCATCGTCGTTTTCCGTGGTTGTTTATATCAGAAAAATATATTATAGTCAACGATATGAATTTTTGGCAGAAATTAAAAAAGGAAAAAACAAAAGTCGGCAAATATGAGCCAATACTATGTCTTGCGCCGATGGCAGATGTGACCGACCGAGCGTTTCGCGCAATCATCGCAAAGTACGGCAAACCGGATGTGATATGGACGGAGTTTGTCTCTGGCGACGGACTTTTTCTCGGTGGTAGAGATGCTCTCATAAACGATCTAGCTTTTACGGAGGAGGAGCGACCTATTGTGGCGCAGTTTTTTACATCCAAACCAGAGATGATGCGCAAATCCGCAGAGCTCGCAGTCGAGCTCGGCTTTGACGGTATCGATATCAATATGGGATGTCCGGACAAGAGTGTAGAAAAGCAAGGTGCTGGCGCAAAACTAATGACAGATCCACAGCTCGCACAAAAAATAATTTTGTCTGCAAAAGAGGGTGCAGGCAAGATTCCTGTGTCCGTCAAAACTCGTATCGGCTGGAACAAAAATGAACTCGAAACGTGGCTTCCGCTCCTCCTCGACACCGAGCCGGCCGTGATCACTGTCCACACACGAACACGAAAAGAAATGTCGCTCGTGCCGGCGCGGTGGGAACATATCGCACGAGCTGTTGAAATCAGAAACGAAAGACGAGCGAGTGGTGGAAAGGGAAGTGAGACACTTATTTTTGGAAATGGAGATGTGACAAGTGTGGAGGATGCTCGCGAGAAGGCGCTGGCGACTGGCTGTGACGGCGTGATGATTGGCCGTGCGATTTTTGGAAACCCGTGGCTTTTTTCGGGACACATACCGACGACCGAGGAGAAACTAGGGGTACTCGTGGAGCACACAAAACTTTTTGAGAAATTGGTCCAGCCAAAACCTGCTGATGGGCAAGGCTCCGCCTTCGCTGAAAGCTACGGCGGACAAGGCAAGTCATTTGCTGTGATGAAAAAACACTTCAAAGCGTACGTAAACGGCTTTGATGGAGCAAAAGAACTTCGTATCAAACTAATGGAAGCAGAACAGGCAAGTGAAGTCGAAGAAATTATTTTTGACTATCTGAAAAGTGGCTCAAAATAAGGCTATTTTTGAATCCTAAAAAAGATAATTGAAAATTGTCAAAATTCGCTTGACAATATTTTTATAGTGTGATATTATTATCATGTAATGTTCTTCAACACTTCAAGACGGGCGCCGGAAATCGTGACCGGCATAAATCCTCGCCGTTGAGCGCGGGCCCGAAACCCCTACGAACTCTGGGGATCAAGAGTTCACTGTGGCTATGCAATCATAGCCGGTAGTTTCCCTTGGCATGGTGATGGACAATGTTCCCCAGACCCGGCGGCCCGCGCTCTAGCGCCTTCAGCGGAGGTTGCGCAACGAAGCAAAGGGATGGTTCGGTGGGGTTCTCCCCAGAAAGGAGTTAAACACCAAGACCCTGACGAAACGCCGTTGAAGGTATTGATCTAGTAGTGTCGCGGGCTACGGCCTATACACGAAAGATCTCTACTGGAGGCAAAGTAGTCGGGCTGGTACCAGCCACTAAAAATTCCGGATGATTGATATAGTCCGGCGCGGAGCAAAAACCGCGAAAAAAAAGACTGGAAAACAGGGATCGGCGCGAGGCCATCGGCTCTCACACGACGCCAGCGCACGCGCCGGTCCCAACCGCTCTCATCACACTTTGTGGTGAGGGTTTTTTGTTTGTCAAAAAATCTGGTATGATGTCCATATGTCAGAAGTATTATACAGAAAATATCGCCCACAAAAATTTGCAGATGTGATCGGTCAGGACCATGTGGTCAAAGTGCTAGAGTCACAAATAAAATCCGGCGATGTCTCCCACGCATATCTCTTTGCTGGTACACGAGGCACGGGCAAGACATCAGTCGCGCGCATTTTTGCGTCCAGCATCGGCACGAGCAAAAACGACATTTACGAAATCGACGCCGCATCAAACACAGGTGTGGACGACATTCGCGCTCTCAACGAGTCGGTCAATACTCTGCCATTTGAATCAAAATACAAAATTTACATTTTGGACGAAGCACATATGCTCTCAAAGTCCGCTGGCAATGCGCTCCTCAAAACACTCGAGGAGCCACCTGCACACGTTATTTTTATTCTCGCCACAACCGAGACTCGCAAAATTCCTGAAACTGTTTTGTCGCGATGCGAAGTCTACACATTCAAAAAGCCGACACAGGAAGTTTTGAAAAAAGTTGTAATAACTATTGCAAAGAAAGAGGGGTACACCATCGACGAGCCATCAGCCGAGCTCATCGCGCTCCTCGGCGACGGATCTTTCCGCGACACAGAGGGAATGCTCCAGAAAATTTTGTCGTATAGCACAGATAAAAAAGTGTCCGAAGATGAAGTACGTCTCGTGACCGGTGCGCCAGCGGTGGGTCTCGTGCACGATGTGATTTCGGCGATTGCACGCGGGGACCTCGCACTCGGGCTGACTGCTATCAAAACCGCAACGAGTCAAAATATTGATATGTCGATTTTTCTCAAACTTATTTTGCAAACTGCGCGCGCCGTAATGCTCACAAAGCTGGATGCGCCTGGCGTCGTCAGAGCCGACCTCTCGGAAAAAGAATTTACGTTTGTGAGCGACACAGCGAAACTCGGCAAAACATTTTCGTCCGCTGTGCTCGTCGAACTTTTGACCGCGTATGAAAATACCACCGGTGCATACATTCCATCTCTCCCACTCGAACTCGCCCTCGTAAATATTGTGGGGGAGAAAGAGGGGAAATAACACCTGTATAATTTTTCTTGTAAAATGGCCAAATTTTAGGTATTCTGATTGAGTATTTCAATATTGGGGGATCGTCTAATGGCAGGACATTTGGTTTTGGTCCAAAGAATCGGGGTTCGAGTCCCTGTCCCCCAGCCAAGTAAATAACAGCACGAGTTTTGTTATTTGTCAATGAAACTTGTGCGCTTAAGTTGTGTAATAATATGAAAGTATCAATTACTCAAGATTTAGATTTAAGATTAATACAGCAAGAGGATGCTGAATCATATTTTAATTTGATAGATAAGAACAGAGAACATATAAAAAAATGGCTTCCTTGGGTTGATAGTGTAAAAAGTATAGAAGATATAAAAAAATACATCAGAGAAAGTATAGAATCTTTTGAAAGTAAGACCAGTATTGATTTTGGAATTTTTTATAAAAATCAACCGATTGGGTCAGTGAATATGAATAAGATTGATCACTATCATAAAAAAGCAGATATTGGATATTGGTTAGACAAAGAACATACTGGAAAAGGAATAATGACTTCAAGCGTTAAAGCTTTTACAGATTATTTATTTAAAGAACTAGATATAAATAGAATAGAGATAAGGGTAATACCGGAGAATGTTAAAAGCTCTGCTATACCCGAAAGGCTAGGATTTACTTACGAGGGAATATTACGGCAGGATAGATTTTTAAATGGTAAATTTTTTGATAGTAAAATATATAGTTTATTACGAAGTGATAAGAGGTAACTAATTTTTGTTACCCAGAGCAAATTACTGTACAATACAATACATGAACCAAATAACACTGCACAAAGAGTGGGTTGTTAAAGCTCCAGTAGATAAAGTATTTCAAATAATGACTGACTTTGAAAAATTTCCGGAGCGTTTTCCAAAGGTTGCCGAATCAATACAGATAAATAAACGGGAAGGAAATTTCTTGGAAATTGTTGCCGTTGCAAAATCATTTGGAAAAAAGTTTCGGGTAACAATGAAGATTCAGATTCTTCCGGGGAAGGGCTTTATTTCGGACAACGAGAGTTTGGATTTTGGAACTTCTGGACACGAAGAGCTCTTGCTCTCTCCGCATGCCGAAGGAACGCTGATCGACTACACATACGAAGTCACTATTCATAAAAAATGGTTAGGCATAGTCGCTGTGCCACTCATACGCTGGTATTCGATGAAATATTGGGAAAAAGCGGTTATTGTGGAACTTAAAAAGATTGTGGAGAAATAATATGCAGATTGGTTTGGGCTTGATTTTTTTGAAAATAATATTATTATGTGCGAGGAGGTTTTTGACAAATGGGGCAAATCGGTGACGGGATGCAAATTCCCGTGATAAGACCAAAACGAGCCAAGGTCAAGCTTGTCGATATGACTCATGAGGAGCTCGTGTCAGAATACACGGTAGCCGTGAGATTTTCATGGGCAGAAAATATAAGAGGGAAAATAATGGATCCTGGAAGAAGTTCTCTCTACCAGAGAGAGCTCAGCATCAAGCGTGAGTTGTTGCGTCGGTTGCACCAGAACGAAAAAACTTAATAACAAAATTATTTGTAATGCTCGGCGTACCCACTCGCCGGCTTTTTCTTTGTAAAATCTGTCCAATCTTTCGAATTTTGCTATACTATGAGTATGAAAAAACCATTTTTACATGCACTTATGGCGATGGCCTACATTGTTGTTATTGTCTTTGTTGTGCAGGCCGTAGCTTCTCTTCTCAAGGATCAAAACGGGACAATTATTATTCCGATGATTATGTTGAGTCTCTTTGTGTTGTCAGCTGCGGTTATGGGATATTTATTTTTATCGGAGTCGGTGTATTTACTCATTGAAAATCGAAAGAGAGAAGCGATTATTTTCTTTGGTAAAGTTGTTGGATTTTTTGCATGTTTCGTAGCGATTTTTGCAATACTACTTTTTGTGGTGCAACTTTTGTTTTATTAGAATGAAATATATTCGCCTTTAAAACGGCATACTATATATGAATA
>Ga0194053_10001648_pt1 | contig 14101 bp, 8 predicted proteins | sample SepL228m_MetaG_FD_161684 | JGI IMG/M metagenome (GOLD analysis project Ga0194053, IMG submission 161684) | Anoxic zone freshwater microbial communities from boreal shield lake in IISD Experimental Lakes Area, Ontario, Canada - Sep2016-L227-8m | ecosystem: Environmental > Aquatic > Freshwater >... | reverse complement strand
GCAAAGTCAATAAGCAGATAGTCCCTATATTGGCAAACTGCTATCCCCTGCTCTTATGCCGCCAATCACTTCACGGAGTTCTCGGAATTGACACCAGCCGCACCACTGTGACCTTTGGCTCTGCGCCATCGGCCGCAAGTTCAACCGTGGCCTCGATGTCCCCTAGCCCCTGGGCTTGCAGGCGGTGCCAAGTCCAATGGTCTCGAACAAACCGCGCCGGTGGACTGTTTCGAAAGGGCTGACAGTTGTAGAGTGCTTGTGCTTTCTCGTTTGCCAGATGCTCCGCCAGTGATCCGGCTTCATTAGAGGTCATCAGGGGTGATGCCTTACCACCTTGAACTACTATCAAAGCCTTCCTGGCCGTGATTCTGACATCGCTGCTGGCATCCGACGCAGCCGCCGTTAATGCCGCTATGGATTCCGGGGAGGTCGCGCCAATACGGCCTAGGGCTTCCACGGCGGACATCCTCACGCCGTCATTCTCATCCCTCGTCAACCGGATCAGCACGGGAACGGCATTACTCGCCGCTCGCCCGATCGCACCCAGGGCCTGAACGGAGTAGATGCGAACCTCACTGCTCTTGTTCTGGGCGGCGGTGGTCAGCACTGGAACGGCGCTGTGAACTTCGGGAGCGTCGGGGTTGTGATAGCCGATCACACTCATCGCCAAAGCAGCTTTGGCCTGTATCTCCGGAGACTTGTCCTCCGCCAGCAGACGCCCCAACTGCGGCATTATGGGTGGGCCGGCATTTTCCAGCGCACGCAGAGCGCGCTCGCCCTCCTTGCCAGGCCTTGCGCTGATTTCCGCTTCCTTAACCCAGTCAGCAATCGGCCTGCCCTGAATGAGCACTGAGAATTGAGGCGCATTGGTGGTGCTGTGGCCCGGGTTGGTATTGCGGATGCCTGAGGGTCCACCCGGTGGTGCTGCACTAGGCTCCGCAACGCGGATGCCGTGGTCGGAAGGACGCGTAGGCAGCTTCGGGCGCTCCATGTCCTTCGCCTCCTCGAGGAGCTTCAGATCATACCGCGCTGTTTTATTGGTAAGGTCGGCATCTCGGAGCTTGGCTTCCAGTTCTTCGAGGCTGAAGGCCTCGGCGGTCACGCGGTGTGCCTTGTCAGTCAAGATTAGCCAGGGCAGCGACTCCACCCCGGAGGCCCATTTAGTCTTATCCGTCTTCTCCGCCACGCGGCCTACTGGGAACGGCACCGGGTTAGCGTCTTTCCATTCCTTGAACGACTCGACCGAGGTGACTGCCGCCTGCAAGCCTACCACCGTAATTCCTTTCTGCAGCAGCGCGTCATGTTGCTCGGCCAACTTCTTCACGAGCCGCCGCGAGGGGCGCTGTTCTATATCGAACAGACAGAGCAAGATCGGCTTGCCCACAGGGGTTGCATCTCCGCCCACCTCCACCACCGCCAAGTCCGGCATCGGCTTGCCCTTGAAGCGCGGGGCGGGCGCTCTCACCTCACGGGGCACATCCTGCCTAATCGGTTGCTGCCCCGGTCGCCCGCTGTTCAGCCAAATAACGACGTTCGTGTCACCGCCTCGAACTGAAACCTCTCCATGTGCTCCAGGCGCCCCCTGCGCGTGGACCATAATCGGCCCATCACAGACCTTCCCCAGCGAGAAGTGTCCCTCGGAATCAGACAGGGTCTTGGTGTTCGGCTGGTTAAAGCCTCCACCATAGATCACGGCTTCCGCCACCGGTCGGCCGTCTTCATCCAACACCACTCCCGCAACCCTTTGGTCCGCGGGCGTGAGTTCGAACGGCTCAAGCTCTATAGGGCTGGTTTGGGCGTCGGAGACCTCTACAAAGTGTTGTTGTCGGCCATAGCCTTCGGCCAACACCCCAACTCCGTAGTGGCGGCCAAACGGCAAGCCTTTGATTTCTAGCTGCCCTTTAGCGTCAGTGCGGACTGGAGACCCCAATTTGTAACCCCAGGGAGCGTTCCTCAGCCCGACGAACGCCTCTGCGTTAGTAATAGCCTTCCCGTCAAGGTCCGTAACCCGCCCTACTAAGGCCAGACCCGGACCAAGGCGCACGCTGACATTGGTGTCGCCCTCTCCCAAGTCCAGTGCAGCGGCAAGGTTGCGCGCTTGGTCACGGGCGACCATGATTGGGTGACCCGTCCGCATAGGGCCAAACCGGGCTGGATCGTAAATCAGGGTAAAGCGGCCTTGGCCGTCCGTCTCGACCACCTGCTCCAAGTGAGGCAAGAGAGATGGAAACAGGCTAACCTGGACTTTGGACACTGGCTTGCCATCCGGGTTTTTTAGCACACCGCTGACCTTAACGCTGAGCAAGGAGAAGGTTGCTGCGGGCGAATTGCCACTGGAGCCCGGCTTCGAATCCGGGATGACAGAGCCATTAGTTGCCTGGCCCCTATATGCCTGAACCTCCTCGCTGTAGATCATATGAGGATGTCCATAGTATTTTCCGCCAGCGGCAGCAGAAGGCGTTGGATGTTTGGCAGCCGCTTCAATGCTCTCCTGGTCGGACAATGCCTCTTGAACAGTAAATTGCGCCCGCCAAACACCGTTCTCCGGCAAGGCGATGCTCTGCGCCAGCAAATTGCCATAGCCCGCTTCGCGAGGTGCCAGCCAACCCCGGCGGCTATTGTCTTCTGTGTGCCTAAAATAGAGCAGCCCAGGGCCAGGCTCTGTGGGCTCAGAAAAAGCCTTCCACTCATTCCCCTTCTTGATCTCAATCTTCAGGAGCCTTATGGATACGGTCTTAACGGTGTTATTGGTTATCCAGAAGGCTTGGTTGTGGTCGGAAGCGTAACGCACTGTGGCGCAGGGATCCTGCCCCGCTGGGGCAGGCAGTGGCGCCGATTCGGGCACCACAGGCGGCTGCTGGCTGGAACTGGTAAATGTGAGGCAAGCAAGCGCCACCGCCGCCACGACAGTCGCCACGTAAACGCCCCGGCCGGCACTGCGTTGGTGCTTGATCGAGATGATCCTCCTCTTGAGTTCGCGCTGGCTGCTCACTACCGGAACGGCAGTGGGTATAATTTGCTGCTCAGCCGGGAAATCCGTCAGCAGCTTGAGCAGAAGTAAGCCGTAGCCCGACCGCTCCTCCGGTCTCGTGCGCTGCAACACCATCGCGTCGCACACCAGCTCGCGGTCGGCGCGCAGCCGGTGCAGCCCCAGCCACAGTAGCGGGTTGAACCAGTGGACGAACTGCACCGCCATCAGCACGAGGTTAAGCAGCATGTCGTGCCGCCGGACATGGGCCATTTCATGCAGGAATAACAAGCGCAGGTCCTGGTCGGTTAATTGGTCCAGCATGGTTTCGGGGAGCAGCAGCCGGACCCGCCGGAAGCCGAACACGGCCGGGCTGCCGAGTCGAGCCATTGCCACCAGCGTTACCGGACGGCGAACGCCCATCGCCTGCCGCGCATCGTCCAGCAGTGCGAGCAGCCTTGGATCTGAAAGCCGCCGTCCCTGTCGGATCAACCGGCACCATTGGGCGTAGCGCCAGCCTGCAAGAGAAACCAAGGCGAGCAGGCCGCAAGCCCAGGCCAAGCCAAGGAACTCGGCAAGCGAGATGGCTGGCGGGCGGCTAGGTAGTGCGGAGACGAAAGGGGGGGCAACTGGAAGGGGGCTGGTAGGAGCCACCGGAGAAGGTTCGGCGACCGCGGAACTAAGCGGGCTATCTGGCAGGGACGCTTCGGGTAGGGACGCCTCTCCGAGGCGTCCGTGTTCAGGTACGAGCGAATGAGCTTCGAGCCGGGCCGTCGGCCTGAAAAGGTTTTCGAGGCTGAGCGGGCTCGGGGGCGCGAGGGGCAGGAGCAAGCGCAAAAGAATGAGCAGGCTCAGGGCATACCGGAGCTGGGGCGTGAGCCAGCGGCCCAGAACTTTCTGGACCACCAACACCAGCCCAACCAGCAGCGCCACCTGGAGCGAGTTCTGCCACGTCCAATCGAACGTCGGCTGGATCAGGCTGATGAGCGCTTTCATGGCGTCTTCTCGTCTAGGATTCTCCTGAGCTCTGCGATCTCTTTGCGGGTGAGCTTCTTGCGCTCCAGCAGGCAGGCCAGGAAGGGCGCGATCTCGCCGTCAAAGACCCGGGCCAGGAAGGAACGGCTCACGGCCTGACGGCATTCCTGCTCCGTTACCAGCGGGGTGAAGACATAGTCCCGCCTGGAGGTATCAGCCGCCAGGGCCCCCTTCTGCACCAGGCGCGTGACGAGGGTTTGGATCGTCTTGGGCTTCCAAGTGGTTTCACCGGCGAGCGCCTCGACCACCTGCCGCGCGGTGGCTGTTTTCAGGGGCCAGATCGCCTTCATGACGGTCCATTCGGCATCTGAAATCCGAGGCGGCTCGCTCCGATCCTTCTGGCTCTTGTTCGCAAAGCTCATAAGCATTATCCTACATTAGTAAGGGAATACTATCTTACAGACGTAAGCTTGCAAGAAGAAAATGAAGAAAAGTGCGGGGGCGCCGGGCCCGCTTCAGGCGCGGCCCGGCCCTGGAATATGCGGCTGCTAATTTCTTAACCGTTTCCGGTTGACGGCTGCCGTGCAACTGCTAATATATTAGCATATCAGGTATGAGCACCGAAGCCCACCTCAGCCGCCGGGAGCGCCAGATCATGGACGCTCTGCACCAACGTGGCCACGCCACCGCCGCCGCAGTCCAAGCCGCCCTGCCCGAGGCTCCCGGCTATTCCGCCGTCCGCGCCTTGCTGCGGATCCTGGAAGATAAAGGGCACGTCAAGCATCGCCGCGAGGGCGCCCGTTACGTTTATCTGCCGCGCGCCAAGCGTGAGACCGCGCGGCGTTCCGCGCTGCGGCGAGTCGTTTCCACATTCTTTCAGGGCTCGGTCCCCCAGGCCATGGCGGCGCTGCTGGAAACGGCCGACACCCGGCTTTCTGATTCGGAGTTGCGAACACTGCAAGCAATGATCCATCAAGCCCGAAAGGAGGGGCGCTGACATGAATGCGTTGATTGAACTAATCGGGAGGTGCCTGCACGACGCTGCGTTGACCACGCTGTTTTTCGACGCGTGGGTCAAGAGTCTGGCACTGCTGGCCGTGGCGGGCGGCTTGTGCCTCTGCTGCCGGCGAGCCGCAGCGGCCACCCGGCACTGGATATGGTTTCTGGCGTTGGCCAGCCTGCCCTGTTTGCTGTTGCTCTCCACCGTGCCGCACGCCTGGCAACGACCGCTTTGGTCTGTCTCGACCGGTTTTACCTCTGGCAACCAGTTCTCGCTGGCGCTTTACTTGGCGCCCGCCCCCGAAACCGCGAACCCCGCACCAGTTGTCCCGCCGGCGGAGACTGCGCCCGCCGGTGCCGGCGAGGTCCGCGCCGGGGGCAGACAGCCCATTGCCGCACATTTTAGCGCCACCTTGCTGGTTCTGGGGATTCTAGTCTGGCTTGCCGGCATCGTGGTGGTTCTGCTTTCCGTGCTGGCCGGGCAAGTTCAGCTCCGCCGTCTGGCGCGAAGCAGCCTGCCTGTTCAGGTAGGGACGCGTTCCACCGCGTCCCACTCCTTGGTAAAGATCTCAGGGACGCGGTGGAACGCGTCCTTACCAGCAGAGGTTGCGCACGTATGTGGGGCACCTGAAGCGTTACGAAGCGGGTTGCTCACGCAGGCAACCGACTGGGCGCTCTTGTTGCGGGAAGCCTGCGACCAACTGCGGCTGCGGCGGCCAGTGCGCTTGTTGCAGTCCGCCGACAACCCGATGCCGCTGACGTGGGGTTGGTGGCGGCCAGTGGTCCTGCTGCCGGCGGATGCCGCGCACTGGCCCACCGAGCGGTGCCGGGTGGTGTTGCTGCACGAACTGGCCCACGCAAAGCGATGGGATTGCCTGACTCAGACCGTTGCTCGAATTGTCTGTGCCCTTTACTGGATCAATCCGCTGGTCTGGCTGGCTGCGCGGCGGATGTCTGTCGAACGCGAGCGGGCCTGCGACGACCTGGTGCTCAACAGCGGCTGCCGGGCATCGGACTACGCCACGCACCTCGTGGACATCGCTCGGACCTTCCGCCGCACACCGCAGTTGGCCGGCATCGCGATGGCCCGCTCATCCCAACTGCAAGGGCGCGTCGCCGCGATCGTGGACGCCTCGCGCGTGCGTCGGCTGCGACCGTTCACCGCCCTGTCCATCCTGGGACTGATGGGCGCCCTCGCCTTGTCTGTCGGCGGGAGCAGCTCGGACACCTCGCAGAAGCAGGCGGAAGATACTGCGCTCCGCCAACAGCAGATCGCCCGGCTCCAGTCCTTCGCTCAAGCGAAGGCAAAGCAGTCGCAGCAGTTGGCGGCCAAAGCCGGAGAGCAAATCACCCCGGAGTTTCAAAGCTTCTTCGACGCCGCCATCAAGGGCGACTGGCGGACGGTGACCAACCGGTATGCCTACTACAAGCGGCACCACCCTCAATACAGCAAAGGGACCAATGACATGGAGGTGCAGCTCCGCACGGCCTATTGGCAGCCGGTTCTGGAGCTTGACCTGGCTTACGATCAGGTCGTCAACTGCGAACCGAAATACACCGCCATCTTCGCCGATGGCATCATCAATTCCATTCCCGCCGGCAGCATCTATTTCGGCGGCACCGATCCGGGACGCGGTGTGCCGGCAGCCTTCTGCAAGTCGCATACCGACGGCGATCCGTTCTTCACGTTGACCCAGAACGCCCTTGCCGATAACAGCTACCTGGACTACCTGCGGGCCATGTATGGCGGGAAAATCTACACACCGACCGCCGAAGACTCACAACACTGTTTTCAGGAGTACATGGCCGACGCACAGCGCCGCCTGGCGGACAACAAACTCAAGCCCGGAGAAGACGTGAAGATGGTTGACGGCAAGGTTAACGTCTCCGGCCAGGTCGCCGTCATGGCCATCAACGGTTTAATAACCAAAGTCGTCTTTGACCGTAATCCCGACCGGGAGTTCTATATCGAGGAAAGCTTTCCCTTAGACTGGATGTATCCCTACCTGGAGCCACATGGCCTCATCATGAAGCTCAATCGCCAGTCGCTGGCGCAATTACCGGAGGACGTTATTGGCCGGGAACACGACTACTGGCGCAAGCTGGTCGCCGGCATGTTGGGCGATTGGCTGGAGGATAAGACGACGGTGCGCGAGGTCGCGGAGTTCGTTGACCGGGTATATTTGCGCCACGACCTCAAGGGGTTCACCGGTGACTCGCGGTTTATCCAAAACGATTATGCCAAAAAGATATTCTCCAAACTACGGAGTTCCATCGGTGGACTCTATGCCTGGCGGCTTGGTCCGGCTGCTCCGCCCGAGTATCGGCCAAAGTCCAACGCCGAGAGGCAGGCCCTGGTCCAGGAGGCCGATTTCGCTTTCCGCCAGGCCTTCGCCCTCTGCCCCGACAGCCCGGAGGCCCTCTTCCGCTTCGTCCAACTGCTCTTGCAGTTCAACCGCATGGATGACGCCGTGCTCATCACCCAGGCCTTTCTCAAGGTGGACCCGCAGAATAGACAGGCGCAGGGCCTGTTGGAGAGTGTCAAGAGTTACAAGAAGCAGTCCGCCGGGGCCGCTAAGCCGGAGGCCACCTTGCAACAGATGGAAGATAGAGTGCGGAACAACCCGACCAACCTCCAGGCAGCGCTCGATCTGGCGAACGCGTATCAGCAGGCTCATCAGACCAGCCGAGCGGTGGAGGTCCTGGACGAAACGGTGAGCAAGCCGGGCGCGGACGCCAGCGTCCTGGTGAAGGTCACGCAGCAGTTCGCCCAAATGGGCAACACGGCTAAACTTGAGTCCACGCTGGAAAGGCTCGTCAAGATGCCGGCGGTCGGTCCCGAAGCCTGGTACGACCTGGCTGTGCTCAGGGCCAGCCTGGGCAAATCCAGCGAGGCACTTTCAGCCCTGAAGCAGGCGCTGGAACTGAGCGCTGCGCGACTGAAACAGGATCCTAAAGCGCGCGACCTGGTCCAAGATGCCCGCAAAGATGTTCGCTTCGACAAGCTGAGGAAGACGCCCGACTTCGAGAAGCTCGTCCCTTCTGACAAGGCCAATGCGGAACCGGACATCGAAGCAGCGCATGCCGTCCGCCTGAGACCGGATGACGCCAATGCCCACTACAACCTCGGCGTTGCCCCCGACAAGCAAGGCCAAATGGACGAGGCCATCCGCCAATTTCAGGAAGCCCTGCGCCTGAAACCAAGTAATGCCGAGGCTCACACTGACCCGGTTCCTTTACTGGGAAAGCCGGCGCACACCGGCCCGTTGACTGGTGCTCAAGCTGAAGCCCTGGCCGAGCAATTGGCTAATGAGAAGGCTAAGGCACTTTACAACTGCCAGCCATTTCGGAAAGGCACACCGGCAACGTTCGTTCAGGGACACTGGGTCTGGCACGACCTACGCGGGCAGGGAAGCAGTGATGTTGAGGCCACGGTTAAGTTCGCGGCGGACGGCACAAATCCGGAGGTGAACGTCATTCTGTTGGACAGCCGCCTGATTAGCCAATTGCCGCCACCATGAGGCGGGCCGCCGCTAATAGCCTGGTTCCGCACCGCCCGGGCCGCTTACCGCCGCCGCCGTTGAATCAGTTGCAAGTGCCTGCGCGGGGAGCCGAAGCCGTGCATCGGTTAAATCAATACTGCCGCAAGGTTTATCGATTAACACTCTCCCCCGCCGCAGCGGTAAGGTTGCGGCATGAAAACAAATCATCAGGCGCGGCAGATTCTGAAACTGCGAGTTTGGGCTAGCACGCTTGCCGTCTTGCTCTTAGTCTCGGCAGAGTTGTGGATGGTGTGCCGTTTTGGGCATAACTGCGTCCAAATAACCAGTCAGCCAGCCGTCCAGGTTCCCGCCGTAGGCGACTGGTTCGCTGCACGGTAATGGCAGAAGGTTGCGCAAAGAGGACCCGATCATGAATGAACAAGAGCGGTCGGAGCAGGAGCGGTTGAAACAGCGGCAGACGCGGCTGGCACAGGAGCTGTGCCCAGTTGTCCTCACAACTGAACCTGCTGGAGCCGCGGCTCAGCCTACCCCGGCCGGCAGCGCCGGCTCCGGTGGCGGTTTCACCCGCGCAGCGTCAAGTACAAGCGGGCGCGCAAAAACCGATCTATCAGTACTACAGAAACGAGCGCATAGGATGAGAGTCAAGAAGGTCCTGTTGTATGGATGCGGGTTGATGGCGGGCGTTGCCGTGACACTGGCGGTTCTGGTTTATGCTCAGACCTATCACCCTCGGCCGATAGAACCAGTGGCGGTCCTCGGCAGCACTCAGGCGCCGGTTCTTCGGGCTGGCCAGAAGCTGCGGATTCTCAGTTGGAATGTGCAGTACCTCGCAGGGAAGAACCAGGTGTTTTGGTATGAGACCGCCGCAGGCTACCAAGGGCCGGTGGCCTATCGCCCGTCGGCTGAGGACCTCGCCCGGACGCTCTCTGAAGTTGCCCGCATCATAACTGAGGAAAAGCCGGATATCGTCCTGCTGCAGGAACTGGACGAGGGCTCCAAGCGCACGGACTACGCGGACCAGTTGGGCCGTCTGCTCGAACGACTGCCTCCAGACTACGGACAACGCGTCGAGGCCTTCTATCACCGTGCGAGGTATGTGCCGCACCCACGCATCCGGGGTGCCATCGGGATGAAATTGGCGATCCTGTCGAAGTATCGGATTCGGGAGGCGCGGCGTTACCAATTGCCACTGATGCCGCAGAATCTCCTGAGCCGGCAGTTCTATTTCAAGCGCGCCTTGCTTGAAGCGCGACTGCCGGTCGAGGGAGGCCCCGACCTGGTGGTGGTGGACACTCATTTCGATGCCTGGACGGCGGGCACCGACACCAGTGAGCGGCAGGCCCAAGCGACCGCCGCGCTGCTCGCCCGACTCGAGCAGCAGGGCTGCACGTGGTGCCTCGGCGGCGACTTCAATATTCTGCCGCCCGGACCGGCGTATTCCAGCCTCCCCGCCTCCGAGCAAGCCGAGCTCAGGAGCACCAGCGACTTGGCGCCTTTGTTCGAACGTTACCAGGCTGTGCCCAGCCTGGCGGAGACCGGCGGCGGCGACTCCGCACGCTGGTTCACCCATTGGCGCAACCGTTTGCCGCGACCGGACCGCACTTACGACTTTCTATTCTTCCCCCGGCACGTATCCATCGGAGATCATTACGTACGTCAGCGAGACCCCGGCCAGACCGAGTTCCTGCGGATATCCGATCACTTCCCCGTGCTGGCGGAAATCACCTTGCCCACAGCCAAATGAACCACGCCGGTCTGCACCAACAATCGCAGTCAACGAAAGGAACGATGTCCCAATGAAACTTGTGTTTGTCAACATCATGCAGGAGCTGCACCGATTCGATTCGACGGCCTACATCACCCAGCCGCCGGTGCCGCTGGCCGTTCTGAACGGCGTCACGCCGAAAATCATTGAGACGGACCTGCTGGATGAACAAACGGACCAGGTCCGCTTTAACGGGGATGTCTTTGCCTTCACGCTCTCGACTCAGTACGCCAGCAAGGTGTATCGGCATGCGGATGCCCTGCGCGCCGCCGGGAAGAAGGTCATTCTGGGCGGCATTCACGTCACCGTCTGTCCGGAGGAGGCCATGCTCCACGCGGACGCCATTGTGACCGGCGAAGCCGAAATGCTCTGGCCCGCGCTCTGCGATGACCTTCTGGAGGGAAGACTTAAGGAGCGATATGACGGCTCGCCTACGCCTCCAGCCCGGATGAAGCCGGTTGATTATCGCTTTTTTGGTGGGCGGTCCTACCTGACGCCGGCCTCCCTCTTTGCGAGCCGGGGCTGTAATCACCGGTGCTCGTTCTGCGTGAGTTCGCGCTACATGGGACCGTTTCGCACCAAACCGCTAGATGTGCTCGAACAAGAGATTGACCAACTGCAGGGCCTCTACCCGGCCACCTTCCTGCAGTTCACCGACGACAATCTCCTGGCAGATCGGAAGTACGGGACTGCCATGCTCGACCTGCTCCGGCGGAAGAAACGGCGCTTTGTCACGATGATGACGGTCGATCAGTTCTGTGACGGCGCGCTGATCGAAGAGATGGCCTCCGCCGGTTGCCTGGGCGTGGCGGTGGGCGTGGAGTCCCTGGATGACGACAATTGCATCTCCATGCACAAGTTTCAAAACGTAGGCCGCTCGTTTCCCGAGGCCGTGCGCTGGGCTAACGCCCAGGGGATTCAGGTGTGCGGTCTCATCATGTTGGGTCTTCCTCACGACACGCCGGAACGGCTGGCCCGCACTCAACGCTACCTGGAAGCGGTCCCCTGCACCCTGTATGACCTTCGCATTCTGCGCCTTTACCCGAGCACGCCACTCTACGCCCAAACACTCGCCGGCGGGAAGGTTACCAAAGACTGGTGGCTGGAAGAGCAATCCGGGGCAGCGAATCATCTCGTGCCCGGCTGCCTGAGCATGCATTTCCAGCATGATCACTTCAGCCCGATGCAGCTCCAGCACTGGGCTTTGAAACTCACCTCCGAGTTGGGCCGCATGAAGTCCGGCGTCGTTGCCAACGTGCTGCGGGTCGGCCGCCGCGGGCGCGGGCTGAAGTTTGCCGCGACACTCCTCTCCGCGCGACACAAGGGCGCCAAGCAAGCGCGGATGTTGCTCAACCGGGTGGAGCAGGCGATGGCAGCGAACGGGGAGAAAGCGCTAGTCTGAAAGACATGCCATCCGCATGCTGATCGCGCACTCAACACTTATGAACCTCAATCGTGTGCTGAAAACCTATGAGTAACTCATTGACGTCGAGCCGGCGCAGCCTGTCTCCATTCTGGCTGCTGTGCATTCTTACGGGTCTGAACCTCTTCAACTACCTCGACCGCTACGTCCTGAACGCAGTGCGCACGCCGATCGCGAAGGAATTCCACATCAGCTACACCGCCTCGGGGGTGATGATGACGGTGTTCATGGTCGGCTACTTCATCACCGCCCCATTCTTTGGTTACCTGGGTGACCGCTTCTCGCGCAAGTGGCTGATCGCTTTTGGCGTCTTTGTTTGGAGCCTCGGGACAATTATGACCGGGTTCGCAGCCACCTTCACGATGCTGCTTGCGTTTCGTATATTGGTGGGGGTTGGCGAGGCCAGCTACGCCACGATCAGCCCAAGCCTGATCTCCGATACATTCGGCCCGGAGAAGCGCAACAACGCGCTCACCATTTTTTACGTAGCGATTCCAGTGGGTTCCGCCCTCGGATACGTGCTCGGCGGTGACATTTCGGCGGTCTGGGGCTGGCGCCATGCGTTCATATTGGCCGGCCTGCCAGGCCTGTTCCTGGCCCTAATCCTGTTGCCCTTTCCGGACGTTCGCCGGGGCCAATCAGAACTTGCCGCCGGCCATGCGGTGACCAAACCAAGCTGGCAACAGTACTTCGAGTTATTTAAGAATCTTCGATACCAGCTAGTGGTGTGGGGTTATGTGGCCTACACCTTTGCCATGGGGGCGTTTGCCGCCTGGGGGCCAACCTTCCTGGAAGAAGCGCACGGGCTGAGCACTGCCCAGGCCGACCGATTCCTCGGGGGGACACTCGTGGTTGCGGGCCTGCTGGGTACTTTCGTTGGGGGGTTTGCGGCGACAGCGTGGCACAAACGCAACCGCGCCGCGTATGCCTGGGTCCTGGCGTGCTCGATTTTGAGCGCGGTGCCGGCAGCGTTTGCTGCTTTTCTCGTCAAAGACACGATGTGGAGCATGGTTTTCCTGGCGAGCGCCATGTTCCTGTTGTTCCTGGGCACGGGGCCGGTCAATACGCTCATCATCGAAACCGTGCCGCTGAACCTGCGTGCCAGCGCCATGGCCCTATGCATTTTTATGATTCACCTGTTCGGAGATTTGTGGTCGCCTCTGATTGTGGGCGGCCTGGCTGATCTCTCCAGTCTGAACAAGGCCGTCATGATCCTGCCGTTGGTGCTCGCGATAGGGGGCGCGTTCTGGACCTCCCTGGCGCTGACCTACCGTCAACCTGGGTCGGCGCAAACTGCCAAACCGGCGAGCGCGCAGAAGCTCTCCCTGTAATCAAGTAGTAGCCCGCACCGTCATGAAAGCATTGCCTGCAACTTCCAGCCTGATTAACGCCATCGCAAAGCTTTCGAGCTTAGCAACGGCCTGCTGCTTGCGGTGGGGCGCAGCCTGCTCGCCGGCGGTTCACCTTCACCCGGCAATGGAGTCGTGGGGAACAGCACACCGCAACTTGCCCACGCTCGTCAATACATTACAAACAAATGACTCACCCGCGCAGCGTCAAGTACAAGTGGGCGAGCCCAAAAGCAAATTCACCATTCATGACCACCACCCCTTCCCCCTGGCACGAAACAGTCAAGACCCTTCGCCAATACAAGTGGATCATCCTCTCAGCTCTCGCTCTGTTCGTCATCACGGCGAGCATCGAGCTTGCGATGGGACGGCTGGCGCTGGGGCCGGACGGCAAGTTTGGGCTCTGGGAAGGGGACATCTGGAGCAGCGAGCAGTCCCAACGCATTGCCGATCCCTATACCTTTTCCCACACCATCCACGGCATGTTGTTCTACGGGTTCCTTTGGCTGGTGGCGCGTCAAATGCCCGTGCGCTACCGGTTCGTCTGCGCGCTCCTGCTGGAAGCCTCCTGGGAAATCCTGGAGAACTCACCGCTCATCATCAACCGCTACCGGGAAGTGACAATCTCCCTAGGATACGTGGGCGACAGCGTTCTCAATTCTCTGAGCGACATTGTATTTGCCGGCTTGGGCTTCCTCTTTGCCCGGAGAGCCCGGATCTGGGTCACGGTTCTCGTCATACTCACGATGGAGGTGGGAACGGCGGTGTGGGTGCGCGACAATCTCACCCTGAACGTCATCATGCTGGTTCACCCGGTCGAAGCAATCAAAGCCTGGCAATCCGCCGGACGCCCCCTTCCCTAGAATTCCGGCTGGAGCAAACATCTACCGCTCACCCGCGCAGCGTCAAGTACAAGCGGGTGCGCTAAAAAGCAAATTCCTGCTATCATTTTATGTTCACTTGGCATCCGAAACTGATGTAAACTGCGGCGTATGAGCACTGACCTGGCACAACAAGCCTGCGACCGATATGAGATCGCCGACACACTGCATCGCTACGCTTTCGGTCTTGATCACGACGATCCGGATTCGCTGGCGTCGGCGTTAACGGAGGATTGCC
>Ga0194053_10001646_pt1 | contig 14105 bp, 8 predicted proteins | sample SepL228m_MetaG_FD_161684 | JGI IMG/M metagenome (GOLD analysis project Ga0194053, IMG submission 161684) | Anoxic zone freshwater microbial communities from boreal shield lake in IISD Experimental Lakes Area, Ontario, Canada - Sep2016-L227-8m | ecosystem: Environmental > Aquatic > Freshwater >... | reverse complement strand
CTCGTCTCCTGCTCGCCTAACCGTTCAGGACGGAGCGTGGGGCAGACCTCCGGTCTGCCGGTCAGCCGGGTCTCTGGCCCGGTGTTCCGGCGGCCCGATGAACACGGAGTCGGAGACTCCGTGAACCGGCAGACCGGAGGTCTGCCCCACACCTGAGCAGGTCGAAACGTGGGGCTGACCTCCGGTCCAATACCGCTAGGATTTGACCCAATGCCTTCCGGAAATTCCAGAGATGAATCCCAAAGGGATTCCGTCTCAAAGCCCAGGGTTGCGAGCCGCGAGCTACCCTGGGTGAACATCGTTCGGAGACCCCTACCCCAAAGGGGTTGCGACCACCGCGCTTCGCCCGAGGCCGCAACCCCGTTGGGGTTGACCGCTAAGGAACCCTCTTCCCAGGGTAGCCTCGCGGACTCGGCAACCCTGGGCTGGAGGACACAATCCCTTTGGGATTGCAGAACCACCGGTCTTTCCGTCGTTCCGTATGGCACTGACCTCCCACGGAATATCCGAACGTCTAAGCCGTATCTAATCAACGGTGGCGAGGACGGCTGACGGATCGCGCAGGGTTTCAGCCGTCCCTTCGGGACTTGTGCCCTTCTAAACTCGCGTACCCAACATTGAAATGTTGGGCTATTATCGGCAATCCCTCCGGGATGATGAGGGTCAAATCCTAGCGGCATTGGACCTCCGGTCTGCCGGTCAGCCGGGTCTCTGGCCCGGTGTTCCAGCGGCCCGATGAGCACGGAGTCGGAGACTCCGTGAACCGGCAGACCGGAGGTCTGCCCCACACCTGAGCAGTTACCTGCTTTCGGATTTCCTTCGGCTTTCGGTCTTCGGATTTCGGATTTCACTTCCGCCCCCTCGCCTCGGCCAACGCCAAGTCAATCTCCTGTTGGCGACGAACCGCATCCCAACCGAGCACGTCGCCGGCAATCTCCGCCAACTCGGCTAGTGCGGTCGCGTTTGCGCGTCCCAGCAGGGTAATGACGCTGCGACGCCGCACCAGATCTGACAGATGCACCACCTGCTCGCCCTCGGCGATCGAGCGGATCTCGCCTATCGAGTAGTCCGGCAGCGCTGTGAGCGGCGTCCGCCATTTCGGTTCCTTTCGTTGCGCCAAACGCTCCGCTTCTGTTCCGTAGCGTTCCAGTAGCTCCGCTACGCGTTCGTTCGCAAGCCCGCTGGCGATCGCCACGCGCGCAATCCACTGCCGCTTCTCGGCTTCCCCCTGGGGATACCCTTCAGCGCCGGGATACGCCCTTTCGCGCGTGGACGCGACACGTCTCTTGTCGAGCCGGGCCAACAGCGTGTCCGTCACCTCTTCAGCGAACGCCCGGAAGGTCGTCAGCTTGCCGCCGATCATGCTGTAGATCGGGAAGCTGCGCGCCGCATCCGCATCCGTGACCGCCAGATGGTGCGAGCGCGGCACGCGACCTGTGCAGTCCAACCCAGAGGACGGCAACGGTCGCACTCCGCAGAACACGTGTACGATGTCACTGCGCGACAGTTTGAGACTGGGGAAAACGCCTTGGAGCGTCGTCATCATGTAGTCAATCTCCGCGTCCTCGCACACCGCGGTGTCGGGGTTCTCGACCCGGATGTCCGTCGAACCCATGATCACCTTGTCCATGAACCGGAAGGTGATACAGATACGGCCGTCCGCGTGCTCGTAATAGACCATCCGGTCGCCCAGCGCATCGAATAGCGCCTGATTGTTGATCACCAGGTGCGAACCTTTGGTGCCGCCCATGAAGTGCGTCTCCACACCTAACGTCCGGTTCGCGCGATCAACCCAGGCCCCCGTGGCGTTCACGACCACTCGCGGCCGGACGGCCAGCGTTGCTCCGCTGATCTGATCGCGCAACAGCACGTGGTCGCGGTCCGATTTCTCTGCCGTTACGTAGTTCAACGCGACACACGCCGGCATCACGCGGCAGGCCTCCAGGGCCAGGTCCACGCACAGACGTTCGGGCTGGCTGATCCACGCGTCCCAGTAAGTCGCCGTGCAGACGATCTCGCTCTTGAGTCCGGGAATCTCGGCCAATGACTTGGCCTTCGACCGAAAGAAATGGCGCGGCGTCTGACGGTTCGTGGCGGTGATCAAATCATAGAAGCACAGGCCCATCTTGATGATCGCCGCACCACGTCCGCCGGGCGTCACCGGCAACCCGAAAAAGACCAACGGCGATTTGACCAGACCGGCGAACCACGAGGTGATCGGAATGGTGGTCCGCAACGGACTCACGTAGTGCGGCGCATACTTCAGGAGCAGGTTGCGCTCATGAATCGCCTCTCTCACCAGCTTAAATTCGGCGTTCTCAAGATATCGCAGCCCGCCGTGAATCATGCGCGAGGATTTCGAGCTGGCGCCTGCCGCGAAATCGTCCTTGTCCACCAGCACACACCGCACGCCCTGCAAGGCCAGGTCACGCAAGAGTCCGGCCCCGTTCACACCGCCGCCGAGGATCAGGACGTCACAGCTCGCGTCGGTCTTTAACGCGTTCCAAATCGCTTCTCGCGTTTTCAACTTTTCGATAGCCTCTGGCGCTCCCGGCCCAGCGCATCGGCAGCGATCATCGCATCCACAACGCTCGCCGAGGTTACCTTAAAAGGATGGGCATGGCAGAGCGATCCGGGGCCAGCACACACGTCGCCGATCTTCTGCAGGCGGTCGCGAGTGATGCCGGACAGGCCGAGTTCGCCGAACGTCACCGGCAAACCGATGGCGATCATGAAGTCCACCATCTTGTACATCTCATCGGTCGCCATGTTCTCATCCAGGCAGAACTGGCTGATAATGCCGAAAGCGACTTCCTCGCCATGCATCAACCCTTTGCATTCCGGGAAACCCGGCAGGCAGTTGGCGATCATGTGCGCGGTCGCCACGCCGCAGCTTTCAAAGCCCAACCCAGACATCAGCGTGTTGGCCTCGATGACTTTTTCCACGGCGTGGGTGACGACCTTCTGTTCGACGGCCCGCTTGGCTTCGAGCCCATATTTCATCAGCGTGTCGTAACCCAGCCGCGCAATAGCCATCGCCACGAGCGTCGCGCGGCCTCCCACCAGGTTCTGCCCGCGCGTCGAATGGACGACCTCCGCTTCCACCCATGTCGAGAGCGCGTCGCCCATGCCCGCCACAAATGCTCGCACTGGGCCCTCGGCAATCACCTGGCTGTCCACCAGCACCAGATCGGGATTCACGCCCCAGCTTTCGAAGCCCTGGCAGACGCCGGCCTCGTCGTACCACACCGTGAAGGAACTGGTCGGCGAATCGGTCGAAGCGACTGTTGGGCAGGAAACCATCTTGATCTCCGCCGCCGCAGCAGCCGCTTTGGCAGTGTCCAGCGTCTTGCCGCCACCCAGGCCGACGATCACGTCCGCACGTTGGTCCCGGGCGATCTGTGCGACGCGCGCCGCCTCGGCCCTGGTCGAGTCGCCGCGGAATTCGACGTCCATGGTTTCCAGCGCCGCGGCCTTCAAGCTGGCGAGCACGCGCTCGCCCAGGAGGCCTTTCACGCGAGCATCCCACAAGACCAGAGGCCGCTTGCCCACTTTGCCGATGTGGGCGCCAGCCTCGTGCAGCAGGTTGCGGCCCTGCATATATTTCCTGGGGGCGATAAAGGTGAGGTGCGTTACTTGCATAGGGGTTCTCTTTCGAGCGGGCTCAAGCCCGCATCTGTTGGAGCAGGTTTCCGCTGTCGAACAGTTCCCAGGCCTCGGCCAGTTTGCCGTCCTCCACCCGGAACGTGCTGATGGCGGGGCAGCGGATAATGGTTCCCTTAGGCTCGATGCCGGCAAACCCGCCCGTGTGCTTGGCGACCAGCGTAAAGTGGCAATCCACTTTGTCCCCCTCAGCGAGCAGCGAACCGAATTCGATTCGCATGTCGCTGAAAATGCCGCCGAGGAATTGAAAATGCTGCCGCACGCCTGCCGGCCCGAGGGGCGAGCCGGGCGAGAAGTGGTGATCCACAAAGGTCGCGCTGACCACCTGTTCAATGTTCGCAAAATCGCCCATCGCCTCGGCATAATACCGCCGGACCAGAGCTTTGTTAGTTTCTAGCATAATATCTCTTGTAGGCCGGGTGCCCTCACCCGGCGTCTCTATCTCGTCCATGTGTTAGTTTTTGATTTTGATGACGGACAACGTGGCGGGCAACTGGTACTTGCTGTTCTTGAACTTGGGGAACGGCCAGTCCATGTTCGACACAATGATCTCGTTGCCGCGGACAAGCGCCTCGCACGGCTGGTCGAGTTGACCGCTGAGCTTGTCCACCGCGTCTTCGTTTTCCCAGAGCGTCTCGACCGTGCCGTTGGGGCGGATGATCCGGATGGCGTTGGCAGCGGAGTCAGCCACGTAGAGATTGTCCGCGGCGTCCCGGCGCATACCGTCGCAATTGATCATCCGGCCCGGGGCCTGGGCGAAGACGTCGTTGGACTTCACGTTACCGTCCGCGCCGAATGTGATTTTGTGAATCACGCCGTCGCCGAACAGGCCGACGAAGAGGTTGCCATGGCGGTCGAACTCGATGCCGTCGGCCCCGAAGCGCCAGTCGTTGTTCAGGCTCTTGAACGTGGTGATGATGTGCGGGTCGTTCTTGAGCGGGGTCTGGAGCTGGACGTTCTCTTCATCAAGCCTGAACCGCAGCACCGCGCTGGTCAGGGGCTGCGATTCCACCTCCAGCGCCGACTCCGTGATATAGACGTAGCCGCCGTGGATGGCGATGCCGTTGGCCACATTGAACCCGCGGGCAACGAGCACCATCTTGTCCACTTTGCCGGCTCGCACGACCAGCCTCCAGAGGCGGGACGCCTGGTTCTTGTCCTTCATGAACAGCATGTCGGCCAGGTAGAGATCACCCGAGGGCGCGGCGGCAATGCCCATGGGAGCGATGCGGTCAATGCCTTTGGCCAGGCCGGGGTAAGGCGTGGGAAACTCGTAGAACTTCTCTGCCCGGTTGGCGGGGCTGATCCTCATCAACACCGGCGGCTTGGTTTCGTCGTTGAAGTTGGGAACGGACACGATGATGCTGTTGTCCTTCAAGAGCGTCATGCCGTCGGGGGTATTGCAATAGTCCGGCAGCGCGACGAGCAGCTTGGCCTGAGGTACGGCGGTCCTGGTGGACGTGGCGCATCCGGCGACAAGCACAGCGATTAGAAGTCCGGCGAGAAGTGCAGTCTTCTTCTCCCCGGTGTTCTGCCTCTGTGAGGTTTTAGTGCAACAAGCTGGGCGTGGATCTTCATCTGGATTCATGACCGCAGCTTGGCAAGATGCTTTGGGCTGAATCAAGAACAGAATGTGGCGCTGCGATTTTCTTTAGCTGGCCGAATCGGGGTCGGCTAGCGGGATCGGGATACGCGCAAAGCATAATCTGCTGAGGGAAAGGTTAGACCCGACTGACGTCGGGTGCTACGAGGGTTGGGATGGAAGGTTGCCCCTTTCACGAAATGTTCTGGAGGGAATGCGATTGCCCCGGAAGCAGCATTCCAGCACAATATGCTGCTATGAGCCGATCCGGAAGCCTTTCTCAGTTGCCGCGTTGGTTGGCCTTGCGCGGCCTATTGGCGGTTGCAGTCCTCAGCAATACTCTGGTCGCGCCCGCGGCCGCCGTTGCTGGCCGGGCGGGTTCAGTGCCCCGGGGCGATTCGGTTTCGGCCCAGGTGCCGCTTGATCCCCAAGCGCTGCGCTTCGAGGAGATCCTCTTCGTCAAGCGCAAGCCCTACTCTTCCGATCACTACTACACGGATATCAACAACGGCACCAGCCCCGACCGGTTCCTGCCGGAAAACGGCATCTACATCTACAATCTCCGCGCGCGTTCGGAGCGGGCCGTCGTCACGGCCGCCGACCTGCCTGGCGGCAAGGGCTTTATTGGCAAGATCAGCCTGTCGTTTGACGCCCGGAAGGTCGTTTTCGATTTCCGCCAGGATCCCGACTCCGGATTCCGCATCTGGGAGGTAGGCATCGACGGCACCGGCTTGCGCCAAGTATCGTTTCCGCCGAGCGACGAGGCCGAAAAGGTGGCCCGGTGGGCCAAGGGCTGGCACACGGACGACATCCACCCCTGCTACCTGCCGGATGGCAAGATCATCTTCTCCTCGACCCGTTGCGAACACACCGTGCTGTGCGGCGGATCATCCCACCTTGTGGTTCCCGGTCTGCATCGGATGAACTCCGACGGCACCCACGTCGAACAGCTTACCAAGAGTCCGGTCAGCGAATTCTGCCCTGTGGTTCTCAATGACGGCCGCGTCATGTATCACCGGTGGGAGTATATCGATCGGGGCGCGCGGGTCTCCAAGACCATCTGGTCCATGAATCCCGATGGGTCCAAACCTCAGGAGCTGTATGGCTTGGCTGACGACGACACCACCATTTACATGTATCCGCAGCCCATTCCTGGCAACGATCATTGCTTTGTCTGCGTAGGCACGTGTCATTTTCCGCAAGGCGGTTGCCTGGGGGCGGTCCTGCTGGTGGACTTCGGAATGGGGGTTCGCGGACGCGGTCCGGACCCGGACGAGGCGGGTTACGTTCAAAAGGACGATCGATATCCAGTGGTCAACCTCACCCCGGAAGTCTTCGTCCAGCGGCGGACGGAACCGGGGTGGCATTTTCGGACGAAGGAAGGCAAGTATCTGCAGAACACCGAAGGCCGGAAGGGCCACCTTTACACGCACCCCTATCCCATTAGCGACCGGCAGTTCCTGGTCGCGTACAAGGTCAAACCCTCCGATCATTACAAGGATGTTGCCAATGCCTACGCTTTATACCTGATTGATACCGAGGGACGCCATTCTCTGGTTCACGCCGATGCCAAACTCTCCTGTTGGCACCCCCTGCCAGTGGTCGCGCACGCTGTCCCACCGCTGGTGCTGCCATACCGGAATCCCCAATACGCCGCCAGCACCCAGGCCGTCTGCGTGGTCGCTAATGTCTATCAGGGCATGGAGGGAGTTGAGCCGGGGCGAGTCAAATGGCTCCGCATCAATGAGGCGCTCCCGCGCTACTGGTCCACCGGCCGACGCTGGGAACCTTCGCTGAGCAGTTCGAGTTGGAAGGCCGCCCTGTGGCCGCGCGTGCAGTGGGGAGTTGTGCCCGTTGAAACGGACGGCTCGGCCCACTTTCTCGTGCCGGCCAATCGGAGCATCTTCTTCCAGGCCCTGGACCAGAACTTCAGAGAGATCCAGCGCGAGAGGACCTACGTGAATTACGCCCCCGGGGAAGTCCGTTCCTGCTCGGGCTGTCACGGGCAGGCCAACCGGACGGCAACTCCGACCACCTCCTCCACCCCGCTGGCGCTTGCCCGGGCACCGAGCATTCCCCAACCGCAACCGTGCGATCTGGTCGAGAGCGGCGGGGACGGCCTCGCCGGCCAGGTCATTCACTATCCCACCGACATCCAGCCGATCTTCAACGCCAAATGCGTCGGGTGCCACGGTGCGACGAATGCTGCCGGCGGGCTGAGGCTGACGGGTGAGACCACTCTCTACTACAACACCTCCTACGAAGAACTCGCCAGTAAGCAACTGGCCGGTCCCATCATTCCCGAGTTCACCTCGTTTCTCCAGGGAGACCGGGGCAATTACAATGGCGCGTATCTGCCGCCCGGCAGCCTGGGGAGTGCCAAGAGCACCTTGAGTGCCCTGTTGACCGATGCCGCGCAGCCGAAGAACGCCAAGGACGACCACTCCAAAATGCTCACGGAAAGGGAATTGATGATTCTGAGCCGTTGGGTGGACAGCAACTACCAATTCTACGGCTGCTATTTCGGCCGCCACCATCCCCAGTGGGTCAAGCCGGATCCCGCAATTCCCGCCTACGATCCCGCCGATTTCCGACGCAAGGCGACCTTCGCGGAAGCGATCAGCTTCCTGGCTCCGCCCTGGCATCGGTGATCCCTGTCGTTGGCAAGTTCAGAGAATGACCGGTGTGACGCGCTGGCCATCCCGGACGCGGCTGCCGGGATACAAGATGACTTCTTCGCCTTGCTTGAGACCCTCGATCACCTGGGTCTCGGTCCCGCTGGAACGGCCGGCTTTGACGATTTTCAATCGGGCACGGCCATCGGCTATGACAAAGGCAGCCCATTGTTCGCCTTTGCGGAATAGCGCTCCCGCCGGAACCTTGAGGGCGTCAGTGGCCTCCCAGACGATGATCCGCGCTTCGACGCGGAACCCGTCCCCGACATTGCGCCGCTGGTCCGGCGGGGTCAAAAGGTCTGCAATCACATTCACCCGCTGCTCTTCCACGCCCAGGGCCGAAATTTTTGTAAAGGCCGCCGGCTCGACGAGACGGACTTTGGCCTTGAGTGGCTCGCCGCCGCCCCATTGTTCCAACTCGACCGGAGTACCGGGCGGGATCGCCGCGCCGTCGCGGGAGAGCACTTCCACGACGACTTCGATGTCCAAAGGATCGCCGATCTCCATCAGCGTCGTGCCGGCGGCGACGACGCGCGAATTCTCCTCAAAGATGTGGAGCACGGAGCCGGTGGCCGGCGCTTTGACCTGAACGGGGTCCAGCAGCGTGTTGGTCCCAGTGGGGGCGTTGCCCGCGAACTCAGCCATTTCGGCCTCAACCTGGCGCAACGCGCTTTCGGCAGCCGCTTGCTCTTTGGTGGCCGAAGCCTCGCGCAATTGGACGGATTCAAGCTCCTGGACGGAGACCATCTTCTCCGCGTGGAGCTTTTCGAAGCGCCGCAAGTCGCTGGCGGCGAAACGCTGCCCGGCTCGTGCCTTTTCCAGATTCGCCAGGGCGGTGTCGCGTTTGGCCTCGGTCGCCACTCGGGTGCGGGCGTCGAGCAGTGTCGGCGAGACCGGCTCGATGACCGCTACCACCGTCTGGTCAGCGCGCACTTCAGCGCCGGCTTTGAACGGGATGCGCTGCAGTTGGCCGGTGACCGGGGCGGAAACCACGTAACGTTGCTTGATGCGGGTCTTGCCCTGCTCGTTGACGGTGGCGCGGAGGGTGCCAATTGTCGCGCGTGCCGTTTCCACCGGAATAGGCCGCGGCCACAGGCCGGCGGTGATGAGCGCGACCAGCACGACCGCGCCGGCATAGGGAAGCCAGCGGCGAGTGTGGCGTTTGGCGGCTCGTTGCAACGTTTGACTCATGTGTGCGGTATATTAAGACTAGCGGACCGTGAATTGGAAAGTTAACATGCGATCTCACTCCGGAGCTTTCAGCGCGCTGACCAGGTCGAGGTGGTGCAGCATGCGCAGGACCACCACCGCCGAGAGGGTCGAGGCGATGGCTACCACCGACACGGCAAAGGCGTAGTTGCTGGCGGTGAGCACGAGCGGCAAGCGAACCGTCTCGGTGTTGATAGCCCGCACAATGACCTTCGCGAAGCCTGATCCCAGGAGCAGGCCGATCGGCACTGCGACGATGGCAAGGACAACCAGTTCCGTCACCAGGACGGCACCGACCTCGCGCCGGGAGAACCCGATCACCCGCAACGTCGCCAGCTCGCGCGCGCGCTCTGCCAGTGAAATGCGGGCATTGTTGTATACCACGCCGAAGGCGACCACGATTGCGAAGACCAGGTATATCTTTTGGATCAGGCCAATGCTCGCGGCGGTGCTCGTGCGGAAGTTCTCCCGCAGGGATTCCTTGATGGCCACCCAGGCGACGCTGGGGATGCCCTTGAGCGCGCGCAGGAACTCGGCGCGGCGGGCGCCATCGATGCGGAAGTTGGCGCCGCTGATAACATCCCCTTCTCCCATGAGGCGGTTGAGCGAGGGGAGGTCCATATAGGCGCTCATGCCGGTGAAGTCGCCGGCCAGGCCAACGAGGCGGACGTTGCGGACGGGGCGTTTGCCTTCGAGGATCTCGACGCACAGGTCGTCGCCGACCTTGGCGCCCAGGAGTTCGGCCAGCTTGAAGGAGACGACGATGGTGTCGGGCCGCAGCGGGATCAGGTGGTTGTCATCGTCGATCACTCGACTGTGCAGGCTGTCGGCGGGGATGCCCTGGATGCCCAGTTGCCGGCGCTGATGGCCGAAACTGATGCGCGCGGCGACGCCGCGGGCGGGTTCAACCGTGATGACCCCGGGTAACTGGCGGAGGAGGTGTTGGACCCGGGTGTCGTTGGGTTCGACCAGGCCGATGCTGAGATCCGAACGCTGGATGCTATCCCATTGGGTCTCCAGGATCTGGGCCACGCTGTCCCTGAATGCGTTGGGCACGACCAGGATGCCCGTGGCCAGGGCCAGGCCGGCGACGGTAAAGAGCGCCTGCACGGGCCGGCGTTCGAGATTCCGCACCGCGATGCGGAAAGTGTGGGAGAGCAGGTGGGCGATGCCGGTGCGCTCGACGAAGGCGGGCCGGTAATTGGCCGGGGGCTCCGGGCGCATGGCCTCGGCGGGCGGCACCCGCGCCGCTCGGCGAACCGCGCCGAACACCCCGATCACGGCGGCGACGGTGCAAACCAGCAGCGCCAAGGGAAAAGCGGTGGGGTCGGCGTGGAAGGCCAGGTCGGGGAACCGGAAGAATTTGTGATACAAGACTACCAGCCGATGACCTAGCACCATCCCGCCGCAGCCCCCCAAGGCGGTGCCGACTGCCACGATCACTAAGGCAAATTTGAGATAGTGGACCGCGATTTGCCGGTTGGTGAAGCCAAAGGCCTTCATGATGGCGATTTGCTCGCGTTGCAGGTTCAGCAGACGCGATAGGACGGCGTTGATCATAAACGCTGCCACACTGAGGAAGACGACAGGGAAGCCGATGGACATCAGCGTCTGCACGCGGATCTCGTCCGAGACGCGGATATGGGAGGGGTGATCCGCGCGCCCAAAGGCACCCCGCCCGCCGTAGGGCGTCAGCAGGAGGTCCAGATCGGCGATGACGGCCCGCTCGGAGGCGCCGGGTTCGAGCGTGAGGGAGAGGTAGTTGAAGGCGCCGTAGAGCTGGAAGGCTGTGGACAGCTCGCGGTAGGGCATCCAGAAGACCCCGTAGGTCCGGTTATCCGGCAGCGCCACGCCGGGGCGCGACTCGAAGACGAACTCGGGCGAGAGCACAATGCCGGCGATACGGAAGGTCTGGCGGCGACCGTGCAGCAGCATGGCGATGGGGTCGCCGGGCTCGAGCGAGTTGGCCAGGGCAAAGGCTTCGCCCACGAGAACTTCTCCCCGGCTGCCCGGAGTCAGCCAGCGGCCGCGGCGCAAGAACAGCCGGTTGAGCTCCGGCGTACCGAAGTCCGGCAACGAGCGCACTTGGCCGCTGGCGGGCTCATCCAGCTCGGGGAGGTCCATGGTGACCTGCACCGCGATGCCGGGCTGGACGGTGCCTACGCCGGGGATTTCCTTGATGCGGGCGGCGAGGGAGTTCGGGGCGCGCTTCAGCGTAGCGAACACCTCCGCAAAGCGGTTGGCCTCGTAGTATTCGCGCCGAGTGGATTCGAGGGAAAAAACCAGGCTGCGCGCCATGATCATCATGGCCAGACCGCAACCCATCACCATCGCCACGGCGAAGGCCTGGCCTTTCATGCGGCTCAGATCGCGCCACAGCTTGCGGTCGAGATGGCTGCTCATTACCAGTTCAGTGAGCTGGCCGGCACCGGGTGCGCATTCACCCGCAGATGGTGTACGTGGCCATCGGACAAATGGATCACCCGGTCAGCCATGTCGGCCATGATGGCATTGTGGGTGATGATGACGGTGAGGGTGCCCAGCTCGCGGTTCGCGCGTTGGATGGCCTCCAGCACCACAATGCCCGTCCGCACGTCCAGCGCGCCGGTCGGTTCGTCGCACAGCAGGACTTCCGGGCGCTTGGCGATGGCCCGCGCAATGGCCACGCGCTGCTGCTCACCGCCGGAGAGCTGGGCCGGGAAGTGGTCCAACCGCGCGCCCAGGTTCACCATCTCCAGGGCCGTCTCCGCCGGCATCGGGTCGCGTGCGATCTCGGTAATCAAGCCGACGTTCTCGCGCGCCGTCAGGCTGGGGATGAGGTTGTAGAACTGAAAGACAAAGCCCACGGTGTCGCGGCGGTAACGGGTCAGCGCTGCTTCGTCGATGTCCGTGAGGTCTTGCCCCCGATATTGCAGCTCGCCCGCCGTCGGCACATCCAGGCCGCCGAGGTTGTTGAGCAGCGTCGTCTTGCCGCTGCCGGAAGGGCAGAGGAGCACCACCAGCTCGCTGGCGTACAGGTCCAGGTCCACCCCGGCCAAGGCGCGCACCTCGGCGGCCCCGGTCCCGTAAACCTTAGTCAGCCCGCGCACCCGGAAGACCGGCTGCGGTGCGGCGCTGGGAGGTGATTCTACCGATGCAGACACAGTTGAGATACTTGGCTGAGGTGGGCCGCGTGTCAATCGCGCTTCCCAGACAGCCTCCGGGTAGAGCCGGTGGTTGCCCGCCGGCTCTACCCGGAGGTTTGGCCCTGCCGACGGCCCATTTCGGGAAAGGTGAAATCAAACTTTCAAACCAGAATATATGCTGGTCTTATGTGGTCAGCATATCGGCAGGCAAGGCAAACTACTCACATGCAAAAACATGGGGTAAGCTTCAGATTAGCTAGACATTCAGTCCCCAGTCCCTAAGATTGCCCCTGCCTCACTGAGTGCCGCGCAGGAAGGACCTAACGAAGGCTCCCAGTGTGCACGACAACCTTAACCTGAAACGATCGACTGGTGCTCGCTTTCAGAGGAGCGGCGCTGGTCTTAAACAGAACGACTCATGACTACTAAAGTGCAAGCGCTGACCCTCCTCACCCTCGGCGCGGCCCTGATGGTCGCCCCGGCCCAAACCAACCAAGCCACCCAGGCGGCGGCAGGCGCCCCACCGGCACCAGCCCTGAGCGCCACCGAACAAACGATTTACGACATTAAGAATCCGGCTCCGTGGTTTAGCTGGGGCGCGGATTTACGGGTGCGTAACGAATACTTCAACGATCTGCTGACGCTCAACCCGAATGCCAACCTGCACCAGCAGGACTACTTTCGCTTCCGAGGGCGCCTCTGGCTCAGCGTCACGCCGGTGGAAGACCTCAGCTTGAACGCGCGGATCGCCGCTGAACCCCGAGAGTGGATGGAGCCGGCGGGCTACACCCCGTACAAAGGCAACTCCGGCTTGGACTGGAGAGAAGGGTTCATCGACAGCCTCAATGTGGTTTGGAGAAATGTGGCAGCCTTGCCCCTGACCGTCAAAGCAGGCCGCCAGGACCTATTTCTGGGTGATGGCTGGCTGGTTGGCGATGGCACGCCCATCGATGGTTCCTGGACTTACTTCCTGGACTCAGCTCGCGCCACCTACGAGCTCAAAGACCAGCACACGACGATTGACGCGATTGGGATCATTCAAGATGCCCATGACGATGCCTGGCTCCCGACGATCAACCCCAATCACCTGCTCGTGACGGAACAGAACGAAAAGGGTGCCATTCTGCAGGTCGCCAACAGTTCGATGAAGGCCGCCAATCTAACCGGCTACTTCATCTACAAGAACGACAGCCAAGTGGCGGCCAACGGCGACAACGCCGATATCTACACGGTGGGCGGTCGCGTCAATGGGCTGCTAAGCGACCACTGGAAATATTGGGTCGAAGGCGCTTACCAGTTCGGCCGGAAGCAAGATCCGAGCTTGAAACATTCGGATGCCGGGCCTGAAGCGGCCAACTACTATCACGACCTCAACGCTTATGGTCTCAACAGCAAGTTGAGCTATTTGTTCAAAGACCCGCTCAACAACCAGCTTGCCCTGTCATTTGAAATGCTCTCGGGTGACAACCCGCATACCGGCAACGATGAAATGTTTGACGTGCTCTGGGGCCGCTGGCCGCACTGGAGTGAAATCGGCCTCTACGGCTATGCGGCGGAGTCCCGGGTTGGCCAGGAGGGCAACCTGATTCGTTTCGGCCCGACCTGGACGTTCAATCCCCTCAAGGACCTGGAGGTCAGCACCAGCTACTACGCCCTGTTTGCTATGAGCGATGTGCCTACCCGCGAAGCCAGTACGACGTTGTTCAGTAATCAGGATAACTTCCGCGGCAATTTTGTATCGGGAATACTGAAATATAAATTTGGCCCGCACATGAACGGCCATCTTTGGAGCGAATTTCTCCTTCCGGGCAGCTATTACTCATACAACACGGTAATTCCATTCCTGCGAGC
>Ga0194053_10001639_pt1 | contig 14131 bp, 8 predicted proteins | sample SepL228m_MetaG_FD_161684 | JGI IMG/M metagenome (GOLD analysis project Ga0194053, IMG submission 161684) | Anoxic zone freshwater microbial communities from boreal shield lake in IISD Experimental Lakes Area, Ontario, Canada - Sep2016-L227-8m | ecosystem: Environmental > Aquatic > Freshwater >... | reverse complement strand
TATCTTCTTATCCTTCTTATTCACCTTGAGGACAACGGCTGTCAACTCGTCTCCCTCGTGTGTAAAATCTGATGGAGAGTTGACTCTATCCTTGGAGAGTTCGGAAACGTGAATCATGCCTTCTATGCCTTCTTCTATTTCAAGGAAGACTCCAAAGTCGGTGACCGAGGTCACTTTTCCCATCACCTTGGTTCCTGGGGGATAGCGATCGGGAATGGTTTCCCATGGGTCTTCGTGAATTTGCTTTATTCCTAGGGAAAACCGCTCATTCTCCTTATCGATGTTGAGTACCACCGCCTGAACTGTCTGCCCTTTCTTGTACAGTTCGCCGGGATGTTTGATCCTCTGAGTCCAGGAGATGTCAGAAATGTGAACTAGGCCGTCTATACCTTCGTCTATGCCCACAAAGATCCCAAAATCAGTGACATTTCTAATCTTGCCTTCGATCTTGGTACCTTCCGGATACCTCTCAGCGATCACATCCCATGGGTTGGCTTTGAGTTGCTTCATTCCGAGAGATATTCTCTTTTGAGTTTTGTCCACGAGGATGACGATGACGTCCACTTCTTCGCCTACCTGGACGACCTTGGATGGGTGGCGTGCTTTCTTAGTCCACATCATTTCCGAAATGTGCACGAGGCCTTCCACGCCTTTCTCCAGTTCTACAAAAACACCGTAATCCGTAACGCTTACAACTGTTCCAATCCACTTGGAGCCGATAGGATAACGCTCCTCAACATTTTCCCAGGGATCGGGCTGCGTCTGTTTCAGTCCGAGGGAGACCCTCTCCTTGTCCTGATCAAATTTAAGAATCCTGACAGGGATCTGGTCCCCAACTTTGAGAATATCAGAGGGATGATTGATGCGGCCCCAGGACATGTCAGTTATGTGAAGGAGACCATCGATTCCGTCTAAGTCAATGAAGGCACCGTAATCAGTGATGTTTTTTACTGTGCCCGTAAGAATCTTTGAACCGTCCATTGCCTCAAGAATTATGTTCTTCCTACGGTCTCTGGCTTTCTCTAGGATGGGCCTTCTCGAAAGGACAATGTTTCCACGTTTCCGGTTATATTTTAGGACGTTAAAATCCAAGTTCACTCCGATAAATTTCTCAAAATTGCGGACAGGCCTTAGACCAACCTGAGAGCCGGGCAAGAAGGCAGAAACACCTATGTCGACTTGCAGACCACCTTTCACCCTAGAAATCACTTTGCCCGTGATGGTTTTATCGGTTTCGCATATTTCCGCGATCTCTTCCCAAATTCGGATCTTATCAGCCTTCGACTTGGAGATTCTGACCTGGCCGGAGGATTCTTCTGTATCTTCGAGAAAAACCTCTACGTTGTCTCCCACTGCGACGGTGAGTTCCCCACCCTCGTCAAGAAATTGTTCAATGGGGATCTGACCTTCGGACTTAGAACCCACATCGATCATTACGTATTCAGGAGTAAGCTGAACCACTACGCCCTTGACGACTTCCCCCTCTTGGACCTTGTGGAAGCTGCTTTCAACTAGCTCGGCAAAATCTTCTTCTTTTGAGATATCCTGTGATCTATCTTCTTCAGGATGTTTGTTATCGGTTTGGGTTTCCAAGTTTTCCATCCAGTTGCTACCCCCAGACTCTTTTGTCACGTGTTTCGGTTTCAATTGAATCAGTTTAATCTAGTATCTATATCTATTCTTAAGCTTTAAGACAAGAAAAACTTTGGCCTCGACCGAGAATTTTGAACCATATTCCAAAAAAGGGAGTTGGGGTTAAGGATTGCTGAACTTGACTTGCAACTTCTCCTCGATGTTGTTCATCATGCATCGCAGGACCTGTTCCGGCCCTAGGTGAGTAGTATCGATGCAGACAGCATCGGACGCTTTGAACAGCGGTGCCTCGCTTCGAAATTCATCTCGGTTATCGCGAGACAGCATTTCCTCCTTAACTATTGCTAACTCGGGATGTTCCCCCCTGTCCAATAGCTCAAAATAACGCCTTCTCGAGCGTTCTTCTAGGTCAGCCGTAAGGAAAAATTTTACCTGGGCGTGAGGAAACACTACCGTCCCCATATCTCTGCCTTCTGCCACCAAGTTCCATTTAGACGAGGCTGATCGCTGCAGTTCGAGTAGCACTCGCCTGACTTCGGTTCTACAGGAAAATACTGACGCTGCCTCCCCTATGCGCTCTTCTCTAATGACCCCGGTCACGTCCTCAGACCCCAAATAGATCCTCATGGAACCGACTTCCAACTCCATACGCAGATCCATGGACTTTAAGGTGCTGTCCGGCACAGGTGTCAAACCGGGGAGTATGGCATTTCGCATAAGGTGCAAGGCTACTACGCGGTAGAGGGCACCGCTATCCAGGAGTAAAAAACCAAGACGCGCCGCCAGCGATCCGGCAGTTGTTGTCTTGCCAACCCCGGCCGGGCCATCGACAGTGACAACAATTCTGTGAGGGACTTCTGCCTCGAGAGTTGTTAGCTCCGGCCGACTGATTTCATTATTGTAACTCACGGTAATTGAATCCCATCGTTCGAAGATGACCTGGGAGGGAAGTACAATGAACAAGCCAACCCAACTGTTATGAGACCGCTCTTGTTACGCACACTCGACGTGATGCGGATTGTCCGCGTGTCTCGACAGCGCGACTACTGTTTTTTTCCAGTCCAAGGATTGGGACTAGTGCTTCACTTGTGACAGATGCAAAGATCAGGTCCCTACCCCTTGAGAACCTTTCGAAGGGCCGCCACAAATTTGCGGTTCTCTTGGTCTGTGCCAACTGTCACCCTTATGCAGTTGTCCATACCGAAAGAACCCAGATGTCGTACGATAATGCCCTCCTTCAGAAGGCCTTCGTAAACAGGCCGGGCATCGTTCTCCAGGCAAAAAGCGATAAAGTTGGCCTGTGACGGAATCACGTGGAGACCGAGTTCAACAAGTTCTTCTTGCAAGTACCGCATACCCTGTCTGGTCACCTGTAAGGAGCGTTCAACGTGACCCATATCTCCAAGGGCGGCAACGGCTGCCTTCTGTGCAAGCGAATTAATATTGAACGGGGGCCTTACCCGATTGATCAGTTCTATAAGCCACGGCTCAGCCAGTCCATAACCAACCCTCAGGCCCGCTAGTCCGTAGATCTTTGAGAAAGTCCGCAACACCAGGACAGGCAAACGTCTACCAACATAGTCAATTCCCATTGGACAGTCTGTATCCTGAACATATTCTCTGTAAGCTTCGTCTAAGACCAGAAGAAAATTCCCGTCTGGCAGGTCATTCAAGAAAGTTTCAAATCCCAACCGGGATACGATGGTTCCCGTAGGACTGTTAGGCACGGCGAGAAAGATCAGCCGAGTCCGGTCGGAAACGGCAGAAGCCATGGCTTTGAGATCGAATTTGTAATTCTTGAGTGGAACTCGGACGGCCTTGCCTCCAAAAGCTTCCACAACTATGCGATACATGGAGAAGGTGTTGGTTCCCATTATCGCTTCGTCTCCTGGGCGAATGAATACATGAGCAGACATTTGCATGATCTCGTCCGAGCCGTTGCCAAGAATGATAGAGTCCGGTGAAAGGCCATACACTAAGGCAAGGGCTTCTCTAAGCTCCGGTGCAGAAGATTCCGGATAGATGTTCGCTTCGGGAAGATGCTGCTCCAAGGCTCTCAGGGCGGCTGGTGACGGTCCAATCGGGTTCTCATTCGATGCCATCTTCACAGCTCCCCGAATACCCAACTGTCGTTCGAGTTCTGCAATAGGCTTTCCCGGCACATACGTGGGAATGGAGAGAATATGATTAGGAATAACACTCTCCAGCCAGGAAGGTGTTGTGTGATTCACAGATTTTCCTCGCTCAATTAATTGCTGTTATAAGGCGTGTACTCTTGCAGCAGACCCCAAGAGATTTTCCCATTTAGTCCATTTTATCTTAGTCATAAGGACCAGTCAACCGCTGCCAGTGATAGTGCCAGTGATAGTGCAGGAGAACTGGCGACTTGCAATTTTCTTGACAGAGAAATAAAAACGATATAGTGTAAAAACACTTGGTTATTTGAGATATTGAAATAAAAAGTAAAAGTAAATTATTAAGTATGAAGGCGCTTCTCCTCCCACAGATCCTTGCAGCTATTCTTGGGATATTTCTCTCAACAGGCTTTGGCTCTCCCTACAAGGTTCCGAAGATTCAAACCGAGAACATTACTCCACCAGGTTATCTTTCCCAGGCCATGATCAGTCCATCGAATATTCAACATAGTCCTTGGCCGGAGCACTTTATTGATCCGACATTAAATTACGGTCTAAGTTTGGTGCTCCCGCAATCCATCAGAAAGGGACTGGAATTCGGAGCGGGGTATGACCGATGGGAGGGGTTGCCGACCGTCAACGCGGACTATTTTCTACCGATCAAGGGGTGGTCGGACAAGAGTGTTTTTTTCTCTCCCAGGGTATCTCTGACTGGAACCAAAGAAAGTTTCTCAGTAGGCGCAGGTTTTCGTCATTTGTTGACATCGGAAGCCCTCGTCGGTTTTCACGCATTCCACGACTGGGTACGACCGCGGCGTTCAAAGGGAGAGTTTCTCAAAGAAGCAGGAGTTGGGCTAGAGGTGTCTGCCCTTCCAGGCTATTATTCGGATATCAACTTTCGTGTAAATGCCTACTTTCCAATAAATGAGCGACGCATTCTCGATCGTGATTCAACCATGATCTTGGAGGAAGTACTCCCGAGGGGCGGGGATGCCAGGGTCGGGATTCTACTGCCAACTTTGTCTCCTTGGCTTGACATACGTCTGGACGCTTCCGCTCATTCGTATAGGGCTGAAAATACAGACATCACCGGGTACAGAGTGGGAATGTCTCTGAGTTCAAGAAACGGGATGTTCACAGCAAATCTCGAGCAGGGAAAAGACAGCATGGGGGGAGAAAATTTCAGGGTTGACGGTGGGATTACTCTGGCTTTCGATTGGGCTGAACTGTTCAAAGGAGCTATGCCTTTTTCCGCTCCCTACTCTATGAGCGAAGTTCGCTATAACCGCAATATACGTGACAGTCTTTACGTACGCGTAGTGAGAAAACACAATTTGCCGGCCGATCGGAGCGAGCGTCCCATAGCCCTGGCTGCAGTCGTGTCCGGTGACACCGTCTCTTTCAGAGGGAGTTTTCCAGACCTTTCAAACTCCAAGGTTACCGTCCAGGTTTCACATAGTCCCTGGCAGGATTACGGAGAAGTGATCACTAATTCCAAGGGATCTTATCAAGGGAGACTTCGTCTTCCGCCCGGTAAGTGCCGAATCAGATTAATTCATAAACCGACCGGTTGTGTTTCCGAAGCCAGGATCATAATGATAGGGTCGAGTGATCGGATAGAATAATTGCTCATTGAAATATTTACATATTCCGCCTGTACTGCCCCCCTGCTTTAAACAGCGTGTTTGAGATTTGCCCCAAAGAACAGAACTTGACCGTCTCCATCAGTTCCTCGAAAACGTTCCCTCCAGAAACAACCGTCTGGTACAGGCTTTCCATTGCCACCTGTGCCGTATCTCTGTTTCTTTCATGAAATGCTCTCAGCCGGTGTAGCTGAGATTTCTTTTCCTCTTCAGTCCCCCTGGCCAGTTCCACAGCGCATTGCTCAAGATAATCACTTTCATGCCTCAGGAAGGTGTTCACACCTATGATTGGATATTCTCCGGTGCTTTTCAGTGTTTCGTAGTAAAGAGATTCGTCCTGGATTTTGGTTCTCTGATATCCGGTTTCCATGGCGCCTAGGACGCCCCCTCTCTGCGAAAGGCGATCGAATTCCTGTAGAACTGACTCTTCAACCAGATCCGTTAGTTCCTCGATGATAAAACTGCCCTGATTGCAATTATCAATTCTGGACATGCCCCACTCCTTGTTGATGATCATTTGGATGGCCAAGGCACGGCGAACGGACTCTTCACTGGGAGTGGTAATCGCTTCGTCGTAGGAATTTGTGTGAAGGGAATTGCAATTGTCATAAATGGCAATGAGAGCCTGAAGCGTAGTCCTAATATCATTGAACTGAATTTCTTGAGCGTGAAGGGAGCGCCCACTGGTCTGGATATGGTACTTGAGTTTTTGTGAGCGCTCGTTGGCCCCGTACCTGTCTCTCATGGCAATGGCCCAAATCCTTCGGGCCACGCGTCCAATTACGCTGTATTCAGGCTCCAATCCGTTGGAGAAGAAAAAGGACAGGTTCGGTGCGAAATCGTCTATGTGCATGCCTCTTGAGAGATAGTACTCTACGTACGTAAGCCCATTCGCAAGGGTGAAGGCCAATTGCGTTATGGGATTTGCTCCTGCTTCGGCAATATGGTAGCCGGAAATGGATACTGAGTAGAAGTTAACTATGTTGTTTTGAATAAAATATTCCTGAATATCCCCCATCATTTTGAGTGAAAAATCGGTAGAGAACAGACACGTATTCTGGCCTTGGTCCTCCTTGAGAATGTCCGCCTGGACGGTGCCTCGCACATTGGTCAAGACCTCTGCTTTAAGTTGTGCACCTTGCTCGGTCGAGGGTTCGATGCCACGATCATGTCGAAACTTATTAAGCTTTTGTTCGATGGCGGCGTTGAAAAACATGGCCAGCATCATAGGCGCCGGGCCATTAATAGTCATTGAGACAGAGGTGTTCGGCGCGGAAAGATCAAAACCGTCATATAATTCTTTCACATCATCCAAAGTGCAAATGGACACGCCTGATGTCCCGATCTTTCCGTAAATGTCGGGCCGTTCATCTGGGTCTCGCCCGTAGAGCGTAACTGAGTCGAATGCAGTCGAAAGCCGTTTGGCGGAGCTATTGGCTGAGAGATACTTGAATCGGCGGTTGGTTCGAAATGGGTCGCCTTCTCCCGCGAACATGCGAGTCGGGTCTTCGTCCTTTCTCTTGAAGGGAAAAACACCTGCAGTGTATGGAAACATTCCTGGGAGATTTTCTTTTAGCCGCCACCTGAGGATTTCCCCACGGTCTTCGTACTTAGGGAGTGCCACCCTTGGGATCAATGTCCCGCTCAGGGTACGGGTCTTTAACCGGGTAGGTATCCGGAGACCCCTGACAACAAACACGTATTCATCGCCGGAATATGCTTCTTTCAGGTCATCCCACTCTCCCACAAGCTTCAAGGCTACGGGGTCCAAGTGTTTTTCAACGTTGTCTTGGAGTTGCTTAATATGCTGGACCGGCTCCGAATCTTCGGATAGACCTTGGTCTCTCAGAGCCATATTTGAAGCGTCAAATTGCCATAAACGGCGGACAAGTTTCGATTGTTCCACTCCCCACGCATGATATCTGCGTACCGTCTCGGATACGTCCGACAGGTATCCAGATCGTTCAGGCGGGATAATTATGGTACGAGACGAAGGCATTTTATCTTCTCGTGCCTTGAGGAAAGTGGACCAGTTCACGCCTGTCTTGGCATTTATTTCTTCAATGATTCCTACATACAGACTTGTTACGCCATCATCATTAAAACGTGAGGCTATGGTGCCGTAAACCGGGAAATCCTCCAGCTTTTTACCGAAGTCCGCCCTGTTGCGTTGCATTTGCTTGCGCACATCGTGAATGGCATCCTCTGAGCCCTGGCGGTCGAACTTGTTCACAGCCACTAGGTCTGCAAAATCAAGCATGTCTATCTTTTCGAGTTGACTTTGGGAACCGAATTCGGAGGTCATGACATATAGTGAGACATCGACCAGAGGGACTATTGCGGCATCGCCTTGACCTATACCTGCGGTCTCGACAATGATCAGGTCCATCCCCGCAGCTTTGAGAACCTCTATAGCTTCCTCCATGTGAGCCGGAATTTCCATTCCCTGGTTCCTGGTGGCCAAAGAACGGTAATACACTCGATGGTCATTGATAGAGTTCATCCTGATCCGGTCCCCCAGCAGGGCTCCTCCAGTCTTTCTCCTTGTAGGATCAACCGATATGATACCTACGGTCCTGTCTGCCTGATCATTCAGAAACCTTAGCACTATTTCATCATTCAAAGACGACTTGCCGGCTCCCCCGGTACCTGTGATTCCAACGACCGGAACCGTTCGCCCATTAATTCTTTTCTTCAGTATGGAACGGATGACAGGGAGGTCTCCGTTTCCTAAGTCCTTTGCGACCTCCACGGTTGAGATGGTCCGAGCTATAGAACGCCAGTTGGTAGGTGCAAGGTCGGACAGGTCGCCGTTCAGGCGCCCTTCGCTTACAGGAAAATCCGAGTGCTCGAGAAAATGATTAATCATTCCCTGGAGTCCGAGTTCACGACCGTCATCGGGACTATAGATTTTTGTCACGCCGTATGCTTCAAGTTCCTTAATCTCCTCATCGACTATCACTCCACCACCACCGCCAAAAACCCTTATTTGGGGGGACTCAAATTCTTTCAACAGGTCCACGATGAACTTGAAGAATTCCATGTGACCGCCCTGATAAGAGCTGATGCCAATAGCCTGGGCATCTTCTTGGACCGCGGCGGCTACTATCTCAGAGACTGAACGGTTGTGTCCTAGATGGATAACCTCGGCCCCGGATGCCTGTAGAATACGGCGCATTATATTTATTGCAGCATCGTGACCGTCAAAAAGCGCGGTGGAGGTAACTATGCGAACGTGGTTTACTGGCTGGTATACATGCTGGGAATCGTTCATGTCCGAACATCCAACTCGAGGTGCTGTCGGATAAACGCAGCTGGTGCGTCTATATCGGACCCTCCTGGAAACACTTCAGCCACTCCTATTTCTTTCAATACAGGAACGTCACGGCCTGGTATCACACCACCCACCAGGACCGTGATGTCGTCCGCTCCCTTTTCTTTCAGTAGCCCCAAGAGCTTCAAGCAAATTGGAATATGAGCCCCGGACATGATAGAAAGGCCTATAATATCGACATCTTCCTGGATTGCGGCTTCAACAATCATCTCGACCGTTTGGTGAAGTCCAGTGTAGATAACTTCGAACCCGGCGTCCTTCAATGCATGTGCAATAACCTTGGCGCCACGGTCGTGACCGTCCAGTCCAGGTTTCGCAATAATGATCCGCGGTATCCTCTTGAAGGCCAATTCCACCTCCATTATTCTTGATAAGCAGGAATTAAGAACTGATCTTAAACCGTTTCGCATTTATTCGAGTAAGTCAGGCTACAAAAAACCTCCGCTACGAACGGCAAGTCCTGACTTCACGACCGACGCAAACCACGAACTTTTCAAAGTCACCAATTTTGCAGCGAAGCGATATGAACTAATTGAATCATAATATATGCCGAGTACCGATTCAACAATAATAGTCTTGAATAAGCTTGTATTTGAAAGGCGACCCTGAAATCTGAAATTCTATTCGAATTGTTCTTGTAATTTTCACGAGTTCGAAAAAGTAAAGGCTCGAATGTATGGTAGGAACATTCGAGCCTCTCAAGCTAGTTTTTCGTAGGTAGGTATTGTGGTTCAGACACCGTGGTCCGGCACATGTTCCAAGAAAAAATTGCCACCCTCATTATTCGGAGAACACACATACTAAGCCATTCCGGTTAAAGGCTACGAAGCCTGTCTCACTTCAAGTGCCGGAACGAAATCAACCGGGTGGCTTACTACGCAATATCCAGGCTTCTCGGTCATATACAAACCGGAATCAGACCACAGGCTCCAGAGCATCCAATAGTTCCGAGATACTACTCAATACCCTGCGAGGCTGGTGGAGAGCCAGTTCTTCGGCGGAAAAAATCGGCCCAGCCACGGCAAACGCGTCTATTCCAGCATTTTGGGCAGCCTTTATGTCCAGCGGGGCATCCCCCACGTAAATAGTCTTGTCTCTGGCTATTCCCACCGATTTCATGAACGCCTCGAACATATCTCCGGAGGGCTTGGCCCTAAACCCGTCTTCGGCTCCTATAATCAGTTCCATGTTGCCAGACAAGTCAAAGTGATCTGCCAATATTCTCGCGTACCTGCCGCGTTTGTTCGTGACGATGCCTTTAAGCACATTCCCATTCAAGGCTTCCAAGGTTTCCTTAGCTCCCACCATCATGGTGGTCTTTTTCAAAAAAATAGTGTCGTAATAGTCACGGAATATCTTGATCCCCAGCTCCGCCTCTTCCGGCTTCAGGAAGGATTTCACAAAATCGATCAACGAAATGGCCGTTTTTCTGGCGACCTCCTCTGCTGTCATCAAGGGGTATCCTAGCTTGGAGAACATGTAATTAAATGCTTCAGTTATTGCATCAAGAGAATCTAACAAGGTGCCGTCCAAGTCGAAGGTGACCGCCTCTATGCGTCTGGTAAGAAGTCCGGGAATCTCTCTGAAGCCTTCGGCTCTGAGTGCGGGAATTCTCTCTTTCGCGCAATAAATGAACAATTCCTTGAGAGCCACAACCATATCTGACTCGCTTGCCGCATGACGATCAGACTCTCCGTCCCCAATAAGAATTATCTTGTTATATTCGTTTCGAAATTTGCGAAGGATGCCGCTCTTGCACGTCCCACATTTGCCGCATGAGGGATTGAAATAAGGGCTCTCAATCAAGACCTTTCCGTCATCGAGCAGGATCAGGCTATTTGCGAAGATTTCCAGATCGTGAATACCGTGCTTTCGGAAGAGCGTCAATATTGTCGCGTCGAATCCGTCGGAGACGACTTTGACGTCAATGCCGCGATCGATGGCCCATTGCAAGAAAGCTGGAAAGTCAGGATCCAGAGATGAATGTTTGTTTACGAAGTTGTCAAGGTCATCACGGGACATCCGCATAAGAGGAGCCACAGCTTCGTAAACTTCCCTGGAGCCTATGTCGCCACGCATGTAGCGTTTCACATGGAAACGCCATTCTGGGGCTACAAGGTGTTCACGAATGAGCCGGTTAACAGTGTCCTTGGTGGAGATAGTGCCATCAAAATCACATAATATCAATATGTTATTGGAAGGCCCTTTTTCTGAGGAGACGTCAGCAAATTTGCAGGATTTCATATTCGCGAATTCCGTTTGGAGCCTTTACCTCTATTACATCCGACACTTCTTTACCGATTAGAGCCCGCCCCAAGGGTGAAGTAACGGAAATTACGCCTTGGCTTAAGTCGGCCTCGTCCTGTCCCAGAAGCTTGTAAACCTTTTGATCTCCAGTTTCCAGATCTTCAATTTTGACGGAGCACCCGAAAATAATGCGGTCGGTTTCGGGACGATTCGCGACATCGATTATCTCGCAGGCCGCAAGCCTTGCCTGAAGGTCTCTAATGCGTGTTTCTATGAGAGCCTGTTTCTCTTTTGCGTAAGTGTATTCGGCGTTCTCTGATAGATCCCCGTGGCCAATGGCTGTTTCAATCTCCTTGATGACCGACGGCCTTTCGGTGCGGATCATATGATCGATTTGTTCAGTCAATTTCCGATGGCCTTCGGCCGATATGGGGCGCCTTGGCAAGCTCATGAGCCCTCCATTTTCCTGTGCTGGTTTTTCCTCAAAACATTAATTTTAACAATTCATTCATGCTTAGGTCAATCATAATAATGATGGTTCGTTATCGAGCCGGATAATCTGGCAATAAAGCGCTCAAACTTTGTGGAAATTCTTACAGGAGTTGTGATAAAAGTAAACTTACAGCCAGTGCCGAAATTGTAGTCACTTTTGCTTGTAAATCCCCTTGCCTCCCTTTGGCAAAGGGGGGTTGGGGGGATTCACCAGCGTACAATCTTGTTTCATTCGGACAGAAATAATCAACGGGTTTGATGCCCCCAGATCGCTCCCCTAACCAAAGCAGATTTCCCTTTTTCTCCCCGAGACCTTCCTGCGATGATACGAGTCTACAAGACCACCACCGTGCGTTTAGAGAACTGTTTCGCCTGAACCAAAAATTTGTCAATGTCACGGCATGTTATCCGGGCTGTTCCATTTTTGTGTTAAATGCAGTAAAATAAATTAGTTTGACCGTAGACGCGACTGAAAGCAGACGCTGATATGTTAAGTTACATTATGTTTACGATGAATTACTTTGAAATTTAATCTCTATTTATTTATAGCCATAGACAGCAAAATGCTTCCGTGCTAGAGTCGCTGGCCAGAGATATGGAAAGGAGACCGGCGGTGACCCAGGTATCCACACGAAGTCGGACCCCGGACAACCCTTTTCGGGAAATGTACAGTCGCACGCAGACCGTCAAGAGAAGGGGATCTTTTTTTGGAGGGATCGCCAGGTTAGTGTTATTGACAGTGATCGGGATTGTATCCGGTGCAGTGGGAATGGCTGTGCAGGGCTACTTTTATTTTACCCACAGCCTCCCAAGTATTGAGAAACTCAATAATTACTCCCCGCCTCTGGTAACCAGGTTATATGCCGATCAAGGTCAATTGATCGGGGAATTCGCTTATCAGAGACGATTCATTGTTCCTATAAACCAAATCCCCAAGCCCCTCCAGGATGCCTTTGTCGCGGCGGAGGACAAGAATTTCTGGCGACATAGCGGAGTTGACAAAGAGGCCATACTGAGGGCGGTCAAGAAGAACCTGGTTTCAGGGTCTCTTAAAGAAGGGGCCAGCACCATAACACAACAGGTTGCAAAGACCTTTCTTCTTACCCCTGAGAGAAAATTCACACGTAAAATCAAGGAAGCAATTTTATCGACGAGAATCGAGCGATCTTTGTCTAAAGAGCAGATTCTTTATTTATATCTCAATCAGATTTACCTAGGCAGCTCCGCTTACGGTGTTCAAGCGGCTGCTGACACCTACTTCGGCAAGCATGTCAAAGACCTGACCACAGCGGAATGCGCTATGATGGCCGGACTAGCCAAAGCACCCTCAATGAACTCGCCTCGCAGGAACTTGAAGAAGTCTTTGGAGCGGAGGAGCTACGTCCTAAAGAGGATGCTGGAGGACGGATTTATATCTGCCGACCAATACGAGGAAGCGAACCGGGAAGAGGTTAAGATAGCCGCTGCTATTAATCCATACGCCAAAATAGCGCCGGACTTCGTTGAACATGTGAGGAGATACATCGAGACCAAGTACGGGGCTGATGCACTATATAAGGAAGGCCTGCAGGTATATACCACGGTGGATTTGGAAATGACCAAAGCGGGTAGAGACGCTATAGAAGCGGGCCTGCGCGAGTTGGACAAACGGCAGGGATTCAGAGGCCCGATCAAAACCTTGAGTGTAAAGGGCGTGATGGAGTTTCTTGAAGAAAAGACCCGTACAATGGAAGAACCTCTCCGTTTTGGTGAAATTACGGAGGGGGTGGTTACCCACATAGATGGGGAGAACCTCTACGTGCGGATGGGAAGCTATCTCAAAGAAGGCGTAAAACGTGAATATGTAGGACAGATAAAGGTTGATTCCAGTCCAAAGTGGTGGGTGAGAAATCCTTATATCAGACCTGAAATGCGAAGCCGTAATTTTGCACAGGGAGATTTGCCTTTCCAGGTAGGGGACCTTATCCTGGTCCGTATTTTAGATCCAAATATCAAACGGCGGGAGCTATATCTCAAAAAATACGGCCAGACAGATCCTGAAATGAAAAACTACAAGGCGTACACCGAGGATATGGTGGCGTACTTTCCCCTAGAGCCGGAGCAAGAGCCAAACGCTCAAGCCGCTCTCATGATGCGAGAAAACAGGTCAGGTTATATACGGGTAATTCTAGGCGGCTACAGCTTTTCCGAGTCAAAATACAATAGAGCCATACAAGCGAGACGCCAGGCTGGCTCGTCTTTCAAGCCGGTAGTTTATGCGGCGGCTCTCAACAAGGGATTTACCTGTTCCGACATCATCCTGGATTCGCCTCTAGCGGTTGCGATCCCTGGCACCGGCGATGTGTGGAGGCCAAAGAATTACAGAGGCGGGTATCAAGGACCGGTAACTTTTAGGGACGCCATCGTCAAGTCTAGAAATATCCCTACCATAAAGATTTTACAACAGATAGGTATCGATTACGTAAAGGGTTACGCGCGAAAACTTGGATACAGTTCCCCGCTGGTAGAAAATCTCACTTTGGCTCTAGGGTCTACAGGGGTCTCTCTTGAGGAACAACTCAACGCATATTGTGTTTTCCCTAACAAGGGATACTATGTTCCTGGCGTATGCGTGAAGAAAATTGTGGATCGTAGAGGAAGAATCCTGGAAGAGTATGACCCTCCTGTGCTCTTGGACGATCCAGTAT
>Ga0194053_10001637_pt1 | contig 14134 bp, 10 predicted proteins | sample SepL228m_MetaG_FD_161684 | JGI IMG/M metagenome (GOLD analysis project Ga0194053, IMG submission 161684) | Anoxic zone freshwater microbial communities from boreal shield lake in IISD Experimental Lakes Area, Ontario, Canada - Sep2016-L227-8m | ecosystem: Environmental > Aquatic > Freshwater >... | reverse complement strand
TCCGAAGTGTGTTTCGGGTTGCCCGGTGATGGTCAACATCCCGCGCTTTATCGAATTTCTTTCGCAGGGCAACCTTCCCGAAGCCGCGCACTGCCTGCTCGACGACAATGCGCTGCCTTCGATTACAGGCCGGGTCTGCCCGCAGGAAACCCAATGCGAAGTCGAATGCATTCGTGGTCACAAGGGCCTGCCGGTGGCCATTGGCCACCTTGAAAGGTTCGTCGGCGACTGGGCTCGAGGCCAGAGCGAGCAGCAATCCTTGAAAGTCGCCTCCCCCACCGGCAAGAAGGTCGCGGTCGTCGGCTCAGGCCCCGGCGGTCTCACAGCCGCAGGCGAATTGGTCAAGTACGGTCACGATGTCACCGTCTTCGAGGCCCTTCATAAGCCCGGCGGCGTGCTGGTATATGGCATCCCGGAATTTCGATTGCCCAAGAAAATCGTCGGAGCGGAAGTCGCCCGGCTCGAGAAAGCGGGTGTAAAGATTGTCTGCAACACGGTCATTGGCCGGACCTACACGGTGCAGGAACTGCGCCAGCAGTTCGATGCGGTGTTCATCGCCAACGGCGCCGGCCTGCCCGTGTTCATGAATGTGCCGGGAGAAAACTTCAAAGGCGTCTATTCCGCCAACGAATATCTCACCCGCGTGAACCTTATGGCGGCCTATCAATTCCCCCGGGCGGATACACCGGTGCTCAAGGGCCAGCGCGTCGCCACCGTCGGCGGCGGCAACGTCGCAATGGATTCCGCCCGCACCGCCAAGCGTCTCGGCGCGGAATCCTCGATGATTGTCTATCGCCGCACGCGCAAGGAAATGCCGGCGCGGGCTGAGGAAATCCACCACGCCGAAGAGGAATGCCTGCAGTTCGAATTCCTCGTCGCGCCAATCGAGGTGCTCGGCAACGAAAAACGATGGGTGACGGGCCTCAAATGCGTCCGCATGAAACTGGGTGAGCCGGACGCCTCTGGCCGCGCCCGGCCGATTGTTATCCCAGGATCAGAGTTTGTAGTTCCCTGCGACGTCGTCGTCGTTGCGATTGGCACGCGTGCGAACCCGCTGTTGACCGCCACCTGCCCGGACCTCAAGCTCAACAAGTGGGGCAACATTGTGGTGGATGATAAAGGCATGACCAGCCTGCCCGGAGTGTTCGCCGGCGGCGACATCGTGCGAGGCGCCGCGACGGTAATCCTGGCGATGGGCGACGGGAAATGCGCCGCTCGTGCCATGAATGAGTATCTGCGTGCGCCCGTCCAGGCCTCGGCTGGCTCGCCACAATAGCAGGGCTTACCGGCGGAATGGGTCGTATCGCGACTTCGTATGTCGGACTGGTCAACTCATCTATCCGGTCCGCCGCCGAACTGCTTCCAGTAAAGCTCCTTGAAGGGGTTGACCCTCGGCCCGGCGGCGTTCTCGTTGACAAGTTGCGGCTGCACGGAGTTCCACCACTTGTCGTAAGCGGTGTCGAGTTCCTTGACGACGTCGGGATGCTCTGCCGCGACATCGTTCTTCTCGCCCGGGTCGGCCTTGACCTCGAAAAGCTGCCACTGCTTGTCCCCGGATTTCGAGACGCACACCAGGTGCCAGCGGCTGTTGCGCACGCTGCAATTCCGGTATTTGGACTGCGCGGCCTGGCCGCGCTCCCAGCGGCCAATGTGTGTGAAAAGAACGCGGTCGGGCCAAGGCGCGTTGGGGTTTTTGAGCAGTGGGACCAGGCTGCGGCCTTCAACTTGCGCCCGCACCGGGCCGCTCAATTTTGCGCCGGCAAGCTCGGCAATAGTCGGGAAGAAATCGATATGGGCCGACAGCGCACCGACATCAGCGGGCTTGAAGGTGCCTGGCCAGCGCCAGAATGAGGCGGCCCGCGTGCCGCCCAACCACGGACTGTTTTTCGTCCCGCGCATGCCGGCGTTAAACACCTGTGTGCCAGCCGTGCCGCCATTGTCGTTCATGAACACCACCAGGGTATCACGCTCAATGCCCCACACCTTCAACTTCGTGAGCAGCCGGCCCACGTTGTCGTCAATGTTGGCGATCATGCCGAAGAACTTCGCGGTGTTGGTGTCCACCTTGCCGGCGTATTGCTGCTCGTACTCCTTTGGCACCTGGAGCGGGGTGTGCGGAGCGTTGCAGGCGATGCAGGCGTAGAAAAGTTGCTTGCCCTTCACCGAGTCGATCCACTTGAGGGCCTGCTCGAAAAACACGTCTGTGCAATAACCTTGTGTCTTCTCGAACTTGCCGTTGTGCAGAATGGCCGGGCTGAAGTAGGTGTTGCCCGGCGCATCCCCGCAACTGCCCGGGAAGGTTTGCCCGATGCCGCCGCCGCCGTGAATGAACACCTCGTCGAAACCGCGCCGGTTGGGCTGGTATTCCGCTTCATCGCCCAAATGCCATTTACCGAAGATGCCCGTGGCGTAGCCGGCGCCCCGGAGGACGTGCGCGATGGTGCTGGCTTTTAGGGTGAGCCGTTCGCGCTCGTAAATGGTATGGGTAACGCCGTTGCGAAACTCGTGCCGGCCGGTGTTCAAGGCGGCGCGCGTCGGCGAACAGGTTGGACTGACGTGAAAATCAGTGAAGCGCACCGCTTCATCGCGGAAGCGGTCGAGGTTGGGTGTCTTCAAGATGGGATTGCCATGGCAGGACAGGTCCCCGTAGCCCTGGTCGTCGCTCAGGATGAAGATGATGTTGGGATGGGATGGGTCTCCCCCGACAGCCGAGGCAACGAGGGGCACCAGCAGCAATAGTGTGCGCAAGAGAGGCATGTGCGTTAAGGCGTTAATCACAGCGCCTGTGCCGGTGTCACGCTTGCTTCGTGCGGGTCTCGTTCGACATTCGGCGGGAGAGCAGTTGAAGGCTGCCTCGCCTTCATGGTTTCAGAAGCGGGAGACTGATCGCGGAGTGCGAATGAAAGCGTTTCTTGCTTTGGTTCGGCAGCGGCGGTTTCTGCCGCCCTTGCAAGAGCCCGGGAGAGTTCGTCGCCATCGCAGGGATTCGGCCAGGGGACAGCGCCGCGCTGCAAAAGGGCGGCGTTTCCGTTTCCGGCGTTGGCACCATTGCGAACAAAAACTGGAACGAAATGCAGTTTCTCCAACTGCTCGATTGCACCAGCCCAAGTTCCACCCTTTTCGAAATCTGAGGTTACGACCAGCGCTGCATCAGCCAAAGCGTAGATCAGCTTGTTGCGATGCATGGCATGTCCCACGTTGAAGCCCGCCGCCGGATCGTAGGGAGATATCAACACCAATTTATGATCCATCAGCGGTCGGCGATTGTCTCTTGCCAGTGCGCCTCGCTCCAGACTGTCGGACATTACACCGGCGACTGTGCCGCCGACTTGCAACGCTCCGTGCATGGCAGCGCGGTCTATGCCTTTCGCCCCCCCGGAGACGAGCGTGCGACCGGTCTCGGCGGCAAGCATCCCAACATTTTGGGTGTAGGAAATCAGCTCGTCATCGACATGTCGTGAGCCGACGACCGCCAGGCCGCCTGTAACCAACAACGCCGCATCCCCGCAACCGTAGAGAACCGGTGGGGCGTTCTCTTTGAGCCGAGCCTTGAGGCGGCGAGGGTAGGCTGCATCTGCACGACTTATGACCCAGATGGCGCGGGCATTCCAGTGATCCACCGCCTGACTCAGCAGAAACCCGCGGCCCAGCAGGCTCTCCAGGCGTTCCCGGCCAAACACACCAACACAAACACCGACCGTTTCCTCGGCATCTGGCCCGATCAAGTCTGCGGGTTGCTTTTGCTTCTCACGCAAAATACGGGCGAGCCGATTGTAATTGGTCAAGGTGAGTAGATCAGCAGAGCCCTCGTTGCGTCCAACAATGAGCGGAGCCGTCAGCAGCAGAATTGCCTGCGTGTTCGGTGTCAGGGGTAAGTTCATTCACCGTGCGCGGTTGAAGCCAATGCCAAAGGATACACTGGCCCACCGCCATGCGAGGTCAGCAAGTGCGCAGCAACGGTCAGTGTCCATTTTGAATCCATCATGTCATCCACCAACAGAACGGGACCCGCAGGCAAAGCGGTCCCGTGGACAGCTAATGAGCCATCAATGTTCCGTGCCTGCTGACTGCTATTCGCCATTGTCTTCTGTTCTGGTCGATCGTCGGTCTTTTCGAGGGCTGTATGGAACGGCAAATTCAACTCAGCCGCAAGCCTGCGGGCGAAGTCCGGCACGAGACCAGGATGACGGCGCGACGGGATGCACGTCACCCAAGACGGCGGTGGCTGGGGAGACCAGTGCCGCACCAGAATTGCGCACGCGGCCACCAATTCATCCGCGAAACGTCTGTCCTGATATTTGCCCCGGCGAACGAGATCACCCCAGCCGGCGTCATCCCACACGCAGAGCACTCTGCCGGGTTGCACCTGATTTGCGGCTGGTATTCTCCCCGAAACTGCCATGTGCGGCAAACCGCCGGTTGGCCATTGCTTGCGAGGTTCAATTGGCAAACTGGTCCGGCGCAGGAAGGCCACCGCTTCGCGCACAAGAGCCTGGTCAGTCGTTTCCGGCAGCGGTGCGAGGTTTGGCAATTGGATTGCACCGGGGTCACCGTCGAGCGCGCGAACAAGGAACTCCATGTGCCCATTCTTCAGGCCAACATACTCCTGCATTTGCTGATGTTCGGCACGTCGCAGGTTCGTCAGACGTTCAGCCCTCTCCCAGAAACCTTCGCTCAGGTTTACCGGGGTCAGCCTCCACTTGGTGTCCTGCTTTGCGATTGGTGCGGGCGATTCGAGCGCCATAAGCAAGAGTGCCTTTTCGATTCGGCCTTTTGTGGCGTTCACACGATTCATCAACTCGTTGACGGACAGACCGGCGGGAGCGGCGTGCAGAGCGTCCAACACCGCTTGAACTTCCTCTCGTGACGGGAAGGCGCTCTCAATAAAGTAATCGACAATGTCCGTATCTTCTTGACCGCTGAGCAACACCCCGCGAGCGACCGCTATCTGCCGGCCTGCGCGCCCGACTTGCTGGTAGTAGGCTACCACCGACCCGGGAGTCTGGTAGTGAATCACAAACGCAATGTCTGGCTTGTCGAAGCCCATGCCGAGCGCGGTAGTAGCCACCAACGCTTTAACGCGGTTGTTGAGCAACGCGTTTTCAAGTTCCACGCGGCGCAGTCCAGTCTCGCCGCTGTAAGCCTCCGCGTTGATGCCACGTGAGCGCAGCCATTCGGCGACCTGCAGTGCATCACGGACAGTGAGCGTGTAGATGATCCCGCTGCCGATGATATTCGGCAGGTGGGTTGCCAGCCACGCCATTCGCTCCGCCTGGCTTGGCATCCGCATAGTCTGGAGCAGGAGCGATGGCCGGTTCAAGTCGCCGCGCGAGACGGTAAGATTCGGCCCCAGAACGTTCTGCAAATCTTCCAACACCCGGTTGTTTGCCGTGGCGGTAGTCCCGAGCAGGCGGAGGTTTGCTGGCATGGTGCGCGCGGTTCGCTCAATGAATCGATAGTGCGGGCGGAAATCGTGGCCCCAGTCAGAAATACAATGTGCCTCGTCCACCACCAATAGCGAAATGCGCGCGGCGGCGGGGGCCAGCACTTCCGTGCGAAAATGTTCGTTCGCCAAACGTTCCGGCGAAATGAGCAGGATGTCCACCTCGTTCCGCTCCAAGCTTGCCTCGACCCCCTGCCATTCATCCGTGTTTTCGGAGTTGATGGTGAAAGCACGCACGCCCATGCGCTCTGCGGCGGGGATCTGGTTCCGCATGAGTGCCAGCAAAGGCGAGATGAGCAACGCCGGCCCTGCTCCTTGCTCGCGCAGCAGCTTCGTGGCGATGAAATAGACCGAACTCTTGCCCCAACCTGTCTTCTGCACCACTAGCAGGCGGCCACGTCCGTCCACTACGTGGCGGATTGCGTCCTCCTGTCCGCCACGAAAGGCTGCCGTTGGGCTTTGCGTGCCGAGGCGAAGCAGTTCGAGAGCGCGTGTCGGGTTGTATGGCATAGCAGATTAAGTTCAGCAGTGACGCAAGTGCATTCACGCCGCATATAGCAGCGTTTGGAGCTGCTTCAACGCGTTGCGGAGCTGGTCTGCCCCGCCGAATTTGCCGATGATCTCGGCGCACTGGCCGGCGTTGGCGCAGTGAGCACGCAGCTCGTCCGGGCTGGCGCAGAGCGTCCGCACTTTCTCGGCGGTGTGATCGGTGAGCCGATAATCGGCGCGTTTGCCCTTACGCCTTTCAGCCCGGCTGCCACGGACGACGATGCAGCCCTTGGTGAAATAGCGCTGCTCGGTGATGGAATGCGAGTCGTTGTCCCAACCGGCGGCTTGGAGTTTGGGCACGACAAATCTCCGGCACGTGTCGACTTCTGTGGGCATGGTCACGCGTGGGCTGGCCACCCGTTGGTGGCCAGCGCGGGAGGGGCGATTGGTGCTGTGCCCTGTGTCCTCATAGTCGGTTAGGCGGAGAGCCTGTCGGCACAGGAACGCAGCTCAGTGGTCAGGCCTTGGGCGGGCCTTTGAGGAACGGCGAAAACAGATCAATCGGGATCGGCAGGAAGGTCGTCGTGTTGTGCTCGCTGGCGATTTCGCACATGGTCTGCAGGTAGCGCAGTTGGAGGGCGATCGGCTCTTTGCTGATCATCGTGGCGGCTTGGACCATCTTTTCGGCGGCCTGGAATTCGCCTTCGGCGTTCACGATCTTGGCGCGTCGCTCACGTTCGGCCTCGGCTTGTTTGGCCATCGCGCGCTTCATGCTGTCCGGCAGCGCAACGTCCTTCACCTCGACGGCGGTGACTTTGATGCCCCACGGCTCGGTTTGGCGGTCGATGATCTCCTGCAGCTTCTGGTTGATCACATCGCGTTGCGACAGCAGGTCATCCAACGGAGCCTGGCCGAGGACACTGCGGAGGGTCGTTTGCGCAATGAGCGAGGTCGCTTTCCAGAAGTTCTCGACCTTAACCACCGCGGCAATCGGGTCCACGACGCGAAAATAGACCACTGCATCAACCGTGGCGGGCACGTTGTCACGGGTCATGATCTCCTGTTTGGCGACGTCGATGGTGACGACGCGCAGGTCCATCTTGACCATGCGGTCCACGACGGGGATCAGGAGGATCAAGCCCGGTCCTTTGGCGCTGAGCAGTTTGCCAAGCCGGAAAACGACGCCACGCTCGTATTCGCGCAGGATGCGGACGGCTTGAGGCAGGATGATCGCGGCGAGGATAACCAGCGGCACGAAGCCGGCAGCCAGACCAAGCAATTTCTTTATCAGTTCTTCCATAATTCTCCGGTTACGTTTGTTTTTGTTTCACTGTCAAAGTCAGGCCATTGATGGCGGTAATTTCCACCGACTGACCCGGCTCAATTGGGACTTCGCTGGTCGCGTTCCAGTATTCGCCCTCGACAAAGACTTTGCCGCTGGCGCCATCGATGCGCGCCAAGGCGGGGATGGTTTTTCCCAGCATGGTTTCTTTGCCGACGCGCACCGGCTGAAATTGGGCACGCACGCCCTTGCCCACGATAAACATGAAAAACGCCGCGGTAACCAAGGTCGCTGGAATGATGTAGGCGAGTGAGAGATGAAATGCCGGGTCGGAGCGGTTGAAGAGCATCAAGGCGCCCAGGAAAAACGCCGCGATGCCGCCGAAAGTCAGAACTCCGTGCGTCGGCGCAAAAATGTCCACGATGAACAAGGCCAACGCCAAGCCGATAAGGGCCAGGCCGGCGATGTTGATGGGGAGAATGGCGGACATGCAGAGAACCAAGATGAGGGCAATCGAGCCCGCCACGCCCGGCAGAATCGCGCCGGGGCTGCTCAACTCGCCAATAATCCCGTAAATCACGACCAGCATGAGGACAAACATCACCTCCGGTCGCAAAACCATTTGCAGAAAACTCTCGCTGAAGGTCATCGGGATCGGCACGACCGTTGCTTTGTCAGTTTGCAGCTCTTGCCCGTTGACTTCGCGACCGTTGATTTGCTCCAGCAAATCGGGGATGTCCTTGGCAATCAGGTCGATCACCTTGATCTCGAGCGCTTTTTCCGCGGTGATGGAGGCGCTGTCGAGGACGGCGGACTTGGCCCACTCAACGTTGCGATGTCGTTTGTCCGCGATGGACTCGGCAAAAGTCAACGTGTCGTTCTCCTGCTTCTTTTTCATCACGTCATCGATCTTCTCCACCTCACCACTCATGCCAAGGTTTACCGGGTGGGCCGCGCCGATCCGGGTGTGTGGCGCCATGGCCGCAATGTCGGCAGCCATGGTGATAAAGACGCCCGCACTGCCCGCGCGAGCCGGAGCCGGGGCCACATACACAACGATAGGAACTTTCGCGGCATACAGCTTCTCGACGATGTCCTTGGTGGAATCGAGCAGGCCGCCCGGGGTGTCGAGCTGAATGACGAGGCAGACGTTATTTCGCGTGCCGGCCAGGTCGATGGCGCGAGCAATATAGCTGGCAGTGGCGGGGCCAATTGCGCCGTTGATCTTGATCAAGCCGGCATCCGCAGCCGGCAGGCTGGCCGCAAGCCCGCAGGTCAATCCCACCAACAGAATTAGCGCCCAATGCTTCATTGCATCCTCAATATGATTAACATTACATCAGAAGGGCAGGGGAGTGCAAACGATTATATATGAGGTCTGAAGGTCAGCCGTCGGTTCGTCGAGAATAAAGTCGGTATTGAAACCGGCTAACGAGTTTATTGTTCTCCTGAAAGCGGGCCTCCTTGCGGAGTGCCCTCTTCTCTAACCACGCGCGTTCCCTCCGACAGCACCAGATGGGCCTTGAGTCAGGCCTCACTGGTGCCCCATCGGAAGCACGATTGATACGACTCAGGATATGCTCCAATGCCATTACCGCGCGCCGCGCTGCGCCACTATCAAGTCTCGCACACCTCTCGGGTCGGGGATCGACATGAGCTTCTCCGATGCCTCAACGGTGGCCGAGGTGGAGATCGTCATGTCGCCGATCCCTACGAGCCGCTGGAAAACGCTCTGGTCGATGTCGATCGACAGAATGTCCCGCGAATTGAAATCCTGGTAGCACTTGGACAGAAGGCCGCGCTCCACTGTGATTCGCTCGGGATGAATCCTTAGCACCGTCGAGGCCCGGCGGAAATACGCGACGATGGGCGGGATGATGAGCCAGAAGAAGAAGAGGTGCCAGAAGAATCCCCACCAGGAGGGGTGAATCTCCGCCAACACCTGAGTCTGGGCCTCGGGGAGTGGACCCCCTACGGAGGTCGGGGTCTGAGCTTGCGCCGCCTTTTCCGCAATCGGATAACCGCAGGCGGGGCAGGCGTGCGCTTCGGTCGAAACCTGCTTCGCACATTCGGGACAGTTCATGAGAGCCATGCCTCCCGAATAAGTCTTCCGGTCACAGCCGTCAACCGAAAAATCCTGGTGAATGTTAGAAATGGCACAGGCAGCACCGATGCACTTCAAGTGAACGAAGCGTGTCGAGGGAAACCTGTTCTATTCAGCTCTTCCGGAATGGCGGAGGAACGGCAATTTCACCGTCTTTTGCAGGAACTGGAGCAGCGATTTCTTCTTCTTTTGCTCCCCACCGATGGGCGCGCAGGAATGACTGCAGATCGGGCACAGCTTCAAGACCTTGCCGCCCCGGCGTCGGAGTCGGTGGACACAGTCGTCACACAGGACCTCGCGGCAGTGGGTGCATTGGTGGGTGGCGGCGGCCTGGGGATGACGCGGGCAAATCAGCGAGCCATCGGACAAGACCACCGGCGGGGCAGGGCGTGGAACATCGAATTTTGGAATGGCAATCGTGACTTCTGTGTTCTCGACCCGCAGTTCGACGTCTCCCACGCGCAAAGTCTGACCGGCCGACAGCTTGGCTTCTTGAACCTGTCCACCGTCCACGAAAATTCCATTGGTCGAATCGCAATCCCGCACCGTCACCCCGTCCTCGGTAAGCACGATCTGACAATGCGTCGCGGAAACTGTGGAATGATCGAGCTGGAAATCGTTCTTGGCGCTGCGCCCCAAATGGTTCACACCAAGGTTGAGTTCGATCACCCCGTTTTCAAAGCCGTCGGATATGATGAGTAATCTGGCCATTGCTGCGACTTTCGGCTATCACTGGATACTACCGTAGCGCAGCGGCAATGTCGATAGGAAACTGATCTTCAGTATGAGTTATCTCAAAACGTCTTTGCTGGGCGCTTCGGGTTCTTAGCGGAGGCAAAGTGCGCCGACTCCCGTCGGCGGCTACGGATTGTTGAATGCGTGCTGGCGGTGGTCCGTTTGGGAGTCTGCGTTTGGAGTTGCACGAATCAATGGCTGGTGTACACTAGCTTTCATGAAATCACGGGTTTGGCTCGGGCTTTTGCTTTTCGTCCTTCTCATCGCCGGTTGTCGCACAGCGTTCTGTTGGGCGTGGGAAAAAGTCGGCGTCTATAAGCGCGACTTGCTGAAGAAAGCCGTTATGGCCGCGCGCGACGATCAAAAGGCGGCGATCGAGCAATTCAAGGACGCGCTCACATCCAGAGGGACAACGGCAAACTCCTGAATGACATGAATGCCGAGATCGCGCAGGCGGATAAGTTTATCAACATGCTGCCTTGGCTGGTTTAACTACCGAACTCCCAATTTCAAGATTATGGAAGATAAAATTCTAAACCTGCTGCGGCGCAGGAATTATACGCCGCTCAACGCCGCGGAGATGCGGACCAAGCTGGGGCTGACGAAGCCCCAGCAAAAGCAATTTGAGCAGGTACTTGCGCAGATGGAGCGCCGCGGCCAGGTGGCTCGGATCAAAGAGGGCACGCGCTACGCCCTGCCGATCGAAGCGGATTTGGTGCCGGGCCGCATCCGCATGAACCGGGCGGGAGTCGGGTTTCTGCAGCCGGATGATCCTAAAATTCCGGCCATACGGGTTCCGCCGGATGCCACTGCCACCGCCATGCACGGCGATCACGTGTTGGTGCGGCGCGATGTGGTTGCCCGCGTGCGGGCGCGGCAAGCCCCCGAGGAAGTCACGGGCAGAGTGGTTCGCGTCCTGGAGCCCGCGCGCACGCAGCTCGTCGGCACGCTGCAACGGGGACGGCAATTTCTCTACGTCATCCCGGATGACCCGCGCATCACCCACGACATTTATGTGCCGCCGCCGAGCGACGTTGGGCGGCCGGCCCGCGAAGGGGACAAGGTCGTGGTCGAGCTGTGCGAATGGAAATCGCGCCATGCCAATCCCGAGGGAGAGGTGATCGAAGTCCTCGGTCCGCCTGACGCCGAAGGAGTGGACATGCTCTCCGTCATCCGCCAATACAACCTGGATTTGCACTTCCCGAAGAAAGTCTTGCAGGAGGCCAACTCGTTCGGCCACGAAGTGAATCCGGCGGACCTGGCGGGGCGCACGGATTGCCGCAGCCATCTGGTCGTCACCATCGATCCCGAAGACGCAAAAGATTTCGACGACGCCATTTGCCTCCAACGGGCCGGGAACGGTCATTGGAAGCTGTGGGTTCACATTGCCGACGTGTCGCACTACGTGAAACCAGGCACCGCTCTGGACCAGGAGGCAGCCCAGCGCGGCAATTCGACCTACCTGGTGGATCGGGTCATTCCGATGCTGCCCGAGGCGTTGAGCAACGAACTCTGTTCACTCAAACCGCAAGTGAACCGCCTCACCAAGTGTGTCGAGTTCCTGCTTTCGGCCGATGGCCAGGTGCTGAAGACCCAGTTCTATTCGGCCATCATTCGCTCACAATGCCGATACAGTTACCCGGAAGTCTTCGCGATTCTCCAGAAGCAGCCGCGCGACGCCAACCAGCAGATGCTCCACGACGCCAATGCCCTCGCGCAAAAGATTCGGCGTGCGCGATTCAAGGCCGGTTCGCTGGACCTGGATTTTCCCGAAACAAAAATCCGGCTGGATGATCGCGGCCGGGTGTTGCGGATTGAAAAGGTCGAGAACGACATTTCCCACCAACTCATCGAAGAATACATGCTGCTGGCGAATGAAGCGGTTGCCGGGCGGCTCATGAGCTTGAATCGCCCTGCAATTTACCGCATCCACGAACCGCCGGACGAAAAGCGCCTCCAGGAATACCGCGAGGATGTCCTCAGCCATCATATTCCGTGCGCTAACTTGTCGAACCGTCACGAAGTGCAGCGGCTGCTCCAAAAGCTTAACACCCTGGCGATTGGGCAGGCGTTGAAGATCGGGTTCCTGAAGTCACTCATGCGCGCGCGTTACGCCGTCGAGCCGCTCGGCCATTACGGGCTGGCAAAAAAGAAGTACACGCATTTTACCTCGCCAATCCGCCGCTATGCGGACCTGATCGTGCATCGGGCTTTGTTCCAGCCTCCCGGCCAGCGGGTCGCCGCCGGTTCGCTCAAAGAGGTCGCCGATACAATCTCCGAAACCGAGCGCAACTCGGCGGACGCCGAGCGCGACAGTCGGGACGTGAAGATGTTCGCGTTCCTGATTGCCCAACTCAAGGCCGCCCGTCCGCCGGTTTATCCCGCGCTGGTAACCGACGTTCGGAACTTTGGGTTCTTCGTGGACGTGCCCGGCCTGAGCATGAGCGGATTGGTGCCGCTTTCCGGTCTGAGCGACGATTTCTATCAATTTGATTCGACGCGAAGCCAACTGCTCGGTCGTCGCACCCGCCGTGTTTTCAAACTGGGGGACAAGGTGGAGGTCCAGATCGCAAAGGTGGATACCTTCAAGCGCCAGGTGGATTTCAAATTAAAACCCGTCCGGTAGTTCCAGGGCGCGCCAGAAGTACCAGGCGGCGGTCGAGCGATGCGGCCGCCACCGCTCTCCATACTCGAGCAGTTCCCTCGGCGACGGCAGTTCCTTCCAGCCGTAAGTGCGCGCAAAACCTTGTCGCACACCATAATCGGTTGCCGGCAGCACGTCGGGGCGGCCCAGGGAAAGCGTCTTTACCGTTTCAACCCGGAATATCAGCCACTTGCCCTCGACTTTCCTCAACATGAACTTCAATTCCTGCACATAGAAATCCTTCTCCCCCCGAACTCGACCCTCAGCCGTTAGATCGGCGACCGCCGAGTTCCGGTCCGGCGCAACGGTGACGATAATGTCGAAGAATTGCACGTTGAGGCCGCCCGCAGCCCTTCTTGCTCCCAGGGCGGCCTGGACCAGTTCGTCCTGTCCGCTGAAGGTCTGGCGGAAATGGCCGGGAATGTCCACGGTGATTTCCACGTCGGGGGTGCAAAACGCGGCCAGCGCCTGGGCACCCGCAAGCTTTACCAGTGTCCCTTCGCTGCCGGAAAAGGACGCAGTCCGGGCAAGTTCGCTCAGACGTTTACGGATGACTTCCTCCGGCCCGGGGAACCAGACGCGGCTGCCCCAGAAGCCGAGGCCGGCCAGGATCACCACCACGATGAGGCGAACGGACCACGTTCTCATAACAGGATTTTCCCGACAATCCGGCCTCGTGGCGCCAGGAACTTAAAGTGGTCAGTCGAGGACATGGAGCGATTGTCGCCGACAAAATAATACTCGTTGCGGCCCAGCGCTACGGGTGGGACTTCCCAGTCGCAGGCATATTTGACGTAAGGCTCGTTCAGCCTCTCATTGTTAATGAATGCATGCCCACCGTGAAACGTGACCTTTTCACCCGGCAAACCGATGATCCGCTTCATGTACATGATGTGCAGGCCCGTTGTGCGAATGGCTACCACATCCCCACGCTGCGGTTCATGACGGTAGTAAGCCAGGCGATTGACGAAATTGACACGATGGTCCCTGTAGGTTGGCAGCATGCTCGAGCCCTGGACGCGAATCGGCAGCAGGATGAACCTGAACACGACAAAGCAAACGGTTACCAGCACAACAATGCGCACTAGCGTCCGCTTGGGGTGGCGTCCGATCAGCGCCGCGCGCAGCCAGCCTGGTGGCGGCACTGTTTCCGCGTTCGTTCCCATACAAAACACTCGATTCATACCCGCAAAGACCGATTCGTTTTGCGGCACCCACAAATTCAGCCAAATCCGAACTAAATCAAGCCTCGAAATAGGTTCAGGCGGAGTCGAAGCCTGCGATTTCATGGGAATCAAACCTAAAAACAGGAGTTGGAACCACGGATTTCGCGGATAACAGGCTGGCGGCTGGTAGGACGAAGGATGAATCGCGCTTTCAGCGCTGATGGGGTTTTGGGCTGATGAACCCAGGGCGTTGCCCTGGGCTGGTATGAAT
>Ga0194053_10001636_pt1 | contig 14136 bp, 11 predicted proteins | sample SepL228m_MetaG_FD_161684 | JGI IMG/M metagenome (GOLD analysis project Ga0194053, IMG submission 161684) | Anoxic zone freshwater microbial communities from boreal shield lake in IISD Experimental Lakes Area, Ontario, Canada - Sep2016-L227-8m | ecosystem: Environmental > Aquatic > Freshwater >... | reverse complement strand
GTCCAGGGATGCAGGCGCCAGACGGTGCCCTGGGCGGCGGACTCGAGGAAGCCCCGGCTGCGCTCGCCCCGCACCAGCAGGAAGTCGCCGCCCTCCGGGAAGGTGGCCTGCAGCAGCGCCCAGAGCGCCTCGGCGCGGGCCTCCGAGGGCAGCGACACTGCCAGGTTCCGGCGACCCAGGGCCTCGGCTGTGCCGGCTCCCTGCGCCAGGCAGCGGGTTCCGTCCGGCAGCACCGCGGCCACGGCCCGGGCACCGGCCGGACTCAGCACCAGCACGGCGGCAAGGTCGGACCAGGGTCGGGGCGGCGGAAAGCCCGTGGGCTCGGCGTTCGTGAAGAGATACGGCACGGGCTCCCAGCCCGCCCGGCGGACAGCCTCCGCCAGGGGGTGCTGCGCAGGCCGGGCCAGCGCCAGGCGGGGGAGACCCGTGGATTCGGTCATGCCAGCCCGATGCCCTTGAGCACCTGGGCCAGGAGCTCCCGATCGTCGGTGCCGCGCGCTTCCGCCCGGCGCAGCTCGCCCTCCGGCGCGTAGGCCACCTGCAGCAGCAGGCTGCCGTCGGCCTGGGGCGTGGCCAGGGCGCCGAGGGGCTGCTGGCAGCCGCCGCCGATGCCCGCGAGCACCTGGCGCTCCAGGGTCACGCAGCGGGCGGTCAGGGCGTCGTGAAGGTCCGCCAGGGCTTCGATGAGGTCAGGCCGGTCCGCCCGGGCCTCGGCCAGCAGGGCGCCCTGCCCCGGCGCCGAGGGCAGCTCTTCTGGCGTGAGGGCCCGCACGGTCAGACCCGAGAGGTCCAGCCCCAGCCGCTTGAGACCAGCGGCGGCCAGCAGGGTGGCGTGGAGGGGTTCGTCCCGCAGCACGCCGTCCCGCACGCGCTGCAGGCGGGTCTGCACGTTGCCGCGGATCCAGGTGAAGCGGGCCTTCGGGAAGAGCTGACTAAGCACCCGCTGGCGCCGCACGGCGCTGGTGCCGATGACCAGGTCCTCGGGCGCGTCCGGCCTCAGCACCAGCCAGTCCGCGGGATCCTCGCGCAGCGGAATGCAGGCGGCCACGATGCCCACGGGCCGCTCCAGGGAGACGTCCTTGAGGCTGTGGATGAGCAGGTCCGCCTGGCCGGAGCCCATGGCGTCCTCCAGCTCCTTGGTGAAGAAGCCGCCGCCCTGCTGCTTGTCCAGGGGCCCCAGCAGCCACTGGTCGCCGGAGGTGGAGAACTTGCGCCAGGTGACCTCGTAGCCCCGGGACTCCAGGAACTTCACCATGGGCTCGGCCTGGCCCACGGCCAGGGCGGAACCTCGGGTGGCTACCGTGACGTACCTCATTGGTTAACCGCCTCTCCGTCTGCATTGGGCTTCGGCTGGGTCTGGATCAGGGCCCGGAAGGCCAGGGTCCGGCCCCGGGCCAGGATCTCTTTCATGGCTTCCCGCTGGGCCTCGTCCATGCAGGCCATGGTCTCCTCCAGCACCTGGACTTCTTCCTCCAGGGCGCCCCAGGCCGAGTCCAGCCGCTCCTGGGCGGACAGCAGGTGCCGTTTGCGGGCGCGGGCCTCGGCCCGGTGGCGCAGGCGGCGGGCGGCGCCCACCAGATAGGGCTCAGCCTTGAGAGCGGCTTCGGCGCGCTGGCCCCGGGCCGTAGCCGTCTGGGCCAGGAAGGCGTTCAGGTCCACGCGGTGAATCCAGGGCAGCAGTTCCAGGCCTGGATCCGAGTCCGGCGGCAGGGCCAGGTCCAGGATGCGCAGGGTGGGCCGCTTCAGCGTCTGCCAGGCGTCCCGAGTGAAGAGCGGCTCCGGCGCGGCGGTGGCGGTGACGATGGCATCGAAGCCCTCGGGGTCGCACTGGAGCTGCGGGAGGTCCACGGTCGCCAGCCCCAGGGGATCGGCCAGGTCATGGGCCTTGCTGCGGGTGCGGTTGGCCACGACCACCCGGAAGCCCCGCTCCGGCAGCCGCTCCGCCAGATACTGGGTCATGGGGCCGACGCCGACCAGGGCCACGCTGGAGCCGGGCTCCAGGCCTTCGGTCAGGTGCTTCAGGGCCACGGTGGCGACGCTCACGTTGCCATCGGCCAATCCCAGCCGGGCGCGCAGCCGCTGGCCTTCGCGGATGACGTCCTCCAGGGCCGTCTGGGCCTCTTCGCCGGCCACGCCCACTTCCCGGGCCGCGACCAGGGCGTCCTTGAGCTGCCCGGGGATCTCCCGGTCGCCCAGGTTGGCGGACTCCAGTCCCGCGGACATGGCCAGCAGGTGGGTCCAGGCCTCCTCGCCCTCGTAGCGGCGGAAGCCGGGGCCCGGGTCGATGCTCTCGGCCTCGCCGCCCCAGACCATCCAGAGCACCCGCTGGCAGGTCGCCAGGTAGACCAGCTCCCGGGCCCCGGCCTGCTGCTGCCACTCGCGCAGGTGGGCCGACAGCCCCTCCCGCACCACGTGGTGCGCCACCTGATCCAGGTCATGGACCGGTGCGTGGAAGCTGATGAGGACGGGTTCCATATCGGTTGAAATGATCGGCTGCCGAACAACCGTGTCGGTCATCGCTTCGTCATGCCCATCCGAAAGTGGAGGTCATCACAATTGTTGTTCCTGCCAATCGGCCACGCTCAACCCCATCCCTTCAAGATCAACACCTGAACCGCAGATGCCGCAGATGGACACCGACGCATGCATCTGTTCCATCTGCGCCATCTGCGGTTAATTGCATTCCTGAAAATCCTGGATGAACCTCGATCAATCGGCCGCGCGGGGACTGAACAAGGCGTCCACCGCGTCCCAGTCCCACTCCTGTACCGATGGCGTCCTGTCGCGCAGGGACTGCTGGGTGAGCCACGCGTCGTAGATCACCAGGGCGCACATGGCCTCGGCCACGGGCACGATGCGCGGCGCGATGCAGGGGTCGTGGCGGCCGTGGGTGGCGATATCCGCGGGGTTGCCGTCGCGGTCGATGGTCCTCTGGGTCTTCGAGATGGAGCTGGTGGGCTTCACCGCCAGGCGCACCACCACCGGGGCCCCGGTGCTGATGCCGCCCAGGGTGCCGCCGGCGTCGTTCTTCAGCGGCCCGCCGGGACCCAGCGGGTCGTTGTTCTGGCTGCCCCGCAGGCGGGCGCTCTCGAAGCCCGCGCCCAGCTCCACGCCCTTCACGGCGCCGATGGACATGCAGGCCAGGGCCAGCAGGCCATCCAGCTTGCCAAAGGCGGGGTCGCCCAGCCCCACCGGCAGGCCCTCGATCCACACCTCGCAGATGCCGCCCACGCTATCGCCCTCGGCCCGGGCGGCTTCCACGGCGGCGCGCTGGGCCGCGAAGGCAGCGGGGTCCGCCACCCGCAGGGGGTTGGTCTCCACGAAGGCCCAGTCCACGGCCGTCCCGGCGATGGCTGCGATCTCGCGGTTGAAGCCGCGCACGGTGATGCCCAGGGCCGCCAGCTGCTGCTTGGCCCAGGCCCCCGCCGCCACGCGGCCCAGGGTCTCGCGGCCGCTGCTGCGCCCGCCCCCGCGGGGATCGCGCAGGCCGTACTTGCGGTCATAGGTCAGGTCCGCATGGCCCGGCCGGAAGAGGTCCGTGATGGCCTTGTAGTCGCCGCTGCGCTGGTTCTCATTGAACACCACCATGGCGATGGGATGCCCCGTGGTCTTCCCCTCGAAGACCCCGCTCAGCACCTGCACCTGGTCCGCCTCCTTGCGGGGCGTCACCAGGTCCGACTGGCCGGGCCGCCGCCGGTCCATCTCGGCCTGAATCGCCTCCAGGTCGAACGGCAGCCCCGGCTTCACGCCGTCCAGCACCACACCCACACCCGCCCCGTGGCTCTCGCCGAAGGTGACGATGCGGAAGGACCGGCCGAAGGAGGAGGGGGAGTCGAAGAGCATCCCTCCATTCTGCGGCAGACCCAGCGGGGGGTCACCGGGGATTCGCCGCCGCAGAGGTTTTTAGCGGCTCCGGGACCAGCGCCCGGACCACTCCAGGAACCAGCGGGTGCCGTGCCGGGTGTTGCCCAGGATGGAGCCGGCGCCCGTGTGGCGCTCGAAGGAGCCCCCGACCCGCAGGGTCTGGGTCGCGGTGGCCTTCCAGGTCAGATCCACCTGCAGCCCGCTCAAGTAGTCCTCGGTGTAGGCCTGGCCCGGGTGGTCCTGCAGCCAGAGCACCGGATCGTCCCGGAAGGACCGGGCGCCGCGGTAGAGCCAGGCCGTGGTGGTCAGCGACGGGGTCGCATCCCACTCCAGCCTCGCCGTGGTGACGTCCGTCTCCCCCCCGAAGGCCTCGCCGAGCGGGTCGCCGTCGCGATAGAAGCCGGTGGCGTAGATCCCGTTCTCGAAGGAGCGGTAGCTGACTTCCGGCAGGTTCGAGGTGCTGCGGCGCTCCAGCCCCAGGCGGACCCGGGACCAGCGCGCGAGCAGGCCGAAGGCGTCGTTGGGCACGATCAGGTTGGGCACCAGGTGGCGGTCCACCTCGTTCCAGGCCCGGCGGTAGTCAACATTCAGGACATAGTGGAAGTCCTTCTCCAGGTCCTTGCCGGTCCAGTAGAGGGGCTTGTGCCGCCAGACGCCCAGGGGCCAGGTCATGCCCTTGGACCCCCGGCTGACGTAGCCCCAGGTCTGCTCCGCCCCCAGCCACCGGGCCAGGAAGGGCAGCTCCCCGCGCAGCCCGAAATCGAAGTTGGTCGAGCTGCGCGCGCCGTTCCGGTAGGCCGGGTCGGGATGGTTGGGATCCGAGAAATTCGTGGAGGTCTCAGCCAGGAAGTCTTTTACCCCCAGCGCCGACGTCAGGTAGTCGCTGACACCATAGCCCGAGGTCATGGGGATGCCGTTCCGGGTTCCGCCCCACAGCACCGTCCAGTTGAGGTAGGTCTCGATCTTGCCTTCGTAGAACGAGCCCTCGAATCGGTAGCCGCTGGTCAGGGGCGCCTGGGGCTCCCCGTTGCACGCGATGAGCCGGCTCTGGACGGAGGGATTCTGCACATTGTCCGCCAGCTTCCGGCGGCTCTCGAGTTTGCCGAGGAAGGCCTGGGCGGTCCAGTTGCCCAGCGAGGTGCCGAACAGCGAGAGGTGGGCCTGGGGCGTAACCAGGCGGACCTTCGGGAAGGGCCGGGCCGCCTCGCCCAGGAGGTAGCCGCCCGTAAGCCCGTAGCCCCAGACCACCGGTTCGTTCTCCAGCCCCAGGCGCCAGCCGGACTTGCTGGTCCAGCGGAGATGGCCTTGGTGTAGGGTGGCCCGAGTGGCGCCGTCCGCATCCCTGAACAGCAAGACCTTGCCCGCGCCGGACCAGCCCTCCGAGCGGAAGCCGCCCTCCAGGGAAACCCCGCTGCCCACCAGGCTGTTGCCGAGTCCCAGGGAGGAGATGAGCGTGGCGGGCGGCCCCACCTTGCCCGCGCTCCACACCCCCCAGCCCGCCCAGAGGGAAGGTCCGGAAAGCTCCGTCCCGAGCTCCACCCGGTGGTTCCAGCCTTCGGGCATCTGCGCGACCAGGGGTAGCGCGAGGCCGCAGAGGGCTAGGAGCAGGGCTCTCGAGCGCCTCGGAGGCCTGAAGGTGACCCGCCCGATGCTCGCTGAGAAGGCCGTCACCGCAGCGGAAGGCGGCCCCGGGATCCTCAACCCATGCGCACTGAACTCAGGCAGATCAGTCATACCAAACGATGACATACACGGGGACTCGGCCCCAGCCCCTTTCACCACCCGACCGGTGGTCACGCTTCCATCAGAGCCCTGAGCTGCGGCGCGATGGCGGCCAGCCCGAAGCGGCTGCGGCAGGCCTGGTCCGCAGCCTCCCGGCGCCGATCCACTTCGGCATCATCCAAGGCCCAGATGGCCTCCAGCGCCTGCGCCAGGGCCTCGGGAGAGAACGCGTCCACGGTCCAGCCCAGGCGGCCCCCGTCGAGAATCTCGAAGGGGCCCCCGTGATCCGGACCCACCAGCAGGAGGCCCCGGGCGGCCGCTTCCGGATAGACCATGCCGAAGGGCTCGTCCAGGGTCACCAGGGCTAAGACATCACAGGCCGCATAGACGTCCTGCAGCTCGCGGTCCGGCAGGTAGCCGTGGAACTGCACCGCGCCCGGTGCGCAGAGCTCCGTGGCCAGGGCCTCCAGCAGGGGCCGAGAGGGACCCTCGCCCACCACGTGGAGCTGGCAGGGCACCGGACTGGCGGCGGCGAACCGCTGGAAGCCCCGGATCACCGTGTCGATGTTCTTGAGCACCTCCAGCCGGGAGTGCACCAGCACCTTGCGGACCGATCTATCGAGCCCCGAGCGGTGCGGCGCTCCCGCCGGGAACCGTACGATCGGGTAGATCACTTCCTCGCGGCACTGCCCATAGATGCGGCGGGCATTGTCCCTGCTGAACTCGCTGATGGCGTAGATCAGGTCCAGCCGGCGGCAGCCGTCCAGGTCAAAGGCCCGTCGCGCCTGCAGACTGGAGGCCCGACTCATGTTCCGGTCATGCATGGTGAGGTCACCCTGGAAGTGCCGGGTGGCCTCATCCTGGCCCTGGCCGCCGGTGGCCTCCACCCGCGCGGTGAGCACCGGATTCGCCTCGCGGCGGTGGATGCCCCGGGGGGGTTCGTTGCACTGCCAGATCTTCCGGGCACGGATGGCGGCGGCCCCCAGCATGGCGTTGGTGGGCCAGTTGTGCGCGAGGACCGTGTCGTAGTCGGCCAGCGCCGCGGCGGCCCGCTTGCCCCGCTGGGTGAGCTTCCCCATGCGGCCCCAGCCGCTGATGAGGTCGGTCCAGTGGCGCTTGGCGACCAGCTGGACGGGGATGCCCTCCAGGCGGGCCGCCCACTTGGCCGCGTCATAGCCCAGGGTGACGATCTCCGGGTGGAAGCCCTGGTCCCGGAGGATGCCCGCCTGGGTGGCCGCGAGGATCTCCGCTCCCCCCACGGATTCGAAGGCAGGATGGAAGATCGCCAGCTTCACGGTCACCTCAGGGCTCAGAACCTAGACCTTATCAGGGCGGACGGAGGACCGCCCCGGGCCGTGAGGGCGGAATTGCAGGCGCGGCCTGGCCCGATAGCCGATAGGCTTGACTTCATTCCCTTCCGGCTTTCCTTCGCGGCGAGTGTCCCATGCCCCTTCTGCAGCCCTTCCCACCTCCCCACGATCCGGGCCAGCCATGACCCGGAAGTATCTCCTGACCGGGGCCTCGGGCTTCGTCGGCCGCCACATGGCAGAGGCCATCCTGCGCCGGGGCGACTCGGTGGTGGCCCTGGACCGCGAGGAAGGCCAGAACCTCCCCGAAGGCGTCCAGACCCTGGTCATGGACCTGCAGGATCCCTCTTCCATGGCGGGCCTGCCCCGCAGCTGGGACGGCGTCATCCACTTGGCGGGGGCCTCGATCCCCAGCCACTTCTCCACCCCGGCCCCGGTGACCTTCAACCTGGGCATCACCCTGAACCTGCTGGAGCACCTGCGGGACAGCAAGGTCCTGCTGGTGAGCAGCTGCCACGTCTACGCACCCTCGGACCAGCTGCGCCGCGAGGACGACCCCATCGTGCCCCAGGGCCGCTACGGCCTCTCCAAGCACCTCACGGAACAGGTGGTGCCCCACTACCAGGGCGCTCTGGATGTCCGCGTGGCGCGCCCCTTCAACCACCTGGGCCAGGGCCAGCGCCCCGAGCTGGTGGTGCCCTCCCTGCTGCGCCGTCTGGCGGCGGCCTCTGCCGAGGACGCCACGCCCATCGAGATGGCCGGCTGGAACAGCGTCCGCGACTTCATCGACGTGCGGGACGTGGTCTCGGCCTACCTGGCCATCCTGGACCTCGGGGCCCCCACCCACCGCACCTTCAACGTCTGCACAGGCCGGGCCAGCAGCATCGAGGATGTGGTCCGGACCGTGCTGAAGCTCCAGGGCCGCTCCCGGGAGGTGCGCTTTCAGGGCAGCCCCAACTCCACCGACGACATCCCCTTCCTGGTGGGGGACCCGGGTCGCCTGGCGGCTGACGCCGGTTGGACCGCCCAGCACTCCCTTGAAGACAGCCTGCGCAGCATGCTGCCGCCCCCCCTTTCCTGACGAGGACACCCATGACCAAGACCGCACTCATCACCGGCGTGACGGGCCAGGACGGCAGCTATCTGGCGGAGCTGCTGCTCAGCAAGGGCTACCAGGTACACGGCATCGTCCGCCGGGCCAGCCTCTTCAACACAGACCGCATCGACCACCTCCACGTGGGCGAGACGCCGAATCCCAACTTCCACCTGCACTACGGCGACCTGTCCGACGCGGGCGCCCTGCGCAACGTGCTGGACGACGTGCAGCCCGACGAGGTCTACAACCTGGGCGCCCAGAGCCACGTGCGGGTGAGCTTCGACCAGCCCGAATACACCGTGGACGTGGTGGGCGTGGGCGTCATCCGCCTACTGGAGGCCATCCGCAGCTTCATGAAGCACAGCGGCAAGCAGATTCGCTTCTACCAGGCCGGCAGCTCCGAGATGTTCGGCAGCGCGAAACCGCCCCAGTTCGAGGGCACCCGCTTCGAGCCGCGCAGCCCCTACGCCTGCGCCAAGGTCTTCGCCCACTACCAGGTGATCAACCACCGGGAGAGCTATGGCCTGTTTGCCTGCAACGGCATTCTGTTCAACCACGAGAGCCCCCGCCGGGGCGAGACCTTCGTGACCCGCAAGATCACCCGCGCCGCCACCCGCATCAAGCTGGGGATGCAGGACAAGCTCTACCTCGGCAACCTCGACGCCAAGCGCGACTGGGGCTTCGCGGGGGACTACGTGGAGGCCATGTGGCGCATGCTGCAACAGGACACGCCGGACGACTACGCCGTGGCCACCGGCGAGGCCATCAGCATCCGGGACTTCCTGACCCTCACCTTCGGGCGGCTGGACCTGGACTGGCAGCAGTACGTGGAGATCGATCCCCGCTACTTCCGCCCCGCCGAGGTGGACTTCCTCCAGGGCGATGCCTCCAAGGGCCGCCGCATCCTGGGCTGGGAGCCCAAGACCGACATCCGCGCCCTGGCGGCCATGATGATCGACTCGGACCTCAAGCTGGCCCAGAAGGAGTTGGTGCTCCGCGAGGCTGGCCACGGCGAGGCCTCCCGGGCCGGCTACCGCTGAGCACCCGACTGAGCAGCTAGCCTTCGGCGATGAGTGCCTCGAGCAGGCGCACCACGCGCTCCGGATGGACCCGGTGCGCCACGGAGCCGTGGGTCTCGAAGCCCTTGCTCTCCCCGGGGAAGGAGTCCACGGCCGAGCCGCGGACCGCGACGGCCTTGGGTCCCAGGGGGGCGATCAGGGGCTCGGGGGACATCCCCATGAGCGTGAGGGTGGGTCGGCCCGTGGCCGCGGCGGTATGGGCGAGGCCGGTGTCGACGGCCACATTCCCCGCGGCCTGCTCCTGAATGGCGCAGGCTTCCGGCAGGGAGGTTCGACCGGTCAGGTCGATGCTGCCGGGACTCAGGGCGGCCAGCTCGCGGCCCAGAGCCACCTCATCAGGACCCCCCAGCCAGACGCTCTGGTAGCCCTTCGCGGCCAGCAGCGCGGCCAGCGTCGACCACTTCTGGAGCTCCGGGAACCAGCGCTTGCCGAAGCCCCGGGTGCCGAAGGAGAGGGTGACAAAAGGGCCGCCGGTCCAGCCGCTGGACCGCAGCAGGTCGGGGCCGCGGTGGCCGCCCAGGTTCTCGACCCCCAGGCGCACCCACTGCAGGTGGCGAACGCCGGTGAGCTGCTCCAGCAGCGGCTCGTAACGCTGAGCGAGGTGGATGGGCAAGTCCCGATACTTGAAGGGGTGGGTGTAGAACAGGCTCAGGTGGTTGTCGGCAATGCCGCCCCGGATGGGCACACCGGCCATGCGCGCTGCCAGGGCCAGGCGGATGCTCTGGCTCAGGTTGATGACGCAGACCGGGGGCGCCTTCCGCCACCGCCGTAGCAGGTGCCAGGGATCCGGCTTGCCGACCCCGCCCTGCTCGATGACGGACTCGGCGATGAAGGCCGGGGCCGCCTCTGCAAAGAGGGCCGCCCCCATGGCGTGCCCCACGGCGATCCAGCGGAGCGAGGTGCCCAGGGCCGCGGCCTCGGCGTTCCAGACCGCCTGCATGGAGCCGAAGAAGGGCAGCGCGAAGACCACGTCCCCCAGCTGCCGGGGCCACCGGATCCACACCTCGTGCGGACCTGCCTGCCCTGAGGCCAGACGGCGGCGGAGCTCTTCCCTTAGAATGTCTGTTCCCCTGCGAGCCAACATGTACCTCTTGCCTCCATCTTCCCCGAAATGGCTCCCCGGTGTGCTGTCTGTCAGCACCCTCCTGGCCCAGGGCCCGACCTTCACGCCCCAGGACGCGCTGCGCGCCGAGTGGGCACGGCAGCCGCTGACCTTCACGGAGACCCAGCGGGCCGCCCTCTCCCCCGCGGATCGTGCCCGGCTGGAGCTCGCGCTCCGGCGCATCGGCGCGCCGGGGGCGCCGCCCCTGCTGCCGCCGGAGCTGGATCTGCCCACGGAGACGCTCTGGCTGCAGAAGGCCAAGGCCGCAAAGACCCCCCGGGAGCGCTTCGACGCCCTCTTCTTCCTGAACCGCTTCAAGAGTGCCCAGGCCCTGACGGCCTTGGCGGGCCTGTCTGCCGCCGATGCCGCCGCCTGGCCCCGCCACCTCCACCTGGAGGCGGGCCTCGCCACGGCGCGGCTCAACGGGGCGGAGGTCTCCCCTCTGCTGGTAGGTTTCCTCACCGCCCTCCAGAAGGCCGGCAAAGTGGATCCGGTCCGCGCCCAGGCGGCCCGCCTGCGCCTGGTGATGGCGGGCAAGGAACAGGTCCTGCTGCCGCCGGTGCCCGCGACCCCTGGCAGCCTCCTGGCCCTGCTGGACGCCTGGAACCGCGCGCCCTGGGAGCAGCGGCGCGAAGTTGCCACCCGCGACTTCCAGGCCCTCACACCCAGCTCCAGCCTCTGGGCCCGCCTGGGCTTGCAGGCCCCCACCGCCGCCACCTTGAGCGCCGCCTGCGTGGGCATCCTCTCCCGGCTGGCGGAGGGACTGCCGAAGGCGGCTCCCGCCGAGGCCTTCCCGGCTGGCGGCGCACCCTGGCCCTGCGCCCAGGATCCCCTGAGCCTCTGGTACGGCTTCCAGGGGCTGGCCAAGGCCGCCGTCCCCCTGCCGGCCCTGCGGGATGCCGTTCGCCGGGATCCGCCCTTCGGCGTCACCCGCTCCGATCTGCAGGGAGCGCTGCTGCCCGCCCTTCGCAAGCAGGATCCTGCGACCGCCGACGCCCTCCGGACCAAGCTCCTGGCGGGCAGCGATCCCATCGCCCGCGCCGCGGCCATCGAGGACCTGCCCACGGTCCCTGCCGACCTTGAGGCCCTCACTCGGCGCGCCTGGGCGGATGCGCCCCTGGACTCCCAGCAGATCCTCATCCAGAGCTATGCCCGCTGGCAGCTTGCACCTGCGGACCAGCAGGCCGGGCTGCGACCCTGGCTCCAGCACCCGGACTGGGCCTGCCGCCTGGAGGCCTACCGCGCCCTGGCGAAGCTGGATCCCGCCACGCCCTGGCCCAGCGCCCCGGCGCCTAGCCCGGTGGATCAGGCGATCCTGGCGGAGGCCGAGCGGCTGGTGATTCGAAGGAAGCCCGTGCGCCTCCGCATCACCTTCAGCGGCCCGCGGCAGGTGACGCTGAAGCTCGACCCCACGGTGGCCCCCCTGAACGTCGCCAACCTGGTGCTGCTGGCTCGGAAGGGCTACTTCGATGGCCGCCGGGTGCCCCGGGTGGTGCCGGACTTCGTGGTGCAGCTGGGCTCACCCGTGGACACCATGGACGGCGGCCCCGGCTACACCGTGCGCTGCGAGGACAGCCTGAGCTGGTATGGCCCCGGCAGCGTGGGCATGGCCCTCTCCGGCAAAGACACCGGCGGCAGCCAGCTCTTCATCACCACCAACGCCACGCCGCACCTGACGGGCAAGTACACCCGGGTGGGCGAGCTGGAGCAGCCGGAGCATGCCCTCAAACTCCTGGATGCCCTGGAGCTGGGTGCGCCGGTCCGCTCCATCCGCGTGCTGCCGTGAGCCTAACCAGTCTGAAGGCCGCCCTGCCCTGCCTGCTCGGGCTCGCCGCCCAGGCCCAGGCGCCGCTGCTCCAGGATGGCGCTGCGGCGCTGCGGCAGGCGCGGCTGGACTGGACCCTGGGGCAGGCACCGCAGGAGCCCTCGTCGCTGCCCTCCTTCGAGGTGGGCTGGGGCGGTGCGGACAGCGGTGGCGCCTACGCGCCCCTGGTCGGGGGCGAGGGCCTGGGCCACGGCACCCGAGGCTGGGGCCTGGGTGTTCAGGGCCGCTACACCACGGGTGGCTGGGGCTTCGCAGCAACGGTGCTGGGACTCCGGGACCAGGGCCGCACCACAGGCGTTTTGCAGCGCGCCCTCGTGGGCTTCCAGTTCAACTCCGGCGGGCGGATCATCCTGGAACAGTCCCCCCTCGCCTGGGGCTCCGGGCTCAACGGCGGCCCCCTGCTGGGCAACGCGACCCGGCCCTTCCCTCGGGTGGCTCTGGCCTTCGCGCCCCTGGAGATTTTCCAGTCCCTGTGGCGGCTGGAGGCCTTCGAGGGCCGGCTGGAGCGCATGCCCACCGTGCCCGAGTGGAGCCTGGACCGCCCGACGCGGCTGGCGGCCCAGGCCGCGGGCCTCGGCCTGCAGCGGCCCACCGTGGGCGGCGGTCTGCTGCGGGTCAGCTTCGGCACGGACCTCGAGGTCAGTCTTGGAGCCCTGAGGCTGAGTGGAGGCCAGGATGCGACCGGCCAGACCGCGCCGCAGGAGACCAACCTGACCCAGTCCCTGGCGGAGCTCCGCCTGCGCCTGCCCGCCCTGGCCCGCCTCGCCGGCGCCCGGGGCGCCTCGGTCACGGCCAGCCGCGTGGGAGGCCGCAGCGGGGCACGCCCCAGCCTGGTGCCGGCCCGGGATCTCGGCGGCCTGCAGCTGGTCTGGGACCGCTGGGACCTGGGCCTGGAATATGCCGGCGCCGCGCCCCGCGTGGCCTTCACCGCGCCGCCGCCGACCTACCTCGCCGGTTTCTCCACCCGGGGCGACGCGTTGGGCGCGGCCTTCGGGGACGCCACCACCACGCGCACCCTGGCCCTGGGTCTGCCGCTGTTTTGGGAGGGCCGGGGTCGCCTCCAGGCCGTGCGCGCCACCGCCCACCGGGACGACCCCTCCGGACCCGGCGGCTGGTGCCTGCAGGGCGACGCCCAGTGGCGCACCCCCACGGGTCGCCTCGGGGCCTCGGTGGCCTCCCGGCGCGACGAGCTGCCCGGCGCCCCCCCGCGCTGGGGCTGGAGCTGCAGTCTCTTCCAGGCCTTCCGCGTGTTTTGAGTGGCGGGACCGCCGGCGTGGCATCCTCTCGGTATCGGCTGCGCCGATACCGAGCCAGACAATAATCAGGTGGAGAGGGGTATCCCTAGTCACCCTTCAACGCTGAACGCTGTGAGGAAGCCATGAAAACCCGCCTGCTGGCTGTGACGGCCGCCCTGCTGATAGTTGGCTGCAACGCTCCGCAGGAAACGGTGCCCTCTGCGCCACCTGAACTCTTCGTCCCGCGCCTCTCGCTTCGGCCCGTCGCTGTCAGCCTGGCCAAGGGGGCCACCCAGAGCTTCCAGGTGGAGATCAACTATCCCGAGGGATCGCGCTACCTGCGGCAGCCCGTGAGCTGGGCGGTCCTCGAAGCCGAGGGCGGCACCATCAACCCCGCCGGCCTCTACACCGCCCCAAAGGCGGCCGGGACCTACCATGTCCGGGTGACGCGCGAAGACTTCGCGGAGATCGGCGCCACGGCCACGGTGACGGTCAAGTGATGGACCTCTATGGCGCCCTGCGGCCCCTGATCTTCCGCCTGGATCCCGAGACCGCCCACAACCTGGCCTTCTGGCTGGGCGAGTATGCCTGCGCCTGGCCCCTGCTGCCCTCGCTGCAGCCTCCAGCCGCCCTGCGCCGGTCGGTGCTGGGCCTGGACTTCCCCACCCCCCTGGGCCTCGCCGCGGGCCTGGACAAGGGCGCGACCCTGCTGCCCCTGTGGCAGTCCCTGGGCTTCGGCCATGTGGAGATCGGCACGGTCACGCCCCGCCCCCAGCCGGGCAACCCCAAGCCGCGCCTCTTCCGGTTCCCCGAGGCGGGCCTGATCCTCAACCGCATGGGCTTCAACAGCGAGGGCGCCGAGGTGGTGGCAGCTCGTCTGCAGCGCCGCCCGTCCGGCCTGATCGG
>Ga0194053_10001633_pt1 | contig 14158 bp, 12 predicted proteins | sample SepL228m_MetaG_FD_161684 | JGI IMG/M metagenome (GOLD analysis project Ga0194053, IMG submission 161684) | Anoxic zone freshwater microbial communities from boreal shield lake in IISD Experimental Lakes Area, Ontario, Canada - Sep2016-L227-8m | ecosystem: Environmental > Aquatic > Freshwater >... | reverse complement strand
GCTCTCCGCGATGCGGGACAGCTCCGAGGAGGTGGCAGCCACCTCCTCGGAGCTGTCCCGCATCGCGGAGAGCATCCGGGAGGAAGTGGCCCTGTTCAAGGTCTGAAGTCCCGATCCCAAACGCCCGGGTTTCGGCAGAACTCAGGGGGAGTGGGCTCCGTAGCCGATAGCGGAGGGGTGGAGACTCCCCCTATGACCGCCCGGCCCGTACCGACCTCGAAAGAACGCGTAATGGCAGAGGATGACTTCATCGTCTCGAAGACGGACCTGAAGGGCCTCATCACCTACGGCAACCGCACCTTCATCGCCATGTCCGGCTACGCCGAGCGGGAGCTGCTGGGCGCCCCGCACAACATCCTGCGCCACCCGGACATGCCCCGGGTGGTGTTCAAGCTGCTCTGGGACACCATCCAGGCCAAGCGCGAGATCTCCGCCTACGTAAAGAACCTGGCCAAGGACGGCAGCTTCTACTGGGTGTGGGCCAACATCACACCCTCCCTGGACGCCAGGGGCAGCCTCATCGGCTACTACTCGGTCCGCCGCAAGCCGCGGCCCGAGGCCATCCAGGTCATCAGTGGCGTCTACCAGGCCCTGCTGGACGCCGAGCGGCGGGCCGGAGATGGCCAGGCCGGCATGAAGGCCTCCCTCGCACTCCTCAACCAGACACTCGAACAGAAGGGCTTGAGCTATGAAGAATTTGTCTTTGGGCTCTAGGGTCCACCTGCTGGTCGCCCTCAGCCTCGGCCTGTTCCTCGTCTTTGCCTACCTGGGACAGGGTTCCGGCGGCTACTCGACCGCAGCCTGGGCCGTCTTCACCCTGACGGCCCTGGTGCTGGCCCTGACCTACTACACCGTGCACCGCATCCTGAACGCCCTTGGCAAGATCACGGGGCAGCTTGAAGCCGCGGCCCTGGGCAACCTGGACCAGCGCATCACGGGCATCAAGAAGGGCGCCGCCACTGGGAAACTAGCCTGGGCCCTCAACGACCTGCTCGACCAGCAGGAGGCCTACTTCCGCGAGGTGTTCTCCGCCTTCGACCACGCCTCCCGGGGCCAGACCTTCCGACTGGCCATGGATCAGGGCCTGCACGGGGCCTTCAAGGACGGCATGCAGCGCATCAACGTCTCCGTGGAGAGCATGGGGCAGGTGCAGCAGATGGCCCTGAAGGAGAAGCTCATCACGCGCATCACGGACCTGAACTCTGGCAACCTCATCGGGAACCTGAAGTCCATCCAGGAATACCTCATGAACATGACCCAGGAGCTGTCCATCGTCGGCCAGCTCTCCCGGGAGACGGCCAAGGAGGCCGACGGCAGCCGCAGCACCATCGAGGATCTGGTCGCGAACCTGAACCAGGTGGCCGAGATGGTTGCTGAGACCAACACCCAGATCACCCTCCTCCACGAGAAGGGGGAGGAGATCAACCAGATCGTCCAGGTCATCACCGACGTGGCCGACCGCACCAACCTGCTGGCCCTGAACGCCGCCATCGAGGCCGCCCATGCCGGCGACGTGGGCAAGGGCTTCGCCGTGGTGGCCGAGGAGGTGCGCACCCTCTCCGAGAACACCAAGGACGCCGCCGCCAGCATCGCCGCGACCATCGAGTCCTTCGGCGCGGCCACCAACCGGATGATCAACGACTCCCGGCAGGTCAAGGAGATCGCCGAGGGCAGCCGCAGCGCCGTGACCGAGTTCCGGGCCCAGGTGCTGAAGTTCGCTGACTCCGCCAAGACCTCCTTCACCCAGATCAGCCGGGCCCAGGACTTCAGCTTCGCCTCCCTGGTGAAGATGGACCACTTCCTCTACAAGCAGAACGGCTACCGCGTGCTGCACCAGGGGGCCGGCTCTCCTGAGGCCCGGGCCATCCAGACGGACCACCGGGGCTGTCGCCTGGGCACCTGGTACTACGAGGGGGACGGCGCGGATAATTTCTCCCACGTGCCTTCCTATGCCCGCCTGGAATCGCCCCATATGAGGGTCCACGCCTGCGTCCACGATGCCGTCGACCTGCTGGGGAAGCACTGGGAGAACGACCCTGCTATCCAGGGCCAGATCTACGCCCAGTTCGAGGCCGCCGAGCGGGCCAGCGAGGAAGTGGTGCAGGTCATCGATCAGATGGTGACGGAGCGCCACCGGATGGCCCAGCACTAGGGACTCACCTTGCCTTGAGCCCCACATGCAGGGCCACGATGCCACCCGTGAGGTTGGTCCAACGGACGTCCAGGAAGCCCGCCATCTCCAGTTCCGCCGCCAGGGCCCGCTGGTCCGGGAAGGTCCGGATGCTCTCGGGCAGGTAGGTGTAGGCCGAGCCATCACCGCTGATCCAGGCCCCGATCCGGGGCAGCACGCGCAGGCTGTACCAGGCATAGAAGCCCTTCAGCCCCGGCAGCACCGGGGTGCTGAACTCCAGGATGGTGAGCTGGCCACCGGGCTTCAGGACCCGGAGGAACTCGGCGTAGGCCCGGGGGCGGTCCTCCACGTTGCGGATGCCGTAGCAGATGGTCAGGCCGTCGAAGCTGGCGTCCCGGAAGGGCAGCTGCTGGGCGTCGGCATCGCTGGAGGCCCAGATGAGGCCGGCCAGCCCCTTCCGGGCGAACTTGGCGGGTCCCAGGCGCAGCATGGCGTGGGTGAAGTCCGTGCTGAGCACCTCGGCGCCCCGGCGGGCCAGGGCGATGCTGGAGTCCCCCGTGCCGGCGGCCACGTCCAGGAAGCGCTTGCCGGGGCCGGCCCCGCTGACCCGGGCCATGCGCCACCACCACCAGAAGTCCACGCCACCCGAGAGGACATGGTTGAGCACGTCGTATTTCCCGGCGATGGCCGAGAACATCTGCTGCACCTGTCGGCCTTCCGGCATCCCACCTCCGCTGCCCGAAGCCTTACTCAGGCGCGCTCTCCCAAGCTTCTATTGAACCAGAGGATGATCTTTACCCGAAGTAGCGCCTCGTTGACCAGAGGTAGAGACTAGTCAAGAACCGTCCTGCCGCCCATCTTGATCCCTACCCAATCCGGAGGTCCAAGATGAGCAACGCCGCGGCAGAGCAGGTCAAGGGAGGCAGCTTCCTGCTGACCCCCATCGGCACCATGCCCCAGTTCACGCCTGAGGACTTTGGCGACGAGAGCAAGGAGTTCGCCCGGGCCGCGAAGGACTTCATCCAGGGCGAGGTGCTGCCCCGGGACGAGGAGATCGACAAGCTGGACCTCCCCCTGACGGTCTCGCTCATGAAGAAGGCCGGCGAACTGGGTCTGCTCAGCCTCGAGATCCCCGAGGCCTATGACGGCATGGACCTGGACAAGCGCACAGCCATGCTCGTGCTGGAGGAGATGAGCAAGCAGGGCAGCTTCGCCGTGACCTATAGCGCCAACACCGGCATCGGCACCCTACCCATCGTCTACTTCGGCACCGAGGCCCAGAAGCAGACCTACCTGCCGAAGCTGGGTACCGGCGAGTGGCTGGCGGCCTACGCCCTCACCGAAGCCGGCAGCGGCTCCGACGCCATGGGCGCCAAGGCCACTGCGGTTCTCGACGGCGACCACTGGGTGCTGAACGGCACCAAGATGTGGATCACCAACGCCGGCTTCGCCGATGTCTTTGTGATCTTCGCCAAGGTGGACGGCCAGCAGTTCAGCGCCTTCATCGTCGAGAAGACCGACCCCGGCATCAGCACCGGCGCCGAGGAAAAGAAGCTGGGCATCAAGGGCAGCTCCACCCGCACCGTGATCCTGGAGAACTGCCGCATCCCCAAGGACCGCCTGCTGGGCGAGATCGGCAAGGGGCACAAGATCGCCTTCGGCATCCTGAACATCGGCCGGTTCAAGCTGGGTGTGGGCAGCCAGGGCGGCATGAAGCGGATCCTGGAATACGCCATCCGCTACACCACCGAGCGCCAGCAGTTCGGCAAGGCCATCAACTCCTTCGGCCTCATCCAGCAGAAGCTGGCGGACATGGCCGCCAAGATCTTCGTCTGCGAGGCCATGAACTTCCGCACCGTGGGCTACATCGACGAGGCCCTGGCCCGCACCAGCTGGTCCAGCCCCACCGCCGGCGCCGACAAGATGGCCGCCATCGACGAGTACACCATCGAGTGCAGCATCTCCAAGGTCTGGGCCAGCGAGGCGCTGTTCTTCGTGGCCGACGAAGCTGTCCAGGCCTACGGCGGCTACGGGTTCAGCGCCGAGTACCCCCCCGAAAAGGCCCTGCGCGACTGCCGCATCAACCGCATCTTCGAAGGCACCAACGAGATCAACCGGCTGCTCATCGCCGGCACCCTGCTCAAGCGCGCCATGAAGGGCGAGCTGCCCCTCATGCAGTTCGGTCAGCAGGTGGCCAAAGAGATCTCGAACCCGGTCAAGGCTGACGCCTTCACGGGGCCCCTCGCCCGCCTCAAGCACGGCGTAGAGCTGAGCAAGCGCCAGTGCATGCTGGCCGCGGGCCTAGCTGTGCAGGTGCTGGGTCAGAAGCTCATCGACAACCAGGAGGTCATGGGCCGCATGAGCAACATGCTCATGGAGATCTACGCCATGGAGAGCGCCATTGTCCGCGCCGAGCGCATGCTCGAGAGCGGCCACCGCTGGGCCCAGATTGCCCGCGACATCACGGAGCTCTACGTGAACGAGAGCTGGCACAAGGTCCACGGGGATGCCCGCATGCTCTGCGCCGACGTGGTGGAAGGCGAGGCCCTGCGCCACGCCCTGGCCGGCGTGAAGGCCTTCTCCGAGTTCCACCCCACCAGCAGCGCCCGCCTGCGTGGCCGCATCGCCAGCGAGCTGATCCAGCGGGGGATCTACCCGATTGAGGTAGCTTAGAGCTACGGCTCCACCGCTGCGCGGGGGAGATAGGAAAAGGGCCCCGTGCGGGGCCCTTTTCCTGCTTCAGGCTGGGGTCAGTGGCGCTCTTCTTAGGGCTTCTCCTTGGGGGCCTCGGCCTTGGGGGGAGTCTGGTGGGGCTTCGCCTCGGCCTTCGGGGCCGCCTCGGGACGCCGTTCCTCGCCCCGGGAGGGACGGGACTCCATGGGCCGTTCCCGGGGGGCCGGTTCCGCGCGACGTTCCTCTACCCTGGGCCGAGACTCAGGCATGCGCTCGCGGGGAGAGACCTCGGGACGCCGGTCCTCGGTCTTGGGACGCGGCTCCGGCATGCGCTCGCGGGGAGAGACCTCGGGACGCCGGTCCTCGGTCTTGGGACGCGGCTCCGGCATGCGCTCGCGGGGCGAGGGCTCAGGACGACGCTCCTCCACCTTGGGCCGAGGTTCTGCAGGACGTTCCCGGGGCGGAGCCTCGATCCGGCCTGGCGTCAGCTCGCGGGGCCGCTCTTTGGGCGTGAACCGTTCAATCGGCTGGGTGCGCCGGTCCTCGAAGGGGACGCGGGCCGGGCCGGAAGCTGGACCGCCCGGATGGAGTTCAGCAGGTCCGGACGGACGCAGCTCGCGGCGGACGATGACGCGGCCCGTGGCCGCCTGGGCCTGGCGCTCGTAGGTTACGAGGCGATCCCGGTGGACCTCCCGCTGGAAGGCTGTGTCCACGTGGCCGCTGTGGAACTCCGACCTGGAGACGATGAGCGGCGACCGCTGCCAGGGCGCATGCAGGTCCCGGCCGCCGCCCCCGTTGAAGGTATGGAGCAGCCCGGTGTTGATGGTGATCCGCGTGTGGATGTTGCCAAAATTGAGGTGCCCGACCGCCACCACGTTCCAGGCATAGCCACCGCCCCAGGCGCCGTAGCCCCAGTGGCAGGGGGTGTTGTGGTAGCCGAGGGGCGCCCAGCCGGCATAGCCGGGCGTGTGGTTCCAGGCCACCCAGGCGGGGCTGTAGTAGATCCCGGGAATCCAGAACCAGCCTGCGCCAAGGGCCCAGTGCCAGCGGCCATGGTGGTAGGCGACGTAGGCCCAGGGCTCGTCGGAGATCCAGGTCATGCCGCCGGCGTAAGGCGCCCAGCGGCCGTGGGTGTAGGGGCGCCAGTCCTCGGCGACCCCGTTGGGCTGCCAGACCCAGCCGAACTCGGGGCTGTTGATCCAGTGGCCGCTCTGGTCGAGGTCATCGGCGTAGTAGCGGAGCTCTGAAGGCACCCGCTGCGAGCTCTCGCCCTGGCGGAGGGCCATGGCGCGCTCACACCAGCGGTCGAACTCGTCCCCGTCATAGGTGTTGAAGCCCCGCACACGGTCCAGGCCATCCTGGGGGCTGAACACCGTGAGGCGATCCCCCGCGGGGACGAGGGTCTCGTTCCGCTCGTTGGCGAAGGTCACGCGGCCGGTGTGTACCTTCAGCCGCACGGTGCGGTCGCGCTCGGCTTCCAGGCTGAAGGACCCCTTGTCGAAGCAGGTGGCGCTGCCCGAAGGCGTGTCCACGCGCAGCCGGGCATCGGACTTGCCGCCCAGGAGCACCCTCACTCGCCCATAGTCCAGGCGGAGCAGCACCTGCTTTTCGCCCTTCTTATCCGTGAAGAGCGCCGCCACGGTGAAGCGGGTGGCGCCACCGAAAGCCACGCGGGTGCCATCTCCGAGTTGCAGAACGCCACGACCGCGGCTTTCCACGACATCGCCTTCTCCGATGGGGGTGCCGCGGGTGAGGGCTTCGTCCAGCTCTCCCTTGCGGACGAGGACCTCGCCCTCCAGGGCACGCACCATGGCATACCGCTCGGGAGCCTCGCCTTGATACGTCTCGTCTTCAGAGGGTGCAGGCGCCTGCGGCGCCGCCATCACGATGGCCGCGGGCAGCAGCAGCAGGGCGATCCGGGTCGGGGTGCAGGTGATGCTCATAAGCCCTCCACAAGGTTGGGTGCCGAGTCCATGCCGGTCGGTTCCCCACTCCAGGCAGCCAGGGGCGTGCCAATCTTCGAGGTGAGCAGGCTCAGTCCTTCGGAAAGGGCGCGAGGGCGGTGCCGGGCTTGACGGGATTCGGGTGCGGCCCGAGGGCCGCCAGGCGCGGCAGGAGGCCGATCCAGGGCAGGGACCACTGCCGGGGGGCGCCCTTCTCCACATCCCCCGCCAGCACCTCAAGGCGCTCCGGCAAGAAGCGGATCTGCAGGTCCCGCCCCGGGGGCAGCGGCAGGTGGACCACCCGGGCCGTGCCGGGGTGGACCACCGTGAGGAAGGCCTCGCCGTCCTCGAGTATCCAGAGCAGCCCCGCCAGGAAAGGCCGGAAGTCCGCCGCCGCCCAGTGCAGCCCACCCAGCCCCTGTTTCAGGGGTGCGTTGTCGGGGAAGTGCCACACGCCGGATGCCGTGGGCAGCGGCAGGCCGCCGTCTCGCCAGGCGTGGAGGGGCCGCCCCGGCAGCCCCGCCTGCAGCCGGACCACGCCCTGGGCATCCCGGATTCGGAGGGTGCCATCACCCGTCAGCGCGACCACCACAGCCCCTGTGGAGGGTGTCAGCGGCCCCGGGGCCGACTCGGACGGGGGTCGGGCCCCGACCTGCCAGTCCAGGGGCGCGATCCGCTCCCAGGCGAGCGGCTTCCGGCCCTGGGCCGCGAGGCTGGACGCGAGCAGCGCCGCGCCCGTCAGGAGGAGGGTGCCCAGCCGCACAGGGCCTCCAGGTTCTGGGTCGTCAATTCTGCGAGCTTGGCGGGCGGAATCCCCCGCAGCCCCGCCACGACCTCGGCGGTGTAGCGCACGAAGCCCGGTTCGTTCGCCTTGCCCCGGTAGGGCACCGGGGCCAGGAAAGGCGCGTCGGTCTCCACCAGGATGCGATCCGCCGGGGCCCAGGCCGCGACGTCACGGACCGCCAGGGCGTTCTTGAAGGTGGCGATGCCCGAGAAGCTCAGATAGAAGCCCAGGTCCAGGGCCCGGCCAGCAAAGGCGCGGTCCTCGCTGAAGCAGTGGATGATGCCCCGCACGGCGTCAGCGCCCTCCTCCTCAAGCACCTGGAGCGTCGCTTCGGGCGCGGACCGGGTGTGGATCATCAGGGGCTTGCCGCAGGCCTTCGCCAGGCGGATCTGGGCCCGAAACGCCGCTTCCTGGACGTCGCGGGGGCTCAGGTCGTAGTGCCAGTCCAGGCCCGTCTCGCCCACAAAGCGCACGGCGGGATGGCGCAGCAGGGCCTCCAGGCCGGTGGCCACTTCCGGCGACCAGGACTTGGCTTCGTGGGGATGCACCCCCAGGCTGGCCTGAACACCGGGTGTGCGAACCGCCAGGGCCAGCACCGTCCGCGAGTCCTCCAGATCCGTGCCCACGGCAATGAACCCGGTCACATCTTGCGCCCGCGCTCGGGCCAGGGTCGCCTCCACCTGGTCGGCTTCCAGGTAGGTTCCGGTGAGGTGGCAGTGCGCATCCACGAGCATGGCTCCATCCTCTCACGGAGCCCCGGGCCGCTGTGACCGTCGGCACGAACCCCTGCCAACGGTTCGTTTACGCTGCATTCTGAAGAGGCTTGGAGCCCCCGTGTCCGCCCTCTATCTCCAGCCTCCCCAGACCCAACTCCCCCGCATGCTCCGCGTGAAGGACGAACTCAAGGACGGTCTGGGACGTGGCATCACCTACCTCCGTGTCTCCGTCACCGACCAGTGCAACCTGGCCTGCGTCTACTGCAAGCCGAGGACCGGCACCTGTGAGCGGGCAGCCGCTCCGGCCATGAGCCGCAACGAGGTGGTCCAGCTCGTGAAGGTGTTCACCAGCCTGGGTGTCCGCAAGGTCCGCCTCACCGGTGGCGAGCCCCTCCTGCGCCGGGACCTGGAGACCATCGTCGCCGGCATCAGCCCCGAAGTGGAGGGCCGGGTACACCTCACCACCAATGGCATCCACCTGGCCCGGCGGGCGCGCAGCCTCCGCGACGCCGGCCTGCTGGGCGTCAACGTCAGCCTCGACGCCGCGGACCGCGCGACCTTTGAGCGCCTCACCACCAAGGACGGGCTCACCCGGGTTCTGGCGGGACTCGAGGCCGCCCGGGCGGTGGGCCTGAAGACCAAGCTGAACGCCGTGGTGCTGCGTGGCTGGAACGACAGCCAGATCCTGCCCCTGGCGCGGCTGGCCCAGCGGGACGGCCAGCAGGTGCGGTTCATCGAGTTCATGCCCTACCAGGGCAATGGCTGGGGCCCCGAACACTTCATGCCCGCAGCCGAGATCCTCCGCGTCATCCAGGACGGCCTGGGGACCACCCTGGAGGAGGAACCCAGCGTGGGCCTCGAGGAAGGTCCCGCGCGGCTCTTCCGCATCCCCGGCAGCCAGGGGAAGGTGGGCGTGATCTCCACCCTCAGCGCGGACTTCTGCAACCACTGCAACCGGGTGCGCCTCACCAGCCAGGGCGACCTCAACGCCTGCCTGTTCGGCACTTCCCCCGTGAGCCTGCTGAAGCCCCTGCGGGCCCGGGCGACCCACGATGAGCTCGTCGAGCTCATCCGCCAGTCCCTCTCGGAGAAGCGGGACTGCCACCCCATGCGCCACGGCGAGGCGCCGGAGCTTCCCCTGGGCATGTGGCAGGTCGGCGGGTGAAGGCGGGCCTGCTGCTGCTGAGCGGTGGCGCCGGGCGGCGCATGGGCGCCCGGAAGCACGCGCTGGAGCACCCGGCGGGCGGCAGCTGGGGCGGCTACCTGGTGCGGGTCTTCGCCACCGTCTTTCCGGAGGGACCTGTCCAGGTGCTGGGCGAGCCCCTGCCAGACCAACCCGAGCTGCCGCGCCTGGATGATCCCCGCAAGGGGCCCGCAGCGGCCCTGCGTCTCTGGGCGACCGCGGCGGCTCCCGAGGTGGACCGGTGGTGGGTCGTGGCCTGCGATCAGGTGCGCTGGACGCCCGAGCGCCTGAGGGCCTGGGCTGGCCTCTGCGCGGCCGCGGACCCCGCCGCCGACCACTGGGTCGTCGGCCTCCACGAAGGCCATCTGCAGCCCCTGGGAGGCTGGCTTCCCGCCAGCCTGCGCCCCCGCCTGGCGGCCTCCGGGGAGGCCTCCCTCTGGCGCCTGGCCACTGCCCTGCCCCACCTGGCCCTGCCCCAGGCCGGGCCCGAATGGACCGATGTGGACACGCCCGAGGACCGCCGGGCCTTCGAGGCCGGCGACTAGCCCAGCCGCTTGCGCACCAGGCGCTCGACGGGCACGCCGCCCTTCAGGTGGCTCTCGATGATCTCCGGCACATCCCCGGGGGTGACATGGGCGTACCAGACCCCGTCGGGATAGACCAGGACCGCCGGGCCAATGGCGCAGAAGCCCACGGATCCGCAGTGGCCGCAGTGCACCGGGCCTGCCTGGTTGCCCTTGAAGAACAGCAGCTTCTCTTCGATCAGCTGGTTCCGGAAGGCCTCCAGCACCGCCTCGGAGCCGTTGGCCGCACAGCTCTTGGCGGTGCAGACGAAGACCTGGCGCTGCAGGTCGTGGTCGATCATGGGCGCCACCGCCGCGTCCTGCTCCCGGGTGGGTAGGGGTCTGGTGTCACTCATGAGGTCGCTCCCTGAGTCAAAAACATATCAGCAGATCCCGCGCCTCAGCTCGACGTCGGTTCCTTCCATGCCAAGGCCTGGCAAGTGGATTCCTCATTAAGCATTTAACTGAGCGTGATTGAGATCACGAACCCGGCCACCCCTTTAATGACGTGAAGATCTCCTTCCGATCCAGAGGGTGAGCTGAACCCCGGCTCTGAGGTGGCATCATGCTGGCGAAACTGAACATCGCGCGGCGACTGGGACTGGGCTTCGGCACCCTGCTCGCGCTCCTGCTCTTCGCGGTCCTGCTGGCCCACCTCCAGGCCAACCGGGCCCAGGCAACGCTCAGGCAGCTGGTGGAGAAGGAGCAGCGGTGCCTGGTCCTGGGGGCGCTCATGGACCGGCAGATGCTCCTGACCGGGCGCTTCATCCGCGCCTACGCCCTGGAGTCCTCGGACGCGGCCCGCACGACCCAGAAGGCCAAGCTCGCCAAGGCCAAAGCCACCTATGACGATGCGGAAAAGCAGGTCGCCGCCCTCACCAGCCCGGAAGACCTCGAGACCCTCGCCATCCTGAAAACGCTCCGGCCAGACCGTGAAGCGGCCAACCGGATCCACGACGAGTTCGTGAGCCTGGTGGACCAGGGCCGGAAGGATGAGGCGGTCCGCCTCATCTTCGGAGAGGGACGCAAGGCCATCAACGCCTGGGAGGCCGGCCTCGAGAAGCTCTCGGCCCTGAAGGAACAGACCACCAAGACCCAGAGTCTCGCGGCGATCAAGGCCTCGGAGCGCGCGGACTGGCTGTTGTTGGCCCTGGGCGCGAGTGCCCTGGTCATCGGTGTCTGGCTGTCGATCGTCATCGCTCGGAGCGTGGCCCGGCCCGCCGAGGAGATGTGTCGGGCCATCGAGCAGGGTCTGGTCAAGGGCGATCTCCGCGCGGACCTGCCCATCCACAGCGATGACGAGCTGGGCCGCGTGGCCAAGGCCTTCAATGAGTTCCTCGCGCAACTCAGGATCATCTGGCAGGGGCTCTCCGACGCCTCGGCACGCACCGCCAGCGGCTCCATGGAGCTGTCCGCCGGAGCCGAGCAGATGTCCGCGACCACCAACCAGATCGCCCGGAACGCCGAACAGCAGCGCCAGAGCACCGAGCGCCTCGCCGCTGCCGTCACGCAGTTCTCCGCCTCCATCCAGCAGGTGGCCTCCAACGTCCACCAGGCGGGCCAGCAGGCCAACACCGCCGTGCAGGCTGCGGCCGAGGGGCACCAAGCGGGCAGCCACACGCTGGAAGCCATGACCACCATCCGGGGCACCTCCGATCGGATCGTCAAGGCTGTCCAGGTCATCCAGGAGATCGCCCGGCAGACCAACCTGCTGAGCCTGAACGCCGCCATCGAGGCCGCCAAGGCCGGGGAACACGGCAAGGGTTTCGCCGTGGTGGCGGATGAGGTCCGGAAGCTGTCCGAGCGCTCCACCCAGGCGGCCCGAGAGATCGCCGGGATCATCCAGGAAGCCAACACCGCCGTGGCCGGGGGCCAGCAGACGGTCAACGACACCGTGCAGGCCCTGAGCTCCATCCAGGAGAGCGTGGGCGGCCTGTCGGCCCTCATCCTCGAGATCGGCAGCGCCACGGACGAACAGGCCCGCACCAGCGACGAGGTCGCCGGCGGCGTGGAGGAAGGGGCCCAGCAGGCGACCCAGAACGCCACCGCCACCGCGCAGCTGGCGAGCACCGTCCAGGAGGTGGCCCGGACCTCCAGCGACCTGGCCCATGTGGCCGAAGACCTCGCCAAGACCCTGGGGCAGTTCCGGACCTAGGAGAGCCACCCTTCGCACGGCTGAATCCCGGTGTCGCCAACGGGGTCCAGCGGCTTATCCCCGCGCGAATGGCTCTGGATGCGGGCGCAACAATGTAGGCAAATTTGGGATTAATGAAAAAAGAAACACGACAAACAGGGGAGTTGAATAACAATTCCTGTGTGGTTATTTAATTAAATGTGACCTTAGTCACGACCAACTTGACCTCGATCATTACCCTTTCATCCTCTATTCAGCGGACCCGAAATCACGTCCGCACATTGCACCAAAACGGACCTTCTCCACCGCTGACTGCTCACGCAGCGCCGCGGTCTTCCTCTACCTCAATCCACCCCCAGAAAGGACGTGCTCCATGCGGAACACCCTCAGGCTCCTCACCCTCCTCGCCGTGCTCGCGGCCCCCCTGGCCGCCGAGGGCGGCAGCGACACCAAGGGCAAGTTCTTCTTCAAAAAGACCTGCAAGGCCTGCCACGCGCCCGGCACCCCTGCCAAGGAGATCACCCCGCTCTCGAAGACCCAGGCCCAGTGGAAGGCCTACTTCGCAGCCGGCAAGCACAAGAAGGGCGCCGAGAAGCTGGACTCCGTGCTGAAGCCCGAGCAGGTCAAGGACGTGCAGACCTTCCTGGTCAACCACGCCTCCGACTCCCCGCAGCCCGAGACCTGCGGCGGCTGAGCCGCCGCCAGGCCGCTGCAAACCCTCCCCCCCTTCTCACCCGTTCTCCCCGGAGACACCCCATGAAATCCCGCATCACGCTTGCCCTCGTCGCCCTGCTGGCGCCCGCAGCCCTGAGCGCCCAGACCCCCGCCGAGCTGCAGAAACAGATCGAGCAGCTAAAGATCCAGCTCAAGGCCATCGAAGAGAAGGCCGCCGCCACCCAGGCGGTGGATGAACGCCTGGTCAAGGTCGAGACCAAGGTCTCCGGCATGAACATCGCCTGGAGCGGCGAGCTGCGCACCCGCTTCGACAGCACCAAGGAGTCCTTCAAGCCCTACCAGCAGTTTATGGGCTTCATGCAGAACCCCGGCCAGCCCATGGGGCCTGGCGTCTATGGGCCCATGCCCATCGCCCAGCCGGTCAGCGCCCAGGACTGGAGCAACTCGGTCCAGTGGTCCACCCGGCTCCGCCTGAACATGGGCATGACCATCAACGAGAACGCCAAGATCATGGGCCGCCTGGTCATGTACAAGATCCACGGCGGCGCGGACGTGCCCACCTTCAATGGCACGCCCAACACCATCAGCACCTCCTTCACCGCCGGCCAGACGCCCGCCACGGACGCGCTGCTAGTGGAGCGGGCCAGCCTGGTCTACCACTTCAACTCCGTCGCCAGCATCCTCTCCATCGGCCGCCAGAACACCTCGGACGGCCCTCCCTTCGAAGTGCGTGAAGGCGGCGAGCGGCAGGCGACGCCCCAGGCCCTGGCCGTGAACGCCACCATCGACGGCATCGGCTGGAAGTTCCAGCTCGACAAGCTCGGCTTCCCCGAGGACACCCTGCTCGGCCTCTGCTACGGCGTGGGCTACGAGAGTGGCTTTGGCGGCGGCGGCAACGTCAAGTCGAACCAGACCATCGTCGGCATGGACTTCTCCGCCTTCAAAGGGGATAACCCCTCTGCCATCGCGCCCGTGGTGGGGAGCATTGGCCCCCTGAAGGACACCACCGTGCTGGGCGTCATGTTCGACATGCCCCTGCTCTTCCAGCTCGGCGAGTCCGTCCAGAGCGCGAACCTCTACCTGGGCTACAACCGCATCGGCAACATGACGGACATCCCCTTCGGGAGCACCATCAACTTCCCGATCCCTGGCCAGACCCCCTCGACCCAGTACGTCACCGCCACCGCCAACCTGGGTGACATGGATCAGTTCACGGCTACCTGGAAGCACAAGATCGGCGACACCTTCACCTACTTCGTGAGCGCCGGCTACCTCAAGAGCCTGCCGAACGGCAAGGTCTCGCAGTATGGCGCCTACTGGACGTTCCCCTCCGTGATGCCCGCGGGCTATCCCACC
>Ga0194053_10001631_pt1 | contig 14170 bp, 6 predicted proteins | sample SepL228m_MetaG_FD_161684 | JGI IMG/M metagenome (GOLD analysis project Ga0194053, IMG submission 161684) | Anoxic zone freshwater microbial communities from boreal shield lake in IISD Experimental Lakes Area, Ontario, Canada - Sep2016-L227-8m | ecosystem: Environmental > Aquatic > Freshwater >... | reverse complement strand
GCCGCATCCAGATATTCGACGCGAACGACCAGTCGATTGAAATCATTGGCGGCCCGGGCGCGGAACCAGGCAAATTCAGCAACCCCTGGGGTGTGGCGCTCGACTCGGCTGGGAATCTTTACGTGGCCGACTCGCAAAATCACCGGGTGCAGAAACTGATTCGGAAATGAGCTTCCAGTTCACTCATCCCTATTACCTGCTGCTGCTGGCTCCCGCGATGGCCTGGGTGCTCTGGTTCGCATGGAAGAGCGACGTCCAGGTCAGCCCCTGGCGGCGCTGGACGGCATTGGGCATTCGCACGGTTGTGCTGACCGCGCTGGTGTTTGCTATCGCCGGCCTGCAATGGAAGCGGCCGATGGAAGGGATGAACGTCTTCTTCGCCCTGGATCGCTCCGACAGTGTCCCGTCACCGCAGCAAGATGCCGCGAAGCAATACGTCAACAAAATCTCCCGGCAAAAGAAGAATGCCGACAAGGCGGGCGTCATCGTCTTCGGCACCGAAGCCAGCATCGAGTCCTCGCCCAATGCAGCGGTGGATTTGCAGAAGATCCAAGCCGTCGTCGGCACCGAGCGGACGGATTTGGCTGGCGCAATCCGCCTGGCGACCGCAGCATTTCCCGAGACCGGCCAGAAGCGGCTGGTGCTGCTGACCGACGGCAATGAAAACGTGGGGGACGCGATGAGCGCCGTTTTGGCCGCCAAACCGCTCGGCGTAACGGTGGACGTCGTGCCAATGGGCGTGACTCGCGTGAACGACGTGTCGGTCCAGCGACTGCAAATACCGCCCAAGCTCAAGAAGGGGCAGGCTTTCGAGGTCAAGATATTCGTCCAGGCGGACCAGGCCACACCCGCCACCGTGCGGCTGTATCGCAATGAACAATATCTCGGGGAGCAAAAGGTCGATCTGTCGGCCGGCAAAAACCTCTTCAGCTTTCCCCAGACGCTTCCCGATGCCGGGTTTTACAGCTACGACGTGCAGGTCGATGCGCCGGGTGATCCTTTGCCGCAGAACAACCGCGCCTCCAGCTTCGCAACCGTGCGTGGCGAACCCACCATACTGGTTGTGGCCGCCGACCCCGAACAGGACCGGCAACTGGCCGCCGCCTTGCAGTCCGCCCGCCTCCAGATACGCCTCGTCGGCCTTCAGGATTTCCCCGGCACCCTCGCCGAGATGCAAAGCTACGACGCCATCTTCATCAGCAATCTCTCCGCGGGCGATTTGGGCAACGACCGCCAGAAACTACTCGAGAGCGCCGTGCGCGACTTCGGCGTCGGCCTGGTCTGCGTCGGCGGCGACCAGACCTACGCCGCGGGCGGCTATCGCGGCACCCCGCTCGAATCGACTCTGCCGGTCAACATGGAGCTCGATAGCAAGAAGGTCTTGCCCAGCGGGGCCGTCGTGCTGGTGATGCATGGCATGGAGTTCAACAACGGCAACCAGGTGGCCCGGGAATGCGCCCAGGGCGTGCTGGCCGCCCTCGGTCCCACCGATGAAATGGGCATCGTGCTCTGGGACGGCACCGAACGGTGGGTTTTCCCGCTCCAGAAGGTCGGCGACAAGAAAGCCCTGGCCAGGGAAATCGCCGGCATGAACCAGGGCGACCTGGGAAGCTTTCAGGGAGTTCTGGAACAGGCGCACGAGGCCCTGAAGAAATCCACCTCCAACCTCAAGCACATCATTGTCTTCAGCGACGGCGACCCGGCGGCGCCCACTCCCCAGTTGATGAAGGCCATCGTGAGCGACCGGATCACGGTGAGCAGCGTAATGATCTCCGGCCATGTCGGCCCCGACACGATGATCTGGATTGCCGAGCAGGGCAAAGGCCAGTTCTACAAGGTCGATTCCCCCAACGACCTGCCACAGATCTTCATAAAGGAAACCGCGGTGATCTTGAAATCGGCCATTTATGAGGATCCGTTCACGCCCCAACTGCGAGCGGCCAGCGAAGTCGTGCGGGGCATCGGCGCAAAAGAGTACCCCAAGTTGCTCGGCTACGTTGCCACCACGCCGAAGCCGCGCGCCGAGACCCCCCTGTGGACAGACAAGGGCGACCCGCTGCTGGCGCATTGGCAATACGGGCTGGGACGCGCGGTTGCCTTTACTTCCGACGCCAAACCCAGGTGGGGCAAAATCTGGATGAACTGGGACAAGTATCGGCAGTTCTGGTCGCAGATCGGCCAGTGGAGCTTGCGGCGGCTGGAGAACGCGGACTTCACCACCGAAGTCTCGGTCGAGAAGGGCGAGGGAGTGATCAATGTCGAAGCGCTGGATGAAAAAGGCAACTTCCGGAACTTCCTCAACCTGCAAGCCATCGTTGCCAACCCCAAAGGGGAGCGCCAGACGGTGCGCCTCGAACAAACCGGGCCGGGACATTATGAAGCGCGGTTCCCGACCAAGGATGTCGGCCTCTACATGTTGAACCTGACGGATATCAAAGATGGCCAGGTGCGCGGATCCCAGATCATCGGCGCCAGCGTCAATTATTCGCCGGAATTCAACAACTCGGAGCCAAACCTCAATCTGCTGCGGCGCATTGCCGAGAGCGGCGGCGGCATAATGCTCGATCCCACCGTTCCCTCCGCGAACCCTTTCCTGCATCATCGCCAAAGCACATTTCAACCGCGCGACCTCTGGGAATGGCTGCTGAAGTTCGCCGTCATCCTCTTCACCGTGGATGTCGGCGTGCGGCGCATCCAAATCGGCCGGGACGAATGGCTGCGAGCCGCACTCGCCTTGCGCCGCTGGCTATTCTTCTGGCAGGGCGCGCCGCGCAATCCGGAGGTCGAGGAATCTTTGACCGCGCTGCTGGCCCGTCGCGAACAGGTCCGCTCCACACAGACCGCTCCGGCCCTCGAACCGCACCCGGACCTGTTCCGTCCGCAGCAACCCGTCACCGTGGAATTGCCCGGCCAGGAGGCTGCTGCCGCTGATCCAAAGGCGGCCGAAGTTCCCGCGACCGAGCTGGCCAAACCACCCGCCGAGCCGCCGCCCAGCACCACCAGCCGCTTGCTCGAGGCCAAACGCCGGGCACAGAAGCGCCAAGGCTGACAGTAGTAGGGCGGGCGTCTCGACTGCCGCACCGGGCGTCTCGCCCGCGATGGCGAGTTCGATGGCGAGTCGCCCATGAGAATGCCAACGACAGCGCACGATGCGCACGACTTCAGTTCCAACCTCCGGTTTGACCCCTTTTCTTGGAGGTGCCGAGACGTTGCCTGCGACACAAAGGCGGCGTTTGGCGGAGATCAGCGCCGACTGCCGTCGCCGAGTACGGTTTCTTGAATCCACCCTGCCGGGTGACCGGAGCATGACGTTGCGCGCTTGCGTGGCGGGCGGTGGGTGGGCTCGTTTGCTTGTTGATGTGTTGATCAAACAGGGCAAATCAGCAGGGGGGGTATCAGAGCGTTGCTTCGGCTGCATTGCTGTTGAAAATAGTTCTTGCCAGGCTCCATCGAAAGAGTTAATGGAGGAAGATGGAGAAAAGGCCGTTGGGGCTTTTTCTTGTGAATGAAATATTATATGGAAACATGTGTGGAAAGGAACTGATCATGCCCAGGAAGACAACTGCACTTTGCTCGTGGCTTTCCTTGGTCCTGCTGATGATGACGATTCCCGCCGTGGTGCAAGCCCAGTTCGTTTACACTACCAATAATGGCGCGATCACCATCACCGGATACACCGGAACTCCAACGACGTTGACCATTCCCAGCACGACCAATGGTTATCCGGTGACCAGCATCGGGTCTTATGCGTTCTACCAATGCAGCAGCCTGACCAGCGTTATGATAGGAACCAATGTCACCAGCATCGGCTATGCGGCGTTCCAGAGCTGTCCCAAGCTGACAAACATCACGATTCCCAACAGCGTCACCAGCATCGGGGATTATACGTTCCGATACTGCACCAGCCTAACCAGCATCACGATTCCCAACAGCGTCACCAGCATCGGGGATTATACGTTCCGATACTGCACCAGCCTAACCAGCATCACGATTCCCGACAGCGTCACCAGCATCGGGTCTTATGCGTTCTCGGACTGCACCAGCCTGACAAACGTCACGATTCCCAACAGCGTCACCAACATCGGGTCTTTGGCGTTCAACAACTGCACCAGCCTGACCAGCATCGCGATTCCCAACAGCATCACCAACATCGGGAATTATGCGTTCCGGAGCTGCACCAGCCTGACGGCGATATCGGTTGACACAAACAATCCCGTTTATAGCAGTTTGGATGGGGTATTGTTCAACAAGAGCCAGACGACGATCATTCAATACCCTCCACTCAAAGCCGGAACTTCCTACACCATTCCAAACAGCGTCACCAACACTGGGTCTTATGCGTTCTACAAATGTACGAGCCTGACCACCATCACCATTGCCAATAGTGTCACCAGCATCGAGACTTATGCGTTCTCCTACTGCACCTGGCTGACCAGCATCACGATGGGCACTAATGTCACCAGCATCGGGGATTATACGTTCCGATACTGCACCAGCCTAACCAGCATCACGATTCCCAACAGCGTCACCAGCATCGGGACTTATGCGTTCTCGGACTGCACCAGCCTGACGAACGTTACGATTGGCAACAGCGTCATCAGCATCGGGATTTCTGCGTTCTCCCAATGCACCAGCCTGACGAACATCACGATTCCCAACAGCGTTACTAGCATCGGAGATTATGGGTTCTCCCAATGCACCAGCCTGACGAACGTTATGATTGGCAACAGCGTCATCAGCATGGGGAACTGGACGTTCCATTACTGCACGAGCCTTACCAGCATCACGATACCCAACAGCGTCACCGGCATCGGGGGCTATGCGTTCTACAACTGCACCAGCCTTACCAGCATCACGATTCCCAACAGCGTCACCAGCATCGGGACTTATGCGTTCTTGGACTGCACCAGCCTGACGAACATCACCATTGGCAACGGCGTCAAGAGCATCGGGACTTATGCGTTCTACAACTGCACCAGCCTGACCAGCATCACGATTCCCAACAGCGTCATCAGCATCGCTGATTATGCGTTCTCGGACTGCACCAGCCTGACCAGTGTGTATTTCGAGGGTAGTACCCCAGGTCTTGGTGTGTATGTGTTTAGGTCTGACAACAATGCCACCGTCTATTACTTCCCTGGAACCACGGGCTGGGCATCGACTTTTGGAGGTCGTCCGACAGTCTGTTTGTTGCTTCCGCTGGTTATCACCGTCCAGCCGCAAAGCCGAACGAATAATGTTGGCGCGACGGTTACATTCCATGTTAGCGCAACAAGTCCGACACCGATGGGTTATCAGTGGCAGAAGAACGGCACCAGTCTCGCTGATGGTGGCAAGGTCTCTGGAGCAAACACAAACACACTGAGCATCATGAGCATTTCAGACAGTGATGCAGCGATGTATGCCGTCGTTCTCACCAACTCATACGGCAGCGTGACGAGCTCTGACGCAACGCTGACGGTGATAGACCCACCGCTCATCACCGCGCAGCCGTCACATTTGCTGGTGTTGCAGGGAACGAACGTCTCCTTTGGTGTCTCAGTGACCGGCTCGGCTGCGTTCTTGAGTTATCAATGGCGCTTCAACGGCACCAACCTCGTTAATGCAACAAGTGCAGTTTACACAATTCCCTCGGTCGCCACGAACAATGCCGGGAATTACTCGGTGGTGATAACCAACGCAGCGGGCAGTGCGGTGAGTTCCAACGCTTCGTTGACCGTGGTGATGTCGCCGAAGAGCCAGACTAATTATGCGGGCAGCACGGCGATGTTCACGGCCACCGCGTTTAGCCCTGAAACGTTGAACTACCAGTGGCAGAAGAACGGCACGAACCTGGTTAATGGTGCCAACATTTCTGGGGCAACCAACAGCACTCTGACCATCACGGGGATCTCAGACAGTGATGCGGGGACTTACCGTGATGTCGTGACCAACCCTTACGGCAGCGTGACGAGTTCCAACGCTATTCTGACTGTTAATAACCTTCCGTTTCTTAGCAGCCAACCCCAACCCCAGGTTACGCTAATTGGGAGCAACGTCACATTTACGGCTGCTGCCTATGGCGCACCACCACTTGTGTTTCAATGGTATTTCAATGGATCACCCGCTGGGCCACCCACCATTAACACGAATTGCTCAACCCACACATTGGCTGACGTTGGAGCGAACCAGTCTGGCAATTACATGGTAAAAGTGGTCAACGGTTATGGCACTGCCACGAGTTCCAACGCAACGCTTACAGTCGTGTCGTTGCCACCAACCATCACCGTGCAGCCGACGAACCAAGCGGTCAAGGCGGGAACCACGGCAACTGTTTCAATCATCGCGTCCAGCATGTCACCAATGAGTTATCAGTGGCAAAAGAACGACCTAAATCTAACCGATGGCGGCAGGATTTCCGGCGCAACCACCAACACGTTGATAATCACGGCTATTTCAAGTAGCGACGCCGGGATATATTCGGTCCGAGTGAAGAATCTGGCGGGTGGCGTTACGAGTTCCAATGCGACGCTGACCCTGATAACCCCGCCGAGTATCACGATGCAGCCGTTGGGTCAGCGAGTGCTCTTGGGGGGCAGTGTGTCATTCAATGTATCCCTCGACGGCACGGCTCCATTTAGTTATCGTTGGCGCTTCAACGGAGCCAACATTCTGTACGGCACGAATGCCGTTTACACGATTCAAGCAGTTACCACAACCAACACCGGGCAGTATTCAGTAGTCGTGACCAATTTGCTGGGCAGCGATTCGAGTTCCGATGCGGTGCTAACGGTGATGGTCCCTCCGACGTTGGAATTGGAATTATGGGCAGGTTATCCGCTCCTGAGTCTTGGTGGTATGTTGAGCAACAATTTCGTCGTGGAATACAGTACCAATTTGGCGGGAACCAACTGGATGAATCTGCTTTCGCTGACCAATTTGCCGTTCAGCCCGTATCAGTTTCTTGACACTTCCGGTGACGAAGAACCATCGCGGTTTTATCGGGCGCTTATGCAGTGATTGGTGATTGAGGATACGTCAGCAGTTAGAAGACACATTACGCGCTCAGAATCGAGAATTCAGCTAGGACTCTCAGGATTCATTGTCCGGGTTCCCTCCATCAATCCATCCCAACAGTCCAACAGGCAGGATCGAACGAAGTCAGCGGAAGAATACGGCCAATACACCGTCAACTGATTTCCATTTGTCATTACGTCCTGAGTGGATTAGCCAGTTTCTGTGCCTGCTTTCCAATCATTCACATGCACATTTGGCTATGCCCTTTGGGACCGTGCTGGAAGTGTTCACGATTCTGGTACTTAATCGTCCGAGTGTGAAAGCTCTGTTCAATCCAGAATTCACTTAGTGGTAAGCGTATTCGTTGCTGTAGTTTGATACTTATCAAGGTTGTTATGCCCAGGAACAGGACAGCTTCGTCTCACATTGTGACACTGCCGATGTAACATTCTTCCAATGATGAAGTTGCCTGAGTCGGGGGGAGGCATCGGCGGAAGAAATGCAATTTAATCGAAAATAGTTCTTGCAGCCCACAGACAAAGGAGTATCAATGAGTTCGAGGCTCCTGGTCAGGAGCCTTCTGCTAGGAGCAGGTAATGTTTATAAATAGTCTTAAAGAGCAAGCAGAAACAAGCATGAAGCACTTCAAATGTTTTTTGGTAATTGGCGACCTGCTAATGGCTGGAGCAGCGACCACACACGCCCAATTCACGCTGGTCAGTGTTAATGCGAGGCCGGTTGGCATGTCTATTTACTGAGCAGTATGAAAACAACTTTTCTCGTCCTGCTAAGCTTCATTCTGTTCTTCACAAAGGCAGCAATAGCCCAATTTTCTGGTGATTGGGTTTACACGACCAACGGAAACGCAGTCACAATCGTAGGTTACTTAGGACTTGGCGGGGCATTGAATGTTCCCAGTACCATCAATGGTCTCCCCGTCACACGCATCGGTGCCGATGTGTTCCACAGCTTCACTGGGCTGACTACCATCACAATCCCCGAGGGAGTCGTCGACATTGGCAACAACGCCTTTGCGTTTTGCTCCAGTTTGACCACCGTGGTGCTTCCCGAAAGCCTCACCAGCATTGGCCACTCTTCGTTTTACTCGTGCCAGAGGCTGGCAAGTATAACCATTCCCATAAACGTCACCAACATCGTGGAGTATGGTTTTTCAGGCTGCTCTGGCCTCACCAACATCACCATTTGGAGCAGCACGCTAACAATGGGGATGGCCAATTTCGCTGACTGCTCTAGCCTCATCAGTGTATTTTTCATGGGGAATGCTCCAACCATCACTTGGGACCATACAACCTTTTCGGGTGATGACCATGCAACGGTCTATTATATACCTGGGACCACCGGTTGGGGTGCGACGACATTCGATGGTCGTCCCACGCAATTGTGGATTCCCTTGCCAGCCATAACCCAACAGCCTTTGGGTGTCACAACGAACCGAGGAGCGACGGTAACTGTCACGGTGTCGGCCAGCAGCCCCTTCCCCATCAGCTACCAGTGGACCTTTAACGGAACGAATATTTCGGGGGCAACCAACAGCCGTTTCACAATTACAGGCATAACGCCCGAGAGATTAGGAACATACGCCGTCCTGCTGACGAACGCCTATGGTGCGGTCACCAGCTCGAATGCAGTCCTTTCACTGTATGCTTATACGGTAAATGCGCACATTAACGGGCAAGGATCTGTGAGTGTCAACCCAGAGCAGGCGTCCTATCTCGATGGAACCTCCGTAACCGTTACCGCAGTTCCAGCAGATGGATGGGCCTTTGTAGGCTGGAGTGGGAATTTGTCGGGTGAAATTAACCCAGCGACTCTCTTGATCACGGGCAGCAACAAGAGCCTGACGGCCAATTTCAAGCCACTGTGGCAGTTCAATGCTACGGCTGGAATTGGTGGAACAGTTTCCTGGACGCCGCAGCAGATAAACTATTTGGATGGGGCCTTAATAACCGTGACCGCCGTTGCTTCCAATGGATTTGCTTTTACTGGATGGAGTGGAGTTACCAACAGCCCTGTCAACCCTCTGCTGCTAAAGCTGTCGGGGAATGCGGAGGTACAAGCCCATTTCGTCGCTCCCGCTAGGGTAGATCTCAGCAGCTTGAACCAGACCTATGACGGGACAGCCAGGGCGGTGATAGCAACAACCACACCCCCTGCACTGGCACTCAATCTGAGCTATAACGGTTCGTCCAGCCCGCCAACCAATGCTGGCATTTATACGGTGATAGCCACGGTCAGTGACCCCGTTTACCGAGGTAGCACGACGAATACGCTCGTCATTGGGAAAGCCACTGCGCTGGTTACTTTGAGCGGCCTGTCTCAATCGTACGACGGCACAGCCAAGCCGGTAATGGTTGACACCACCCCGAGCAACTTATGGGTGAGCGTGATTTATGATGGTTCAGTCAGAGTCCCAATCAACGCAGGCAATTATACGGCTGTGGGAACCATAAACAATGTGAACTATCAAGGCAGCGCGACCAACACGCTAGTCATTGGGAAGGCCACTGCGCTGGTTACTTTGAGCGGATTGTATCAAACGTACGACGGCACTGCTAAGCCGGTGACGGTTAACACCACCCCAAGCAACGTGACTGTCACCGTGACATATAATGGCTCGGTCAGCATCCCTATCAACGCCGGGAGTTATACGGTGGTTGGAACCGTGAATAATGTGAATTATCAAGGCAGCGCGACCAATACGCTGGTCATTGGGAAAGCCACTGCGCTGGTTACTTTGAGCGGATTGTCTCAAATGTACGACGGCACGGCCAAGCCGGTGACGGTTAGCACCACCCCGAGCGGCTTAACGGTAAGCGTGACCTATGATGGTTCGGTCAGCATCCCAATCAACGCCGGGAGTTACACGGTGGCTGGAACCGTGAATAATGCGAACTATCAAGGCAGCGCGATAAATACGCTGGTCATTGGGAAAGCCACTGCGCTGGTTGCTTTGATCGGCCTGTCTCAAATGTACGACGGCACGGCCAAGCCGGTGACGGTTAGCACCACCCCGAGCGGCTTAACGGTAAGCGTGACCTATGATGGTTCGGTCAGCATCCCAATCAACGCCGGGAGTTGCACGGTGGTGGCAATCGTGAATAATGTGAATTATCAAGGCAGCGCGACCAATACGCTGGTCATTGGGAAAGCCACTGCGCTGGTTGCTTTGAGCGGATTGTCTCAAATGTACGACGGCACGGCCAAGCCGGTGACGGTTAGCACCACCCCGAGCGGCTTAACGGTAAGCGTGACCTATGATGGTTCGGTCAGCATCCCAATCAACGCCGGGAGTTACACGGTGGCTGGAACCGTGAATAATGCGAACTATCAAGGCAGCGCGATAAATACGCTGGTCATTGGGAAAGCCACTGCGCTGGTTGCTTTGATCGGCCTGTCTCAAATGTACGACGGCACGGCCAAGTGTGTCACCTTCTCTACAACACCATCCAATCTGTTGGCGAGCCTCAGCTACGACTGGTCAAGCACATGTCCCTCTGACGTGGGTGTCTACATCGTCATTGGCACAATCAATGACACCAATTATCTGGGAAGCGCGACTAACACACTGACCATTTATGCCGTAGCCCCGGTGATTGTTCAACACCCGCACTCGCAAACTGTCTCACTTGGCAGCGACGTTAACTTTACCGTTGTCGCCACCGGTGCTCCGCTATTCTTCCAATGGAGAAAGAATGGGGTTGATGTTTCTGGGGCGACCAATTCAACTTTCATCATCACAAATGTTCAATTTGCTGACGCTGGTGCATATAAGCTGGTCGTGAGCAACAGCGGGGGCATGGCAACTACCGAAGCCGTGATCCTGACTGTAGTGCAACCGGTGTCCATCACCGGCCAGCCACAATCAACCAACGTCAACCTGGGAGGCACGGTGAGTTTCACAATCCTTGCTGGTGGTGGTGACACACTAAGCTACCAGTGGCTGCGCAACGCAACACCTATTCCAGGAGCTATCAGCACATCTCTCACGATCACAAACGCACAGGCAGCAGATGATGCGGATTATAGTGTGCTGGTGAGCAACATCGTAACCAGCGCGAGCAGCACCATAGCCCATTTGTTAGTCGTGATACCACCTGTGATTACAACACAGCCGCTATCGAGAACCAACTTGGCAGGAACTACCGCCAGCTTCAGTGTTACAGCGGCGGGCACAAACCCGAACTATCAATGGCGAAAGGCGGGTATCGACCTGATGGACGCCACCAACTCCACGCTTACATTGATCGGCATATCGGAAGGGAGCGCAGGGGTTTATGATGCTGTTGTGTGGAATCCGGCTGGATGGAACGTGAGCACCGCCGCAACACTTACCGTATTGGTGCCAGCGACAATTATCACGTCCCCAACGAACGAGAGCATTCTGCTTAGCAACAGCTTGACCTTTAACGTGGTAGCCTATGGAACAGGGCCACTGCAGTACCAGTGGCGTAAATACTGGCTTCCCATTCAAGGGGCCACGAACAACAGCTACTCCATCGAAAGCGTGAGGACCAGCGATGCCGGAAGTTATGATGTTCTGGTAACAAACGTGGTGGGACGGGCTACCAGCTCTAATGCGATGCTGATCGTGCTTTACCCGCCTTCGTTCCTTGTCCAACCGAGCAACAGCATCGTTGCTCTCGACGGGACCGCAGCCTTTTCCGTTGTGGCAGACGGGGTGCCAGCGCCGACCTACCAGTGGTATCTTCAAGGTGCGCCATTGCCGGGATGCACCAACTCTGGCTTATATTTAACTGAGGTCACGGCAACCGAGGCAGGAACTTACCACGTGGTAATCAGCAACTCATGCGGGTACGCAACAAGCACAGCGGCCACGTTGACGGTCGTGTTACCTGCCCTCACGCTGGCAGAGGCGCTGGACGCGCCCGGGTTTCTCTGGACCACCGGTGGCAACAGTCCTTGGATACCCCAAACCAACGTCACATCCGATGGAGTTGATGCAGCGGTTAGCGGCACGATCACCAACTATCAGCAGAGTTGGGTTGAGACGGTCGTAAACGGACCAGGGCAAGTGACATTCATGTGGAAGGCATCCTCTGAATTTGGCTTCGACCTGCTAACATTTGTTGTCAACGGAGTTCAGCAAGCCCAGTTGTCTGGGGAAACCGAATGGCTGCAGCGCACCCAGTCCGTATCACCAGGGCAGCACGAACTGCGTTGGGTTTACTCGAAGGATGGAAGCGACTCCGCAGGACTGGATTGCGGATGGTTGGACCAAGTCAAGTACGTCCCTGAGCCTGGAGTCGCACAGCCAGTTTATGTGCTAACGTCCAAAGTGCGCCAGCGGGACGGTTTGTTCCAGATGGACATGCTCGGAGAACCTGGGAAAACGATTACCGTTGAAGCTTCGACGAACCTATCGAACTGGTTGCCGTTGGTGATGATTACCAACTGGACAGGCTCATCTCGGTTCACCGACCCGGATACTGCCGCGAATCCTTCACGGTATTATCGACTGCGTACTCCTTAGGAACGGTTCCTAAGCAAGATTCACCCACACGACTACCCGATAACCCTGTTTGCGGAGCGCGGACATTTTTGTCCGCATCCGTGCTCGCGCCGGCGTGGGGAGCGGCCATCAAGGGGGCAAACCGGCGGTTGGTCCGCGTAATCCGGATGGTGCTTGCGGTTAGCGGGGAGTTTGTCATCTTTGCTCCATGCCGCGCACGATGCGAGGCTTGGGTTGGACCGAAGCGGAGCTGAACTCCCGGCTGAAGAATGATTCAGGCAAACTGGCGATGGCAGCAAGGGTGAGGAAGGAAACGACCCTGCCCATCAAGTGGATTGCCGCCCGCCTGCAATGGGCACCTCAAAAAGCCTCAAACATATCCCGCTTCATTGGCGACACACCCATGAGAATGCCAACGGCAGCGCACGATGCGCACAACTCCAGTTCCAACCTCCGGTTTGACCCTTTTTGCGCGCTGGCACGCGCTAATCCGAGCTTGATGCAGCCCTGTGGACGGAGGGGAAACTGGTTGTTGGGTTGATTTAGCGCTGAAAGCACACCGGACTACTGCGCGGCTGCCATCATCGAGCTGGGCTTTCCCTCATCTTGTGCAGTTTGCGTGGCACCCAACCAAGTAACCTGCGGTAGTCAAAAGTGTCTATAGTGAAGACTGACACTTGTATGGAACTGGTCGCGCATTTCGCCCGAGACCAACGGTGAGTGATCGTCCGGCAAGCTGGGATCGGGGACCGGGGTGGACAGAAGCAAGCTTGGCTTGTTTTCCACTGGGTCAGCTTCCGCAGTTGTTTTACTGGGGAAGAACCTTCTCGAAGAACCCCCGCAAAGCGGTGATGATAATACCCCAATTCGACGGGGTCATTTTCCCGAGCTGCCGAACAATCGTTGTCTTCTAGAGGGTCGCCAATTTATCAACCCGGACGACCGAGGGGAGCCGCAATCCAGCTTGTTGCCATTGCGCAGTCAGTGTCGTAGATGGCATCGGCGGGCGCGTATTGCTTTTCGAGTTGGCTGGCCGAAAACCTGGCCCAATCTCCATCTTCGCTTTTCGCTTCCTGGCGCGATAGCAGGAAATCAACGTAGTGCAACGCCTCGGTCTGCAGCGTCCCGGGCAACGCTTTGGCTTTCTCGTATATCAGGTCCGCCGTGCTCATGGGTTCAAAGTATCCCGGCCCCAGCCGGTTGTAAACCTCGGAACTCGAGGAATTAGAAATACGGCGCCCGAGGACAGCGGCGAGTGATCGGCCGGCAAGCTGTCGTAAAGGGGTCAACCGGAGGTTGGTCCGCGCGGTCCAGATGGTGCATGCGGTTAGCGGGGAGTTTGTCATCTTTGGTCGATGCCGCGCACGATGCGAGGCTTGGGTTGGCCCGAAGTGGAGATGATCTCCCGGCTGAAGAATGATTCAGGCATCTGGCAAACTGGCGATGGCAGCACGGGTGAGGAAGGAAACGACCCTGCCCATCAAGTTGATTGCCGCCTCAGGTTTCTTATCGGGATCTGATTGATGGAGGCCGCAAGCGGTGAGCCATCTGGTCCTCGATGCCTCGATGGCGTTAAGCTGGCTCCTCCCGGATGAGGCGAACGCAACGGCCGTTGCCGTCCAAGCGGAGCTTACCAAAGCCGAAGGTGTCTGGGTTGGAGCTCACTGGCGGCTTGAGGTGGCA
>Ga0194053_10001629_pt1 | contig 14174 bp, 10 predicted proteins | sample SepL228m_MetaG_FD_161684 | JGI IMG/M metagenome (GOLD analysis project Ga0194053, IMG submission 161684) | Anoxic zone freshwater microbial communities from boreal shield lake in IISD Experimental Lakes Area, Ontario, Canada - Sep2016-L227-8m | ecosystem: Environmental > Aquatic > Freshwater >... | reverse complement strand
TGGTACTTGCAATTGTGATTTGTAGTGTTTTGTCTGATCCGATTGCATTATCGTGGATGAGTGTGATGGGGATGTCGTAGGTGGTAGCTCCTGCGGGAATGGTGGCTGTGGTGGTAGCAATCGGTGTATAGTCTACTCCTGCGACTGCAGTGCCTCCGGTGATGGAGTAGGTGAGGTAGGTGGGAACATCACTGTAGTATGACTGGTTGACTCGTAGTGGTACCAGACCTGATGTTTCTGAGTAGGAGGAGGTAGGAGAGGAGAAGGAAATGGAGGGGTAGGTGGAGGCGTCGAAGATGGCTAAGTATCCTAAACTTGTCCAGTTAGAATTACAATTCAAATTGCAACCCACAAATAACAAAGAAGGTGTCAAGGAAAACGCATTAACAGGATTAGGATTCATGTTTGCTGTTGTGGGCAAACCTGTAGCAACAGAAACTTCGGCAAAATTAACAATAGTTTGTCCAGCCAAGGAGGTAAAACTTCCTCCCACAAATATTCTGGATGAATTTAAAACCAGGGCACCGATACCTACACCACCATTAAGAACTGGATTTGGATTCCATGAAGTGGACGAGGCGGTGGCAAGGGATATTTCTGCTAAACCACTACGAGCTACTCCACCTACTGTAGCAAAGTCACCTCCAACATATATCGAAGATGCCCCTAAAGCGAGAGAGGAGACATAGTTACCCCCACTTAAACCCGGATTCCAAGTCGTGGCTGCACCAGATGACAAAGATATTTCCGCAATATTGTTTCTAGTTGTTGCTCCACCCACCGTAGTAAATGACCCACCAACAAATATAGAAGAGCCTGAAAGTGCTAAAGTATTAACAATATTATTCATATTTGGGTTCCAAGAAGTCATAGTACCGTTTGTATTATTAAAAGCAGCCAGATAATTTCTGTTGGCAGTTCCTGATCCATTAACCATAGTAAAATTTCCTCCCGCGAATATAGTTAAACCATCAGAACTTATTACAGTTGAACTAACGAAATCATTAACATTAGGATTCCATGAGGTCGCCAGTCCTGTAATCAAAGAAACTTCTGCCAAATTATTTCTAACCTGTCCTCCAATACTGGTAAAACTCCCTCCTGCATACAAGGTATTATTTGAAGATAAAGCTAGAGAATATATCGGACCAGTAGCATTTGGGCTCCATGAAGAAACTGCAGATCTGGTAGAATTATTTATAGCAACCAAATAGGGTTTATCTATGTTTCCCCCTGCGGAGTTAAAGTCGCCACCTGCAAAAATAGTACTGGTGGCTAAAGATAAAGTGGAAACTCCAAGACTATAAGAAGTAACGGATCCAGGATTCCATGTAGTAGGTAAACCACTAGATGCAGAAATTTCTACCAAACCACTTCTTTGTTGACCGTTGACTACATCAAACTTACCTCCAACATATACTGTGGAAGTTGCATATAACAAAACATTTATTATCATTGCATTTTGAGCAGAATTTGGATTCCAGCTTGTAGCTAATCCTGTAAAAAGAGAGATCTCTGCTAATCTGTATCTACTTTGTCCTCCTATGGTAGTAAAACTACCACCAACGTATATTGTAGATGAGGATGAAAGAGCCAATGCTTTTATAGTACCACTAGATGCTGGATTCCACGTTGTGGACGAACCAGTGATTAAAGAAATTTCTGCAATACGATTTCTAGTAACTCCTCCGACAGAAGTAAACGAGCCTCCAGCAAATATAGTCGAGGTAGAAAGTACAAGAATATTTACAGTACTACTCATACTTGGATTCCAATATGTTGCAAGAGCAGTTGCTCGATATATCTCTGCAATTCTATTGCGAGGTTGTCCTCCCACATTTGTAAAAGTACCTCCAACATATATGGTTGAGGTTGATATTGTTAAAGTATTAACACTGTTATTACAATTTGGATCCCATGAAGTGGCAAGACCCGTCGATAACGATACTTCTGCCAAATTATTTCTTGTTTGACCTCCAATAGAAGTAAAAGTACCTCCAACAAAGATGGTATTTGTAGAAGTCGAAATAGCTAAAGCTGAAACTGTAGAACCTGTTCCAGAAAAAGGAACCCATGATGTATCAACTGTACCGTTAGACAAAATGTGGGCAAGACTAGGAATGTTATAGCCTCCCACGGTAGTAAAAGCACCGCCAATATACCAACCACCATTACCATCAGGTAATGAAGTATATACATTACCATTAATAGCTGGATAAACTGTTGCCCGACTATTATCTGAGCGATTAAGTATTACTCCGTAAGGAGCACCAGAATTTGCAACATACGTAAAACTTCCTCCAACATAGGTGGTAGAAGCATTGGACGCAATAGTATTAATTGCTCCACCTCCAATAAAAGGCCCATCACTATACGGTGCCAGACTCATAGCTTTAACTTGCATAGCAATTGAGAAACTCATTACTAAAAAAATCACAAACAAAATCGTTCGAAAAAGTTTTGAGGAAAAAATTTTAAAAGCCATAGTCTATAATTATTTCTGTTTCTGAATTCTTAATTATACAATAACAACTCAGTATAATACGAAACCTATTTACCAACTAGTACACCGAGGAGCTCTTTGACCGAAATTGTAGCAACATCAATAACCGAATCCCCTCCTCCATAATACATATAAATAGTATCACCTCTCACAACCGCTCCGCACGGAAAAACAACATAATTGACCTGACCCTTGAGTTCGTACGCCTCGAGTGGCTCAAAAAGGCAATCCGTAGTACGTGACAAAACAATCGTTGGATCCTTGAGGTCGAGAAGTGCTGCACCGACTCGGTATCGTGACCTGTGCGAAACTCCATGATAGAGAAGTATCCAACCCTTTGGTGTATAAATCGGCGGTACGGAAATACCCACCTTGAGACTATCCCACATTCCAGGTCTCGGCAAAAGAATAGGAATGTTTCGGAAATTATTTCTCTCTGGAAATGCTGGCGAGGAGCCGTAGTCTCCGGCAATATAATTGTTGACCCGGTGAAAAATAAAATATTTGTTGCCAACTTTTTCTGGATGCAAACACGTATCCTTGTCATCAACACCATCGGTCGTTACTTGTACCGGCTTTGTCCAATTCCATTTTCTGTCAGCCAAATCTTTTTCCAAAATAGATGTCATTGCTACAGCTGGTGGAGTGATGCCGTTGTATGCTGTGTAATACATATATATAGTATCGCCAATTTTTGTGACACGTGGATCTTCGCATCCGGAGTTTCCTCCCGGAATTCTTTTTTGTTCGAAACTTTCTCGCGGGGTGTAAATCGGTTCATCTGAAATATAATCTATGTTTGTGCCATTTTTACTTTCTGCATATCCGACTACAGATGTATTATCCTCCGACATTGCGCGATACAAAATTCTGACTATTCCACGAATATCAATAGCTGCCGGATTGAAAATAGCTTTTGCCTCCCATGCTTTTGTTTTGCGTGGAGTGAGAAGTGCCCCTGGTGTCTGTCGCTTGAAACCAATTTCTTTGTATGGAAATTTCATTGATTCAATAAGCTGTTTCAATGTGACATCTGCCACTGCAATAGTGGTATCTGTTGCTCCGTAATAAATTCGCAGAATATCTTTTTCTATTATCACTCCGCTCGGGAAAATCGTATCGGGAACTGTGCCGTACATTTCATATTGTTCGTGTGGAGTTAGGAGTGGTCCACGAGTTTTGCCGACCACTTTTTTTGGATTTTTGAGATCGAGCAACACAGCATCAATACCAAAAACTTTGTCAGGACAACCATATTTTTGTACTTGGGAAAATACAACAAGCCAACCATCTTTTGTTTTGACTGGGCACGCGCCAACCTCTATATGATCCGAGTCAAGTTTAGGAATTTCGAGTGTATGTTTTTCAATTTCTGCATACCACTTTTCCCAATATTTCTCTGACCACATATCCTCGAGTTTAGTAAATTCTGCAAGTGCGATGTGCGATGGTGGCATATCAGTGTTGACTGTGAGAAGTGCTACGTATTTACCATTTATTTTTTCCGGAAAAAGCGTCATCGCTTTTGCATTGAACGGCGTAACTGGATGTTTTTCGGAAATCATCTTCATATCCTTGCTTATCGCCACACCAACTTTAATCCCCTTTGGTCCAAATGGAAAAACAGAAAGAGCTGTGTAGAAAATAAAATATTTACCGTCGATTTTTGTAACCCGTGGATCTTCACATCCATATTTCTCCCACGAATATTCTGGAGAAATAAAAACTTCCCTATCTTTGAAATGAATTCCGTCAGTACTTTTTGCACGCGCAATAACCGACAAAGAAAATTGATTATTTTCAAATCTCTCCGGCAGTGACTGTGCACGATAAAGCAAATGGACGGCTGATCCAACTTTTATTGGATTGCCATTAAATACCGAGTAACTTTCAAATGGATGATCCGAGCACGGAACAAGAATTGGATTGTGTTCTGATCTTTTGACTACGTACATAGATGTTCTGTTTTATTATGTAAAAATTTATTCTATCGGCACATCTGCTTTCTGCAGAGTGTAATTATCTGGCTTACCTGTTTTCAAATATTCAAGAAGCTTTCCTAGTGGCGTCGTGGCAACACACACAACCCTGTCGCCACCACCATAGTACACATACAAATCGTCCCCCCTTACAATCGCGCCGGACGCATACACAACCCCTGGCTTACCTTCATTCTCATACCACATATCTGGATACAAAATCGGATGATTTGATCGATACAAAATTTTTGTTGGATCTTTGAGATCGAGAATCATTGCACCGAGCTTATATTTGTTTGGTTCTCTCTTTTCGGTCGCATGGTAGAGCATAAGCCAACCAAGAGATGTTTTGATAGGTGGAGGTCCAGCACCACGGACTTTGAAATCCCAAAAATCCTCTCTGCCACCTTGTGGTGCGGAGCTTTTTATTATTTTGCCTTTATTAAAATCTTCCAAATCAGAAACGTAATCGATATGAATTTTTGGTGTAATGCTATGTAAAATCGCAAACTTGCCACTTATTTTTTCTGGAAACAAAAGCCAATTTTTATTTACTTCACCAATCGGCGAAATAAGAATTGGTTTTTTCCAATTCCATTTTCCATTGTGAAAATCCTCGATCGAAATTGATGTAACCGCCATACGCACGGAATGCCACCCTTCGAATGCCACATATATCATATAGAGTGTGTCATCAATTTTGACAACACGTGGATCCTCAGAGCCTCCCCAACCTCCACCTGATGTGTAATACGCTGGGTGATACACTGTCGGTCCGTGATGAGTTCGAATATCAGGCATCCCATACCCACGTGACGGCTGGTAGACAGGATACGGCAAACGTTTCGTAAATGATGTACCATTTTTACTCTGTGCATACCCAACACGAGAAATTCCATCACTACCGAGCGCTCTGTACAACAGATGCACCACACCCTCCTCATCTTGAAACACAGCTGGATTAAATGTGCCCTGTATCTCCCACTCGTGATTTTCTCTCGGCTCAATAATTGGATTCTTTTTTGATTTTTTGAGAATTCTGTATTGTGGAAGTTCAGATTGTTTGAACAGAGCTGGAAATGTTGCAAGAATCAGATTTTGACCTTGTGCATAGTAAACAATAAAAATTCCTTTGAACGAAACAAAACCAATTGGAAAAATATGTGTCTTTTCATTTTTGAGTTCTACCATTCCTTGCCAGAGCGGAGTCTCGGATCGCCATAACACGCGTTTTGGATCTCTCGCGTCCAACAAAACACCACCAACTTGGAGAAGTGAATATGTTCCGTTTTTTGCAGATGCACCATATGACAAAAATATTCCCTGACTCGTCACGAGAGAACCGATAACAGAGACATTGTCGTTATCAAACATTCCATATCGAGATGTAAATAGGAGTGATGGTCTATCTTTCCACGTCATCAAACTGCGTGTATGCTGATGTTTGACAAACAAACCATCTCTGTACATCTCAAACATATCAAGAGTTTTGTTGTACAAAACGGTGGCTCGAGTAGAGTCTCCGACTGACACTTCAGATTTAACTGACCATACGTGCAAATCTTTTGACCTAGCGACAACAAACATATTCCCCTCTTTTTTCTTGCCTTTTCTAACATAAGTCAAAATAAAAGCAGTCGGTGTTGACGATATGGAAAAATTTTCACAATTTTTTATATTTTCTTTTTTTGTGCTAGAAATTTCTATCTTGACCGGCTTTTTTTCATCTTCAAAATCGATTCCATTTGTACTACACGAAAGAAAAAGTGACGCTGTAGTTTTTTTGTTCTCACGAGACAACATAAAAACCTTGTCCGATGTAGCAACCACCGAGAGCGGTATTCCGGATATTTTTTTGGGCTTTTTGAGAACTTTTTTCATATGAAAAAATTAACTGGTTATTCGACCATATTTATCTTCGAGACGAATAATATCTGCCTCATCAAATTCGCCGGTAGAAATCTCTAGAACAACAACATCATCAGTGGTAGCCGAAATTCTGTGCTGAGTTTCTTTTGGTATATTAAATTCTTCGCCAGGATGTGCCACAGCTTTTTCTGCTCCAATAGTCAGTTCTGGATTACCGCTCACTACTCGCCAAAACTCTTCGCGATGATGATGATATTGCAAACTTGGTGCCTCACCTTTTTTCACGTACAAAAACTTCACCGTCACCGGCGTATTTAATACGAACAAATCTTCTGTTCCCCACGGAAAGGACAGCTTTTTGGAATTCATACGCATATTTTAACACATATTTACTACCAAAAGAATTAAGGCTGTGTATATCTTTCGAGAATCTGCTCGGCCTCCTTTGGTCCTGAGACTTTTATACACTCAACACCAGTCTGCGTTACCGCAAAATCATTTCCTCCCGGGAAAATAGCGTCTCCGATGAACACAACATCTTCTTTTCCTACATTGAGATATTCAAAAATTTTTCGCATTGCATATGCTTTGTTTATCCCTTTATGTGTGATATCTATCGTTGTTGCTCCACCAATTTTTATTTCAAATTCTGGAATTTCTCGCATCAAAACCTCGACAATTTTCTTGCGTTTCGCCTGGTCCGGATCCCACACCTCTTTGACTTCTATTGGAGCCTCTTGCCCACGAGCAGAAAAAGCAATCTGTCCGCCTCTGTCTTCTATTCTTTCTCCGTAACTTGTCCCAAGATCAATGTTTGTCTCTGCAAGAGCAATATCAAGTGCAGTATATATTTTTTTCTTTTCTTCGGGAGTGAGGCGTTCGTCATACAGCTGTTTCCATTCAGACGTACTCACGTCATAGACATAACACGTACTACCATTTGTTGGAAAAAGGTAGAGATTTTTTAATCTTTCCGAGCTAGAGACAAGATGTGACAAAAATTGCTTTTGAAACTGAGGAAATGCTCCGCCGGAAATTACGACAAACCTGTGAGTAATCAAAATATCACTTATAACGGACGCCATACTCGACTCGAGCGCAGATTTACTGCGGGCCAATGTCCCGTCCAAATCACAAATAATGACTTTTTTACTTGCATCAGGATTCATTTTATTTTTTCTCTAGTTTCTCCAATATTTCAGCCATTATATCATTTTGGTTTTCAAGATGGATCAAAATTGTCTCAATTTCTTCCTCGGCTTTTGTATTAACTTCGAAATCAGCCTCGGCACGTGCCTCGGAATGTCGTCCTTGCAAGTTTTGTCCCACCATAATGAGGGGCATAAAAAGAATTTGGAGGATATTGTTTATAAAAAGGAGAACGAGAAAACTCCACCCCGGATCAAACACCATTTCTTGTGGAGCTAAAACATTCCACGCAATCCAACAGGCATTAAATGCAAGAATAAAGAAAAAGAAACCCATTGTGCCAATGTTTTCAGTCACCCACACAGCAAACTTTTCCAGTCGTGTCAGAGCTTCTTTGTGCTCAATATTAACGTTTCTAATCGGCCCTCGTGATTTTCGTATTTCTTCAATTGAACGTGGAATTGTTTTCATATGTTTATAAAATATAAATATAAATCAATTATATATTACCCAGACCAAAAACGCACCCCTCCATCATCAAAAAATTGGCAAGGACGGTCCTTGCCATGTATAATTAATCTGTGAAAAATAGAGACTACAAAGAATTTGCTCCTGGAAATATTTATCATGTTTTCAATAGAGGAAACAATAAGGATAAAATTTTCGAGGATGATCAAGATTATAGGGTTTTTCTTTTTAGAATTGGTTTAGCACTTGGTTATGAGCCAGACGAATTAAACAAGCAGTCTTTACTCTCTGTTCCCTTTTCACGAATTAGGATTTCTGAGACAAATAAAAATAACTATAAACTACATTCTTTCTGTTTGATGCCAAACCACTTTCATTTACTTATAGAACAAAACAAAGACGAATCCATCTCAAAATTTATATCAAAAGTATGCACAAGTTTTTCTATGTATATTAATAAAAAATATAATAGGGTTGGTCATGTATTTCAGGATAAATTCAAAGCCATCATGATAGAAGATGACCCCCAATTAATATGGACATCCGCTTATATACATATGAATCCGATAAAAGATGGCCTTGCAAAATTACCAGGAGAATATGAATGGAGCAGTTATAATGACTATACTACTGACAGACAACTTGTAATAACTAACACTGATTTTCTAAAATCAATTTTTGGAAAATCAAAAGGTTTCGAAGAAGAAACCATGCGTGCAATTTCAAATAAAGACCATGTGGCAAGGACGGCCCTTGCCAATTATTAGTTAGTCTTCAGAGAGAAATGTTTTTAGTTTTTCTATCGCTTTACGACGCATACTTATTGAACTCTTTTCTTCTAAAGTCATCTTTGCAAAAGTTTTACTGAACCCATCGGGTTTAAAAATTGGATCCCATCCGAAATTTGTCTCCCCTGTTGGCACAACAATTTCTCCTTCAGTAACACCCTCAAAAAAATAAATATCTTCCCTATTCTTTGCATAACCTATAATAGTTTTTGCTTGGGCTTTATTTGTACCGCCCATTTTATTTACCAAATCGAACAATCCTTCATTTCCAAGCTTTTTCATAAACCATTTGATAAGTGGTCCGGGCAAACCATTTAGACAATCAAAATATAATGATGTATCCTCAACAATAAATTCAGCATCCTTGTGATTTAATGCTTCTAATAGTTTTGCTTTTACAACCTCCTTTGGATCAATTTCTTGAATTTCCGGCAAATCAATATCCATCTGTTCTATATCGGTCAAAATAGACTTAACTTCCAAAAATTTATTTTTATTTCCCGTTATAAAGTAAATCACTTTGTTTTTATTAATTTAACAATATGGCAAGGACGGTCCTTGCCATATTGATTAGAGGCAGATGAGAGATGCTATCGCGTCGCCATCGCGGAGTTTCATTATGCGCACACCTTGTGTCTGACGACCAAGTACTGGAATTTCTTTTGCATCAACACGGATAACTTGAGATTTTTTGGAAATTGCCACCACTTCAGCCTCATCACTTTCAAATACTTTTGCAGAAATAAGTTTGCCTGTTTTTGGAGTAACTTTTGCAGTTTTGATACCCGATCCACCGCGATTTTGGATTTTGTATTCGTCAATATCAGACTTTTTGCCATAACCGTGTTCGGAAATAACCATGAGCGTTGGACTATCCCACGTATTGAGTACCGGCTCGGCAGAAATAACACAGTCACCCTTGCCAAGTCGAATTCCACGAACACCCATTGCTGTTCTGCCCATTTCACGAATATCACCCTCTTTGAAATGTATTGCTTGACCTTTTTCCGTCACAACAATCATTGTGTCTTTTTTGCTGACAAATGATGCGGAAATGAGTGCGTCACCCGCGTCGAGTTTGATAGCAATAATTCCTGAAATACGTACATCGTGGAAGCTTGCTGCACTGCATTTCTTGGCAACACCCTGTTTTGTCACCATCATAAGTGATGCATCGGATTTTTTGACCTCCTTTGGCATTGGCAAAATAGATGTGATTTTTTCTCCCTCTGAAAGTGGCAAGAAATTCATCACTGACTTGCCTCGTGTTGCTCGACGCCCCTCTGGAATGTCATACATTTTTGTCTGGTACGCCTTGCCTTTGTCAGTAAAGAATAGGAGATCACTGTGTGTTGATGCAATGAGAAGATTTGTTACGAAATCCTCCTCCTTTGTATCCAAATCAACCACACCAACTCCCCCACGTTTTTGTTTGCGGAATTCATCGGGGTTTGTGCGTTTGATATATCCACCAGCTGTGAGCACGAGTGCATTTTCCTCGTCTGGAATAAGATCTTCGACGGAAAGCACCTGCACACTACCTTTGATAATGCGTGTTTTGCGTTCGTCGCCGTATTTTTCTTTTATTTCTTTACACTCGTCTTTTATAATTCCGAGAATTTTCTTTGGACTTTCCAAAATTTCTTTGAGTGACTTGATGAGGTCCTGTACCGCTTTGAGTTCGTCCTCAATTTTCTTTCTCTCGAGACCCGCGAGTCGCTGGAGCTTCATTTCCAAAATAGCTGTCGCCTGAATTGCAGAGAATTTAAATTCCTTCATCAAATTTCGATGTGCCTCCGGAGTATCTTTTGACGATTTGATGAGTTTAATAATTGCATCAATATGATCGAGCGCCTTTTTGAGACCAAGCAAGATGTGTTCTCGTTCAAGTGCCTTTCTCAGATCAAATTCCGTGCGTCGTTTTACAACATCCTTTCTATGAATGATAAACTCACTCAAAATTCCTTTGAGTGACAATGTCTCTGGTACACCGTTTACGAGTGCCACGACATTGTAGTGAAATGGCTCCTCGAGCTGAGTGTGTTTGTATAGATAATTTAAAATGTTCTGCGGATGTCCTCCGCCTTTGAGATCAATCACGATGCGAATATCTTTTGCCGACTCATCTCGCATTGCCTTGATGCCGTCAATTTTTTTGTCGCGGACAAGCTCTGCAATTTTCATTATGAGATTTGCTTTGTTTACTCGGTAAGGGATCGATGTAATCACAATCTGAAATGTGCCAGCTTTTGTCTCTACAATTTCTGCAACACCACGTGTCACTACACCACCTTTTCCGCTCGCATATGCATGCGCAATATCTTTTTGATTGAATGCCAGTCCGCCAGTAGGAAAATCGGGGCCTTTCACGAACTGCAAGAGGTCTTCGGTCGTTGCGTCTTTGTTGTCTACAAGGTGCACTACAGCATCCATCACTTCACCCAAGTTGTGCGGAGGAATGTTTGTTGCCATACCTACAGCAATACCGAGTGTACCGTTTAACAGTAAGTTTGGAACTCGTGTCGGCAATACTCTCGGCTCCTTTTTTGTACCGTCGTAGTTTGGAATAAAATCAACTGTCTCTTTTTCGATATCACGAAGAAGTTCGGCTGAGAGCTTGGACATTTTTGCTTCGGTGTATCGGTACGCAGCTGGAGGATCTCCGTCGATCGAGCCAAAGTTTCCTTGCCCAATAATGAGTGGATATCGCATTGTGAAATCCTGTGCCATTTTGACCATCGAGTCGTACACAGCAACATCACCGTGTGGATGGTAATCTCCGATCACGGCACCGACAACTGTAGCTGACTTTCGAGTCTTGCCGTTTGCAGTCAGACTGTTCTCATTCATCGCATACAAAATACGTCTGTGCACTGGCTTGAGTCCGTCACGCACATCAGGAAGAGCACGATCTGTAATAACAGACATCGCGTAATCAATAAAAGATTTCTTCATTTCGTCAGTGATTTCTTGCGAAATAACATTGACTCTTTCTGGGATTTTCACCTCTTCTGGGTCTTTTTTTGCCATAAAAATATAGAGGTATTATAGCATATATCCCCTTCGGATTCAAAGCCAAAATTCCTTCCAGAATATGTTTTTGGACACGGATATTCTTACATATCAACTTTCATTACTTCCTACTTTTTGGAAACAGAATATTCGCCTGCTGGCGAATTTCTTCGTGCTCGACCCGTCGGTCTGCGCAATGTTCCAAAAAGCAGAAAATAATGAAAATTGAATACGAACTTCTAGTTATTTACCGGAGTTGAGGTTGAGAGTGTACTATCTGTTGATGTGGATAAGATTTGTAGGTTTTGCAATGTTGTCGTTGCCTGATCTGGATTCCCTTGTGTCACTTGTGTAAATGCCGAAATGGCTGTGGAAATATTTTTGACTTCTCCGCTAATCCCGCGAAGTGATCCTGATATCATATCGGAAAATGTTGAAAGTGGGCTCGGTTCTTTTGCTGTTACTTTTGCTTCATTTGTCTGACTCGCTTTCCAATCCGGATACAGCACAGATAACCACACAACAAAAATGAGCCCGGCAAATGTAAGCGCACACAAAAAAGCAATCATCTTTTTTGTCTTTGCTGGCTTTTGTTTTATGTTTTCTAGAAGTTCCATTGAAATTAAATTTTTTGTTTCCTCAAACCGTCCTCGCCTTTTGTGAAATGTAGAATACTTTTTTCTGCCTTCCGCGGACTCCTTTCAGTCGGTCCTTGTTACACAGGACTAAACGCTCACGGCTAGAAAAAAGTATTAACATTTCAGTCAAAAGTCTGCGAATGGTTTTCGAAAACAAAAAATTTATTACCTGAAAAATGAAAAAATAATTTCTAGACTTGTTCCAATACCACAATATCCGCCTCCTTTCCTTCCAAATCTTTTTTCTTGATTGTCAGCTTGTCCATCGGCTTTACGTCCTCGCCAGCTTCCTTGAGAAATGTTTTGAGTGCATTTTTGTCTCCCACGTCGCCGAAATGACTTGGAATAATTATTTTTGGTTCAAATTGTACAGCCAGCTTGTGCGCCGTAGCCGGATCGAGCACCCCGTCGCCTCCGATCGGCACAAACAGAATATCAATACCGTCAATCGCTTCCTTGGTCTCCGCAGAAATCTTGTCATCGCCGAGAGCGCCAAGAAAACAGAGGTTCATTCCTTCGAGCGATACAGTATATATAGTATTGATCCTCTCAACCACTGCTTGCCCTGAGCCTGTCGAAGGGTAGTTTGATTTTGAGAGAAAGCCTTTTATGAAAACTCCCTGCACCTCGTATTCGCCGGGACCTCTGATAACAAACGACTCTTTGTCTCCACGCGAAGTCACATCCGAGCCATTGTGCTCCGGACTGTTTATAGAAATCAAAGTAATGTCACTGCCAAACCGAGCACTTTTGATAGCCGAGTCTTTTGAAACCGGATTGACCGCGAGTGTTGTGTCGCCAAAGGAAACTTTGAAAAAATCAACGCCGTGATATGTGATGATCATAATACCGTCAGTATATCATATAAAAATAAGGAGTAAAACGACCATATTTTTATATAATTCCGACTCGGGAGGGACAAAATTTTTTGATAAAAGAAAACTTCCCGCTAGAACAAACACTGAGTGTTTTCTAGACAGGAAGCAAAATAAAACGTATGAAAATTAATGTGACTCGTTATTGATGCGAGAACAACAGCGCGATAAGAAAAATTCCCAATATAGACACAAATACAAATACCAGGCCTTTAAAAGCACCCCAACCTCTCCTCAAAATATTCGAGGAATCTTTCACACGAGAGTGAAGCTCTCTTTTTTTAATTCTCAGTCTGGACATATGTTTTCCAAAACTTATTCTCCAGATAAATAGCTATTTGTCAAATTTAATTTTCCCATAACAAAAAGGTCGCCTCACAGAGCGCGACCCATCAAAAAACCTCAGTTCCGGCTGTGTGCAATTTTCACCGTCAGAATGACGCAAAATAAACACATAAGACCGAATAAAAAAAGAATGAAAGAGTGCGGACCATTCAATGTCCAGCTCTTTTCAAAAAAAATATAGGCTCCAAAAAGCTCGAGCCCGCAAAGGGCCCCGAGCACGATTCTCATCAACATACGTCTTCCTCCACAACAAAACATATCATATTATTTCAAAAAGTCAAGCTCAGTATAAGATTTTTTATATACAAAAAAAGGTCGCCTCACAGAGCGCGACCCCCGAGCCGGAAATCCTACCAGAATCTCAGCCCGATGAGGAATGCGTTGACGATGGCGTTGACCATTCCCGCCATCCTCCACCCGCTGTTCGCGGGATAATCTGGCCGAACTGGCCAGAGGGCCGTACAAAGGCCCAGGACCAGCGCAACCGTGTATAGTGGCATGTATTCCTCCTGTTTTAATTATACACCACAATACACCATATTGTCAAG
>Ga0194053_10001628_pt1 | contig 14192 bp, 9 predicted proteins | sample SepL228m_MetaG_FD_161684 | JGI IMG/M metagenome (GOLD analysis project Ga0194053, IMG submission 161684) | Anoxic zone freshwater microbial communities from boreal shield lake in IISD Experimental Lakes Area, Ontario, Canada - Sep2016-L227-8m | ecosystem: Environmental > Aquatic > Freshwater >... | reverse complement strand
GTCTGTTCGTCTTTAGTCGTCTTCAGTAGTCCGGGGACGAACGAAATTAGTCGTCAATTTGGGGGTTCGTCCCCGTCCCTATATAGGACGGGACGAACCTCAAAGACGACGAACCTACACAGACACACCAAACACGAGTCCGTCCTGGGACGACTGGACGAACCGAGCGAGATTTTCCCCACCGCTTCCCCGCGTTGATCCGGCGAAAGAAACGCCGCGTGGAAGTCCGGTGGGCGGCAACTCATGCAGGCGGCTCGGCGAATCCTGCCTGCGGACTCAACTCTCGATTTCGCCGACAAGGTCGTTGCGCGACGACAATTGTGCCGATATAGACGCCCTCCTCAGCGTCCGCGCCATTGCCCGCGACAAGTTCGACGGCATCTGCGCGATCCTGAAAGACTGCTGACAGACTTCGAGCGCAAGTCGCCCCGCTGCTGGAGACGGCAGCGGGGTTTTTGCGTTTTTTAGGCCGATGATTTCGGAAGCTTCGCCGCAATCTTGCTGAAAAGATCAAATGCGGTTTGCAGTTCGTCCGCGATTTCGACCGCGAGGATGTCCGGCGCTGGGAGCGAGTCGGTATCGGTCAGGCTCTGGTCTTTGATCCAGAAAAGGTCGAGGCTGAGTTTGTCGCGTTTGAGAATTTCGTCGTAGGTGTAGCATCGCCAGCGGCCGTCCGGGTTCTTCTCGCTGTATGTGGGTTTGCGTTTGTGGAACGCACCGGGCTTGAAGCACTCGACAAACTCGTCAAAGTCGCGCCGGGTGATTGGCGATTGCTTCTGGGTGAAATGCTTGTTCGTGCGGAGGTCATACACCCAGAGTTTGTCGGTCCACGGTTCGGGACGACCTTCCTTTTTGTCGAAGAAGAGCACGTTGGCCTTCACGCCGTTGGCATACCAGATGCCGGTTGGCAGGCGCAGGATGGTGTGGACGTTGCATTTCTCCAGCAGGTTCCGGCGGATTTTTTCACCGGCGCCACCCTCGAAAAGCACGTTGTCCGGCAGCACCACAGCGGCACGACCATTGATTTTCAGCAGCGAGAACATGTGCTGCACAAAGTTGAGTTGCTTGTTGCTGGTGGATGTCCAGAAATCCTCGCGAACGATCACCTGGTCGTCCTTCTCCGTGTCGCCCTCCTCGTTCACGAAAAGGAGGCTTTGGCTTTTTCCGAACGGCGGATTGGCGAGGATCATCGTGTATTCCTTGTTCCAGGGAGCGGCGAGGCTGTCGTGCCCCGAGTGGACGACCACCTTGTCGCCGCCGATCCCGTGCAGGTAGAGGTTCATCGCGCACATGCGCCCGACTTTTGGCGAAAGCTCCATGCCTTCGACCAATTCCTCCCGCAGCTTCCGCTTCTCCTGCGCGTTGAGATCCTTCACAAACTTATCGAGCACGTAGTTGTAGGCTTGGAAAAGAAATCCGCCCGTGCCTGCGGCCGGGTCGCAGATGCGGTCCTGCGGGGTCGGCTGCATCACCTCGACCATCGTGCGGATGACCGCGCGGGTGGTGAAGTATTGCCCCGCGCCCTTGGTGGATTCGGATGCCGAGCGTTGGAGAAGCTCCTCGTAAATGGTGCCCTTGACGTCCACCGGAAGGCTGAGCCAGTCCTCCTTATCAATGAGATTGACGATGAGCTGTTTTAAGAGTGCAGGGTTGTGGATGTCGCAGCGGGCACCTTTGAAGATCACGCCCAACATGCCGGGCTTGAGAGCAAGCGCCTCGATGGATTCGCTGTATTGCTTTTCTAGCGCGGCCCCGTCGAGTTTGAGCAGGGGTTTCCAGCCGAGGGCCGGGGGCACGATGGGCGGCTTGCTGTGCGGCGGTTCGGTGAGCTGGTCCGCCATCTTGAGGAACAGCAACATCGTGAGTTGCTCCACGTATTCCACACAGCTCAAGCCGGCCTGCTGCAAGACCCCGGCATAGCTCCAGGCCCGTTTTCCAATTTGGGATGCGTCTATCATGAAATGCGTTTTTGTCCGGTGTGCGCCTTGATCTCGGCGCGGTCGCGTTCGAGGAATGCCTTGAGCTGTTCGGCGCTGGGCAGCGAAGTCAGGTAGCGGGTGACGAAGAGTTTCTGATCCATCCCTGCCGTGGCGAACTCGACCTCTGCGCCATCCTTGTCGCTGCACAGCAGGATGCCGACCGGCGGGTTGTCGCCCTCCTGCTGCATGTTCGCCTTGAACCAGTTCACATAAAAATTCATCTGCCCCGCATCGGCGGGCCGGAAGGCGCGCACCTTCAAATCAATGAGCACATGGCAGCGCAGCAGTCGGTGGTAAAAAACAAGATCCACCCGATGGTGCTTGCGACCCTCGGTCATCCGGAACTGCCGGGCCTCAAAACAGAATCCCCGGCCCAGCTCCAGCAGGAACCGCTGCAAATGGTCGAGCAACGCGGATTCTATCTCGTCTTCCGAGTATTCCGAACGCTCGGCCAGCCCGGTGAATTCCAGGACGTAGGGATCGCGCAGCATGTCCGCAACACTCTCCTGCGGCTCCTGTTTCCGCGCCCGCTCGATAACCGCCTTTTTGTTGGCGGAAAGCCCGGTGCGCTCGTAGAACAGGCTTTCGATTTGCCGCTGGAGCTGGCGTTTGGACCAGTGGCCCTGGAGGATTTCGTTTTCGTAAAACGCGCGCTTCCACGGATCTGCGATGCGGAGGAGTTCGAGGAAATGAGCCCAGGAAATCCGGGCCAGTTGAACGGGTTCCAGAGGTGAGGGCAATTCGCCAACCGGCGGTTGGCCAATTCTGCAACCAGTGGTTGCGGAATTGATCGAAACGATCTCAGCCGAAGATTCTGCAACCGGTGTTTGCAGAATGTCTGGAGCCGATTGCACCGCGGAGAATTCGGCAAGCGCTGGCTGCCGGACCTGGGGATACATGGAGTAAAATGCCTTGCAGTTCCACAGTGTTCTGGAGCCAAGCCCCTTCACTCCCTTTGTCTTCAAATCCTCCGCCATCGTGTCCAGCAACCGCGCTCCATACTTCGCCCGGTCCGCTCCGTGCTGCTGGTATTCCACGATGTGGGCACCAACCATCCAATTCCGAAGAACGAGCGCTTGGTTCGCCACGGTCGCCACCCGGCCGACCATCTGGGTGTTGATGGTGGAGATCGCGGTGATGAGTTGGCCGTAGCCCCGTCTGGTTTTCACGGGCGGGCGGGCGGCTGGAGATTTCTTTTTCATGTCGCGTTTTTCTTTCTGCGTCCGCACCTGGCGGGCGGTTTCGAGGATTTTGTCGCGTTGGCCTGCCGGGTGCGATGTTCGCGTTCGGCGATGATGCGCTTGAGCAGCTCGCCGGCGGGCTCGTCGCTCGGATCCTGCGGAACGAGCTGGCCGGTGAATGCGTGGCGGAGGATGGATTGACGCAATGCCTGCGCGCTTTTCAGCTTCGTTTCAAGGTCGGATTCGAGGTGATCGATGACGGAGAGTTGGTCTTCGACTAACTCAGCGATCTCGTCTTGCTCGGAAGTCGGCGGGAATGGAATCGGAGTTTCCTTGATATCGCTGCCGGAGACTCCGGCCTGACCTGCCGTTGTTCGTATTCGTTTCGCCAAGAATCCCCGTGATGAACCCACGTTGGATGCTATCGCGACAAAGTTTGGACTGCCCAAGCCATCGAGCATCCGGCATCGAATCAATTTGTCAGGATGGACGATGTCGCGATCGATTTTCGGGACAAGCGCACATACTCCGACAAGTGAAGGCGTCCCGTTGTATCGAGTGAACAATAGGTCAGCTTCATTGATGAGATGGCTCGCGTAGTCCTCGGCGCATCCAGACAAATATCGCATGTCATCCAAGCTGAGTGCGAGGGGCCTGACTGAGCTGATGCGCAATATGGGAACGCCGGTTTCTGCATCCGGCTTGGACGAATATCCATTCCGAACCTCAGAGCAAAGTTGGTCTAACGAGGCCCAGCACCAGCCACCCGGCAACGCAGGCAGGCCCGTCGTGTCAGGGGCGGCCGGTTCCTGGTATTTGTCCTTCCATCCTTTTGTCGGATCCTTTCCGGCGGCTTTGAACTTCTGGAGTTGGGATTGCTCCCATCGGCGGCGGCGTTCTGCGAGGATGCGGGAGAGGAGTGTTGAGGCCGGTTCGGCATTGGGATGTTTGGTGCGCCAGTCGGCGGTCAACGCGCCCTCGACCGCCGCCTTCAACACGGCTGCCCGGAAATGCTTCAGCTTCGCCCGAACCCGCTCCAATGCCGCGACTCCCGCATCAAGGTCGGAGAGAAGTTCGTCGAGAGCATCAGCGATGCGCTCCTGCTCGGTCTTCGGCGGCAGTTGCAGAGCAAAGACTTTGATTTGGTCGAAATCCACCCGAGGGCGGTCGCCGGTATTCAGGTGATTTGCGAAACGCACGAAGTCGCCCGAGTTCATGCGGTATTTGAGAAATCGTCCCAGCACCGCGCCTGTTTCTGGCAAAACAATAAACTCACCCGAGCATAGTCCGCCGAAATCGGGTTGATAGACTTTGTTCAGGTAAGCGCGCATCCGCCCGTAAAGAACATCAAGCGGCTGAAAGACATTGGCTCCGCTCTTCATTGTGCTGGCCGGAACAGTTCCAAGAAGCCGCATCGTGTGCGCTTCGACTTGCTCCATACCAATGAATTTAGCCAACGGCGTCGCCTGTGGGTTTGCCTTGCCGGTTCGCGGCTCCACAATCGCGCCAAGTTCTGCCTGAGCCCATCCCTTTGGCAGTTTCATTCCGTGGGTTTTGCTCATGCGGCGAGACGCTCATTCAGCTCGGTGAGGAGAGGGTTGAGTTGCTCGCCAAAGAGCGAGTGGGCTTTGCCGAGGCTGCCGTGCTGGCCAAACCAGCCGTCCTCGAAATCATCCCGCCGAATTTCCAGGCTGGTGGCGATATGCTCGGCCATGCGGTCGAGCCATTCGAGTTGTTCGCCGGTGAACGTCACGCCGCTTTCTGTTTTTTCCCGCTTCCACCGCGCGTAATTGACCGCCACATCGTAGCCATAGGGGGCGAGTGGTGTTTCCGGGGCAACCGCATGGCGCACAAGGCTGACCAGATCGGCGAGCTGCTCCCCGGGTCGGGATGAAATGATGCCGGGAGGCTCTGCTGCCTTGAGGGATTCGACAATTTCAAATGCGTGCCAGAGCTGGGGTGGGGAGACGGCCAACGGAGGGGTGGCGAGCGCGTCGCGGAGTTTGGCGAGGTCTTTGAGGGAGATCTTCAGCGGCTTGGTGCCGGAGTAAATGACCTGGAGGGCGGTCAGCTCATCCTTGTGGTCCGCGATCCATGCTTGAAAGTCCTTCACCTTGGCCCGCGCCTTTTCCACGGCAGCGGCATCGAACCCGGCGGAGATCAATTCATCGATCGAATGACGGTCAATGGTCTGCTCGTTCTGAGCGCGGATTTCGAGGATGCGGCGGCGGAAGGCGGCTTTGTGGAATGGCGTGACCGCCTGCTGGGCGAGGTGGTCGGCGGCCTGCTTGATCTGATCGTCGGTGGGCTGCCCGACATTGAAGGTCTGCTTCGCGGCGGCGATTTGCTCATCCTGGTCGCAGGCACGAACGAGGTCGCCCGAGAGGTCGGGGAAAGATTTCCCCCCGGCGAGGTCGCGGAGTTCCGCAAGCTGGCTTGGAGTGAACTCGCGTTGCAGGCGGGCGAGGCGCCCGGCCAGCGTGGTGAGGGCATCGGGATCCGTGCCGCCTTGGGCGACGTATTGGAGCAGTTCCTCCAGCGTGGCCGAAGGCTTGCGGTTGAGAGTATGGGAGTCGGTCTTGTCCTGCTCGCAGACGCCCACGGCATCCACGATAATGAACCGATCCTTGGCCTTGGCACTCGGCGTGACGGCTTTCAGCTTGTCCGGGGAGATGATGCGGACACCGCGCCCTTTCATCTGCTCGAAGAATCCGGCGGACTTCACGTTGCGCATGAAAAACACGCACTCGATCGGTTTGACGTCCGTGCCGGTCGAGATCATGTCCACGGTGACGGCGATACGCGGGAAGTAGCTGTTGCGGAAGTTGGAGAGAATCTCGTCGGGAGAGAGGCTGGCGGTCTTCACCCAGTCGGTGATTTCGCTCTCCGTGCCGTCGTCATTTTTCACCTTCTTCACCACGCGGGTAAATCCGGTGCGGTAGGTGATCTTTTCGCAGAACTGGTTTTGTTCGGCAAACTCGTCCCGGACCATGCGGACGATATCGTCGGCGTGGGAGTCATCCTTGGCGAAGATGAGCGTCTTGGGCACCTCGGCGCGGCCGGGAAATGCGTCCGGCAAAACCCTGTCGCGGAACTGGCGGATGACGAGTCGGATCTGGTCCTCGGACACGACATCGCGGTCGAGTTCGTTGGCGGTGTAGGTGAGATCCTGCTTCAGTTTTTCTATCCGTTCGGCGCGGGTGAGTTTGTGGCGCTTGTCCACATAGACGCCGGTCGGGTCGGCGACGATGGTGGCCCCGCCCTCGGTAATCCTGGTGCGGATGCGATACACGTCGAAATCCACATTGACCCCGTCGGTGACGGCTTCGTCGTGGCCGTATTGCATGACGAGGTTTTTATTGAAAAAGCCGATGGTCTTCCCGGCTGGCGTGGCGGTGAGTCCAACGAGGAAGGAATCAAAATACAGAAGCACCTGCGCCCACAGTTCGTAAATCGAGCGGTGGCACTCGTCCACGATCAGGAAATCGAAAAACTCTGGCGGGATCCCCGCGTTATACACCACGTCCGGGGGCTCGCCCTTCCACGGCTTGGCGGTGTCGAAGCTGGAGCCTTCTTCATTTTCCTCCTCGAACTCGGGCTCGCCCTTGAGCATCGAGTAAAGACGCTGAATGGTGGTGATGACGACCTTCGCGGCCGGGTTGATGGAATTGCTGTTGAGTCGCTGGACGGTGTAGAGCGTTGGAAACTTCCGGGTGTCGTCGGGCGGGGTGAAGTTGGCGAATTCGTCGTAGGTTTGCTTGCCGAGGTTCGCGCGGTCCACCAGGAAAAGGATGCGCTTGGCCCCGCCGAACTTGAGCAGGCGGTAGGCGATGTTGACCGCGGTGAAGGTTTTGCCCGAGCCGGTCGCCATTTGGATCAGTGCCCGCAGATCGGCTTTGGCGAAAGATCCTTCAAGATTGTTGATCGCCTGCCCTTGAACTTTCCACAAACCTGTTTCATCGAGAGCGGGAAGCGTCTTCAGCCGTGCCCGAAGCGGTTCCGGCTGATCCAGCCACTCAGCGAATGTCTCGGGTCGCGGGAAACTGAAAACCGGCCGGCTGCGGGGTTTGGGGTCGAGGCCGTTTGTGAAATAGGTTACAGCACCATTGGACTCGAAAAGAAACGGCAACGGACGCTTGTGAGCGGGCAACTTGTCGGGGAGGCCGGCCGCATATTTTGCGGATTGGGGTTCAACCCCGGAAAGTGTTCCCTCGGCTTTGGCTTCGACTGCGCCCGCCGCTTTGCGGTCGAGATAAAGAAGGTAGTCAGCAGAACCGAAGCCCGACTTCATCACGAACTCCCGGATGGCAATTCCGCGACCCGCCGTCAGATCCATGTCGTCCCGGTCCTGCACGATCCAACCGGACGCGACAAGTTTTGCATCAATCTCGCGGCGGGCTTTTTGTTCAGGAGTTTCAGGCATGGCGGACAATCCACAGCATGGGGTGACGGTATAGCCGTTCCCGATCAACCGGGCGAGAGGATTTCAGGATTTCCTCATTCATCCCCATGCGTCTATCACAGCAACGAGACAAAGACTGTCCCACCCCCAACATTTTTCAGTTTCGCCCGCCCCCGCGCATACCGGCGGCATGGTCAGGAAAATGCCAACCCGCCGCCTCCCTGCGTGAATTCCGTTCAGTGTGCGGCGACCATGACGGCGACGCGGGGCGGCAGCAGTGCCATTTGCCTCCCGAACCGTGGGTCCTTGGGGGGCTGATCACCCACGACACAGGCATTCTTCGCTATTGGGTAGGATTCGGGTATGCGTTTCATCATATCCTTTACCAGTAAGGCATTCTCTCGTTACGCAACGACATCGGCACCCGCCGGCTGACGTAGGCGTAGTTTTTGAGGGTGGTCGGGTCGAGGCCGGTTGCAGCCTGGGTCGCCAAGTAGTTCGGGGCCGAAACCCTGATGTGGCGCGGGTCATTGTCTTCCAGGCCGGGGATGCAGGGCTGGACCGCGAACTTTTCCTCGCCGTAGATCATCCAGTCGCCGATGACGAACGCCATCGATTTGAGGGCACCGCCGATATTGGGAGCCATCGAACTCCATTCCTCGAATGTGAGGTCGGCGTTGAATCGCAGCCCGTTCGGGGTGATGGTCAGTTTTTCGTTGATTTGGGTGAGCATGAAAATTCCTGGTTGGCCCGGGCTCGGAGCTGGGCGGCCCGATACGACTTGCGCGCTGTCAACGAACGCATGGCCCGCGAGGGTGGGAGACTGAGGCGCTCGGAGAGTTCGACGCAGCGCTTGGAAACGGCCGCACGGGTGACGCCGTGGCGGGTGGCGATCTCGGACATCGAATCGCCGACGTAGGAAAGGCCGGACACGATCGCCAAGCACTCGACGGTGAGCGAACGGTTCTGCATGCCGAGGATTTCGCCCAAGAGCCGCCGCAGGACGTCCCAGAGCGCCTCGTCGGTGAGGCTGTCGTTCGCTTTTGGAGCGGGAGGAGGATCAATGGCCTTCGCAATGTCGAATTCGTCGGAGGCGACCGGGGATTCGGCGATGTCCACGGTGAGGCCGCAGTGGGATGCCGGTTGGTCGTCCATGCACGGGGCCGCCAGCCCCTCGGCCTCGAACCGGGCACGTTCCTTCGGCGAAAGCCCGGCGATCCAGGATTCGTATTCCCGTTTGTAACGGGCGTTCTTCACGGATTGGGATGCGGCGTAGTCGTTCATTTTTCGCTCCAGCGTTCGCAGACGCCCGCCTCCACTTCGATTGGCACCTGGGGAAAGAGGTCGGTCATGGCGGAGATCATCGATTCCCGGACCACCGCACAGACCGCCTCGGCATCCGCCTCCGGAGATTCCACGATCACTTCGTCGTGCACGGTGCTGATCAGACGGGAGTTGGCAGGGAGCCGGGAGGCGATGAGGACGAGGGCGCGTTTCATTCCGTCCGCGCAGCCACCCTGGACCGGGGTATTGACCAGCGCCGTGAACTGCTGCCAGGCATCGGCGTCCTTCGGGATCAGGCGACGGCGGCCGAGCACCGTCCTCACCTCGCCCACGCCGCGTTCCGCAATGTTGTGGCTCTCCCCGTGCCATTGCCGCAGAGCGCCGTAGGTGCGGAAGAACGCCCGGCGGATTTCCTCAGCTTCGTCCTCCTCAAGCGTGACGCCGTAGGAGGATGCCGCATATCGGACGAGGCCCTTGGCGGACTGGCCGTAAAGAAGCCCGAATGAGGCTGATTTCCCAGTCTGCCGATCTGCTTTTGTCACCTCCCCAATCGGCTTCCCGAGAACGGTGGCGGCGGTGAGTTTGTGGAGGTCGTCGCCGCGCTTGTAGGCTTCGATCATCTTCGCCTCTCCTGCAATCGCTGCCGCTGCCCGGAGTTCGATCTGGGAATAGTCGGCGACGATCAGCCGGGAACCGATTGGCGCGAGGAAGCATTCCCGGAGTTCACCCCTGCCGATGTTCTGGAGGTTCGGGGTTTTGCTCGAGAACCTGCCGGTATCGGTGCCGGTCGGCTCGAATCGCCCGTGGATCCGCCCGTCGGACTCGATGCAATCAATGAGGCTCTCGGCCTGTTGAGCCGACTTTTCCGCTCCGCGCAGCGCGAGGATCGCCGGGATGATCGTCCCCTCATCGGTCGCCTTGAGGGTTTCCTCGTTCGTGTTCGCAACCTCGATCCCGGCGCGGGAGAGTGCCGCTTTGAGTTGGTCCGGGCTGCCGGGGTTGAGCGATGGCGCGTTGAGGAGGGCGCGAAGTTCGTCGGCCTTCGCCTTGGTCGTTTCCCTGGATTCATCCCGGATCGCCTGCAGCCGTGGTTTGTCCATTGCAATCCCTGCCTCCTCCATGGCGACGATGGCCGGGAGCAGTTCCATTTCGAGCGTGCGCACCGTTTCGAGATCCGCCCCGCCCAATTCCGCATCCAACCGGCCCGCCAGATCGTGCAGGTGCGCCACGTCCCGGGCAGCGTAGGCGAGCTGATCGTCGGTGAGGAACATGCCGCCCCAGTCGGAGCGGGATTGGTCTGGAGCCGGGGCGATTCCGAGGAATCGTTCCAGGCACTGGTCCAGGTTGTTGCCGGGCTTCGTGCCGGCCGAGAGCAACCGGGCGGCAGTGAGCGTGCAGAACACCTTCTTCGGCCGGACAGCGCATTTGACCGCCAGCCAGAGGAGATCGAATTTCGCATTGTGGGCGATCACCTCGACCGACTCGATGGCGCGGCCCAGCTCGCCCAAGTCGTATCCGGTTGACTGGAGATCAATCAGCGAAGGGGTGCTGCCGGGAACCTTGACGCTGAGGAGCCGGATATCGCCCCGCCACGGGTTGAGGCCGTCCTTCTTGCCGGGACCGAAGGTTTCGATGTCCAAAGCCACCGAACCGGCGGAGGTGATGGCGGTGGCGATTTGGTTGAATGTGTCTGCTGCGGAAACTCCGCGCGCGGGACGGACCTCGGTGTAACCGCAGGGAAGACCCCCACGCTTGACGGCTGCTTTTTTGGTGTGGTGATTCATGAGATTTTTGATGGGTCAGAAATTGGCGTAGAAGCGGATGAAAGCGGCCGGGTGCGGTTCTGCGATTGCGGCGGCGGGAAAACGAATTTGCGGACCAGGTTTGACGAATTGCGGGGCTGGTTTGGTTTGGGGTTGGATCTCCCCTGCGGCAACTCCTGTGGTTGGGAGAAGGGGTGATTGGAGGTTTGGGAACGAGTGCTCCGGCGACCGGAAAAACTGGAGCGATGAGCCTTCAGGCGATACATCGCGAGCGAAACCCGATTTATCGGTTCGCTCTGATATACTATGTATATCTGTCAGGTTTACTGTAAGGTGAGTTACAGTAATCCTGAAGATTACCAGTAAGGTTATTATCCTTACTGTAAACCTTAACGACAACCTTACGGGCAAGAGATCACCGGACATAATTTCTCCCTCTCCAAAGACGTGTTGCCCTGTCGAAAATGATCGGACCATTCTTCTTCATGTTGGCCAGGCAGTAAAAAATGCGCTGGCCTTCTTTCAGCGAACACTCGCCTTCCATTTGGGCGACCCGCTCGCAAATGAAGGTGATGACTTCTGAAAGAGAAGGATCCTTTTCGTTGCTCATCGGAGGCATTTCCAGGAGGCTTGGCCCATAGATTTCAGCCGAGCTCCCTTTGCGATATGTGGCCTTGGATGTCTTCCCTGCGGTTTTTGGATCACGCAGCTTTGATGGGTCGGCGGAATCGTCGCGCTCGAAGTGGACGGCCCGCCAGCGGACTACAAACGGGTCCACCTGCGGAAGCGCACGCAGGGTGAGGTCGATGACGTAGGCGTCCTTGTCCTCGTGCGGGGTCATGGTGAGGATCACGTCCGCATCTCGGGCGAACACGCCGGAACCGCCGATCCGGTCGATGGAATCCTTGGCCGCCTGGTTGCCCTTGGAATAGTGGGCACCGTAGGCCACGGCTGCGCCGGATTTCACGGCGAGCTGCTCGATCTCGTTGCAGAGGGACGCGATGTCCCCGGCCTTGTTTTCGTCGCGTTTGCCGAGGCCCTTGTAAACGGGGTCCAGGACGATCAACGCGTAGTTGGATTCCTTGATCCGGGAGAGGATCTTCGGGATCAGTTCGGAAAAGTCTGTTGCGAAACCGCGCAGGTTCCAGAGGTCGAATCCGGAAAAGTCGGTGATGCCTTTGGCTGCGGCAATCAGGGCGACGCGCTTTTGGAATGCGAATGCCGGAAGCTCAAAATTGAGGTAGAGGACACGTCCGCGTTTCGTCTTGAACCCCCACCATGGGGTGCCCGCGCTCACGGAGAGGCAAATATCAATGAGGGTCCAGGTTTTGCGGGACTTGCTCGCCCCGCCCAGGATCATCTTGCTCGACTGGTGGAGGACGCCCTCGATCAACTGGGGAGGTTCCAACTGCGGAACGGCCATGAATTCGGAGCCGGAGAGGATCTCCGGGAGTCCGTCGGCCGAATTGGCGCTCTCCCACTCCGCCCAGGATTTGGCGCCGATGTTGAGGGCGAGGAGGCGCTGCTGGCGAAGCTCGCCGTCCACGGTGCGCCAGCCGTCGGGACAGCGTGAAAGCCGGGACGGGTTTTTGTTCTGCTTGTCGAGACTGAGCCCTTCGAGCCAATCCCAGATGATGCCGACCCGGCGGCGGTATTCGTTGGCATCGGGGGCATCGACCCGCACCCATGCGTGGAGGCTTTTGTTGCCGGAGTCGATCACGACCGAAACCGGGAACCCGCTGGAAACGATGGCGCCGAACTGGACTTCCTTCGGGATCAGCTCGCCTTTGATATCCCGGTCAAACTCGACGAGCACATGCCGGAAGGCCGTCACCTCGTCGTTCTTCGCTCCGTCCTTGATCATCGGGTTGAGCCGGATGAAAAGGCCAAGCTTGGTGGAGAAGCACCGCTCGATGCCACGCTTGGACTCGACGCGCTTGCGCCAGTCTTCCGCAGTCAGTGTCACGCCCCGCTTCGGGACAATGTTGCCTTCGTCGTCTTCGGATGCTGGGGCGATGGCAACAAACTCGTCCTCACGGAAGCAGGTTTCGAGAAGTCGCATGAAACCGCCCTCGACCGGCGGGGGCAGATCCATCGGCTCGGGAATAAATTTTGGGCGCAGTTCGGGTTTGGTCTGCGTCGGCGGGGCATGTTGCGGGGGATTTGCGACGCCCCCGTGATGGATTGCCGCGCGCGCACCTTGGGCGAGAGCCGAGCGCATCGTCGTTCGCGCCTCGTTTTCGGTGAGCCCGTCCGCGAGCGCCCGCGCCAGGAGCCGTTCCTCGGCGTCGCCGGGAGCGATGCCGGCGTCGCGGAACTGACAGGCGGCGTCGAAAAGCTCGGCATTACGCCGACCCTCTGCCGCGCCGCGCTCGAGATAGTCGAGCGTGCGGCGCGGGAGCTGCGGCGTGGGGACGGGGGAGCGATACTTCATTTACCGATCCTCGTGTGGATGCCTTGGCGTGCCGCCACCACGTCGATGAACTCGCCCAGGATTCTGCGGGTGACCCATGTCTTGCGAGAGAGGTGCCGGACCCAGGCCAGCAGATCACGCAGGTCCGTGATCCGGTCCACGTCGATCGGATAACGATACGGTCCCTCAATCCAGATCGTTCCATCTTTGACGACCACCCTCGAAGGTGACGTGTCGGGTTCGAGACCCCCAAGGCTGACAACTTCCGGCGGCGCGGTTGGATTGCTCATGCCAGCACCGCCTTTCTGCCGCCGAGGTGGATGTCGAGGAACGCCTTCGCCTCGTTGAACGTGGCCAAGGCGGGCTGAGCGTGCCCGAACCGGCGCAGCATGCGGACCTGCTTCGGTGTGGCCAGGCCGAGGTCGAAGCGCATGAACACTTTGTTGATGATGGCCGATGCCTGTCCTTTGCAGCTCACGGTCGCCGGGTCCACGCCGTAACGGGCGAGGAGTTCCGCCTGCTTCGCGGTGACCGAGTGGTCGTGCCAGGCCATCGTGGGAACGTAATCCGCGAGGTCCATGTCGTTGATCGAGAGTGCGAACTCCAGCGCATCGAACGTGCGGGACTGGCGGTGGCAGTTTTCTTTAAGCCGCCTGCGCAGGCTCGCCGCCAGATCGCGATCCGCTGCCTCCTTCGCCTCCTCGAGGTCGCCCTCGTCGCCGATATTCTCAGTGATCTGGGCGGCTTCTTCGGCGCTGCCGGCGATCAGGTGGGCGGGTTTGACCAGGCTGTGGTCACCGGAGAGCCAGAGGAAGTCGAGAAGCAGGAGGTGGTCCTTCCCGGGGAAGAGACGGGTTCCCCGCCCGACGATCTGGCTGTAGAGAGCCCGGACTTTTGTGGGCCGCAGGCAGACGACGCAATCAATGCTCGGCTCGTCGTAGCCCTCTGTGAGCAGCATCGCGTTGCTGAGGATTCTGGTTTCGTTCCGTGAAAACCGGGCGAGGATTCCCGCGCGGTCGCGGCTCTGCCCGTCCACATGCTCGGCATTTAGCCCGCGCTCGCGGCACATGGCCGCGAACTTCTCGGAGAGCGAGATCAGCGGCAGGAACACGAGCGTCTTCCGGTCACGGTTTTCGACCATCACATCTGCGATGCGCCCGAGGTAGGGTT
>Ga0194053_10001626_pt1 | contig 14201 bp, 17 predicted proteins | sample SepL228m_MetaG_FD_161684 | JGI IMG/M metagenome (GOLD analysis project Ga0194053, IMG submission 161684) | Anoxic zone freshwater microbial communities from boreal shield lake in IISD Experimental Lakes Area, Ontario, Canada - Sep2016-L227-8m | ecosystem: Environmental > Aquatic > Freshwater >... | reverse complement strand
ACTCAAGCGCTTCAAGCGATTGAACAAAATGAAGATGACGCGCCATGGAATACTGGACAGAGATCAGAAGACAGAAATCAGCACGCAGTCAGAAATGGGAAAGGATTTTAACCACAACCGACCAACGGGAGATAGAGTGCCAAAGGCAGCCCCACGTGGGTGAGCATAGCGAATCAAATCACACCAAAAAGACACGGATGGAAGCAAAAGCTGAAAACTGAATACTCCGGCTTAGTCGGCCCTTTATCCGTGAAAATTCGTGTGATCCGTGGTTAAACTTCTTCTCCGGAGTTTTTTACCACGGATTACACCAAAAAGACACGGATGGAAGCAAAAGCTGAATGCTGCTGAGCCGGTCTCTTATCCGTGATAATCCGTTTTATCCGTGGTTCAACTGCTTCTTTGAGTTTTGTACCACAGAAGACATTAGCCGCAGATTAACGTGATTATCGCTGATGAGAAGAACTCCCGCGAAGGCGCGGAGGCGCGGAGGAGAAAATTTTGCGGCAAGCCCTGAGGAGAAAGGGAGTTCAAAATCATGCGGTGGCCATTTTGAATTCAAAAGATGAGACCCACTTCGGCTCCTGACCTGTCAATAATTCGTAAAGAGTTTCTGGAGAAAGATCAAATCCGCATTTCCAAGCAAGAGTTGGCCATGTGTCCAGATAAAACTCACGGAATTTCTTCTGATCACGAATCTCGGTTGCCGCCGCATACCTATGAACGATATCATTCAGATCCACAATGCCGTTGTCCCCGGATGTGAACTCCACAAAGATCTGGTAGCCCTTCAAGTATCGAGCTTCTTTGACAAAGATCATGTCTGTTAAACAAGGTCACTAACACGGAAAGATTGGCGTGCGGCGTTCGCCGCATATGTGCTCAAGCCGCCATGTGGAATGGCAATGGGGTTGCAAGAAGGGAATCCGTCTCCTCCATTGTGAGCACATGTCCTTTTTCACACCACAGCCGCAAAACATCAGGGCAAAAATCAATCCCTCCCGGCCACTCGATCGTCAATCCATTCGGTGCACCCTGGTGGAATTTCTCCGAGTCGCGCAGCGGGTCGTTTTCTGCGAGTGCAGGTGACAGGTCAATTTCCGCGGTAAAGCCATCCGAGAATGTCAATCGCACAGCGTATTCACTCAGATATTTGATGCCTGTAACTCTCATTGCAATGGAGCAATCCAGTTGAGCGGGCGACCTCCCCGCATGTTATCCCACTCCTGCATCAGCTCGCCTTGGTGCAGCGCGGCCCACTCGATCACCTGTCCAAGCACACGGGGCGGCAATTTACCAGCTATCACCGCGAAGTCGCCGATTCGGATCGCCGCCTCCCACTCTCCACTAACCGCATGAAAGTGCGGGGGATTGTGTTCGCCTCGCGTGTTGATGTAAATGGTTAGCGGACCCCATTCGGAAATTTTCGGCATGTCTGTATATCTGACATCGCAAATGGCATAAGTCAACAGGTCATCGCCTTCCCTGCTCCGCGCGTAAGCGTAAGGAATGGAGGGACCCTTTCTTCTTGTTTCTGAATCTGCGATAATCTCGTTAATCTGCGGCTAAAACCTTCCGCATCCTTTTTAGTGCTTTTCAGTGCGATTTAGTGGTTGGTTGTCCCTGTTTCGCATTCGCTTAATCACAAGCCGGGCGGAAAAATGGCGGGGATCCGATCGCGGTTATTTCGCCGGAAAACCCGGAAATGTCCGGCGTCCACGGTCAGCACAGTATGCCGGGGATGCAACTCGCTGAGACGGATGACACAAAGGTCGGCGAGATCCGGATCTTGGTCATTGAATTGATCGGCGAGCATATGAAGGAAGCGCCACTCGCGCGCAAACACCCAGTCCACCGCAACCAGTCCCTCGCGCACCATCGAGAGAGCCAGCATGCTTGATCCCAGATGAAACGCGGTTTCAGACAACACAGCTTCGCAGGTCAGGAGCGGGGTTTCCAGCCGGGGCAGAAGATTCGCAGCCCACGCATGATGGTGATCTCGCCGGTTGGCCAGTGCGACGAGGAACCCCGTGTCAGCGATAGCCCTCATCTGCGGCTGTATCCCTTGCGCGCGGAAAGATTCTTCGGCCCCTCCATACAGCCGACCAGCCGTGCGAACTTGGGTGACATCTTCGATTTCTCGCGGGCGGCTTCCAACTGCTCACGGACAATCCGCCCTTTGGGAGCGCCGGAAATTCTCGCCGTCTCCTCCAACCAACCGGCCAAATCTGACTGCAAACGCACTGTGATTGTATTACTCATTCTTGTAATCTGTATTACATGCCGGAACTTGTCAACAACGTTTTAACCGCAGAGGAAGAAAGAATTTTGGATTATGGATTATGAGTTTTGGATTGGGGCGCACGCGCCCGAGTGCCGCGCAAAGCGCGGGCTGAAGGAATTTTGGATTATGGATGCTGGATGTTGGATTGGGGCGCACGCGCCCGAGTGCCGCGCCTCAGCGCGGGCTGAAGGAATTTTGGATTATGGATGCTGGATGTTGGATTGGGGCGCACGCGCCCGAGTGCCGCGCAAAGCGCGGGCTGAAGTAATTTTGGATTATGGATGCTGGATGTTGGATTGGGGCGCACGCGCCCGAGTGCCGCGCAAAGCGCGGATTATTTTCAATTCAGAATTTAAAATCCAAAATTCAAAATCGCGCGCGAAGCGCGCTCGCCGCGCGCATCGCCTGCTTGGCGAAGTTATCGCATCCCCAGCGGGAGATGATCTCGAAAGAGCGCTCTCCCATGCGGGCACAGAGCCGGGCGTCGGCGCAGATGCGCGCAAGCTTCCCGGCGAGTTCGTCCGCACTCAGCGGATCAAACCCGCCGTCCTCGACAAGATCCTCCGCGCATCCTGCGGTTTTTGAAACGACGACCGGAATACCGCACGCCATCGCCTCGTTCACGACGAGCCCCCATTCCTCGTAAAGGCTGGGCAGCACGAAACAATCCGCCAGGGCGTAGAAGACAGGATTTTCATCGATCTGGCGGAACCCGTAAAAGTGGATTGCTCCGGGTCGGGATGCCCCGCTGGCATCCGGCAAGGTATGATCCACCACGGCAAGATTCAGTTTCACTGCCAGCACGCGCAACGCCGGCTCTTCCTCGCCCGAGCCAACAATCACCAGCGCGGGAACGTTGGATGGCATGAGCTCATGCAGCCTGGCATACGCGCGAATCAGTGTGCCAAGGTTCTTTTTGGGCACTAATCGCCCGAGGCTTAGGATATACCGGCCCGGAAGGCGCAGCCGCTCGCGGAACTGTTCCGGATCCGCACGCACTTCGGTCGCCTTGGCTGCGAAGAATTCATTGTCCACCGCATCGTATCCGGTGAACAACCGCCGCATCCCGAGACCCGCAAAATGCCGCACATGCGGGGTGCCACCGACAAGCCCAGCGTCAAACCACGCGACAAGAAAACGCTTCAGGAAATGTTTGATGCCCGTTGCCCGCTCGGTGCCGGCATGACTCTCGTTCAGCATCACCGTCCGGCACCCGGCACATTTCGCGGCGCATAGCAACGCGAACGAACTCGCGGGCGAATAACTCGGAAGCAGCGCAACATCAATCTGTCGTGATCGAAAAAACTTCAGCGCCTGAAAAAAGACCCTGAGAAATCCACAGTCTTCCACCCGGCCGTCCACCAAAGTCGTGAGCGGAAACCCAATAGCCTCCGGCTTCGTCCAGCCGTAGGTGGATGACTCGGAAGCAACCTCCAGAGCCTCCACGGAATCTCCCTGCCCGCCTGCCAGTCGCGCCAGCGCAGCAACCCGTGCAACATGATACGGCCCGAACTGTGCAAACGCGATCGCGATCTTCATTTCAACTTGGATCCGGCGATTGGTTGCCACAGAGGGCACAGAGAGCACTGAAAAAGAAGGAGAAAGGCAGTCCTTGCTTGGATAGATTCCATCTTGTTTGTAGTGGTTTTCCCTCCGTGTGCTCTGTGACCTCTGTGGCTGAAAAACCGTTTTCAGGTTAACCACTCATGTGCACTCATCTGGCCGGGCCAATGGCCCCGTCCTCCAGTATTGTCAGAAGGGGAGAGGAGGCAAAGATCACTCGTGATCTTGGGCCTGCGAGAGGAAACAACTCTGCAAGCCAGCTTGGTGATTGTTTATTCCCGCAGACCTGCGAACCGGCATGCCAATTCTGCCTCATCTCCTTCCGAAGCCGCCCGTTGGCGGCGGAATATTTCCCCTATTAGTGGTTGAATCCATCGATCACCACCCGCCGCAGGCGGCATGACCATTGTCTATCTTCTGAAAATCCGTAATAAACACATTTTTTGCGGAAGAACCGAAAGATTGGCGTGCGGAGTTCGCCGCATATGTGCTCAAGCCGCCATATGGAATGGCAAGGGGGTTGCAAGAAGGGAATCCGTCTCCTCCATCGTGAGCACATGTCCTTTTTCACACCACAGCCGCAGAACATCAGGGCAAAAATCAATGCCTCCCGGCCACTCGATCGTCAATCCATTCGGTGCGCCCTGAAGGAATTTCTCCGAGTCGCGAAGCGGGTCGTTTTCTGCGAGTGCAGGTGACAGGTCAATTTCCGCGGCAAAGCCATCCGAAAATGTCAATCGCACAGCGTATTCACTCAGATAATTGATGCCTGTAACTCTCATTGCAATGGCGCAATCCAATTGAGCGGGCGCCCTCTAACCGGAGAACCCCGCCTGTTATAGCTCTTGCTTCCTTGGAGTTTTGAATGCGAGTTACCGTAAAGGGTATCAGGACAAAAATCCTGTCCGTCCGGCCAAACTACTGTGCCAAGCGACGAACTTGCTCTGGAAAAATACGCCTCTTCCCGCAGTTGACGAAAGACGCCGATATCAAGATACGGTTTGACATCGAATTTCTTGATTTCTCCGTTGTCGAACTCGATTACCAATAGATAATTTGGCATCGTTCGAACCCGGGCAACCCGTGGATTCATTTTAATGAAGAGGCTCGATTTTAAAAACTTCCTGGCCATTGACCGCCAGTTCCCAGTCGGCGAGAAGTTCGTCACTATGGATTTCCATCCAAGCTTGGACCAGTTTCATTTTGTTTTTTGCGATCCGGCCTTCAAGCACGATGCCTGCCGGTATAGCGAGTACAGCTTCACTGCCCTGATACTTCACATGGATATGCGGCTTTTTATGCTTTCCGGTATCCAAGAAATACATGGAAACAATCACGCCATAGAACATTGACAATACTGGCATAGAGGTAACGAAAGTCAGGTCTTTGAATCTGCGAATAAATATTTCGTTGCAAATGACGACTTCATATCATCATGAAATAATTTACGTTCATTTCGATCTGATGTCAAGCGTGATTTCATCCTTTTCGTTCTGTTTTTGTGGATCTCGGGTTCATCCGCAAATCCTGTGCATAGAAGAAGGACACGCAATGAGCCGCCTGCGGCGGGGTATTTCAACGAGAAAGTTAACCACTCATCTCCATTCATCTGGCCGAGCCGACGGAATAACCGTTAGCATAGTGCAGAACCCGGTTTGATCGCTGAGACCAGCATTATTGGTTTTTTAGCAGTTGGTCGTATTCGGAATGATGTCCGATCCATGGCCAAACCAGCCCTTCCGATCTTTCCTTTGCAATAGCGCGATAATGTAACCCAACCCGAGCCGTCCAAAGGACCCCGATTCTCTTGAGCCGAAGCGAGGAATGATGCGGATTCTCCCTGAGCAACTCAAAGTTCTTATCCGCAACTTTTTGAATCAGCTTTGGCAGCCTTTCGTAAGAAGCCCAGAAACCTGGGGAGGCAAAATGCTTCACAGAGGAGTGCAGCGCCCTGCTTCAAAATCGGCATCCGCCTTCGCTGCCAATCCATCCAATCGCCCGGCAAGAATGTCTGATTCAATCTGCCTGTCCCACCGGCCAGCAACGAAATGTTCAAACCAGTTTGCAAATCTCTCCAACTGATCTGGCGGAAGTTGTTGGACTGCGGTTTCAAGTTCAATGGCACTCATAGTGTTAGAATAGTTCGCAAGGGACGGGCAATCAACAGAAAAAACGGTTCATCCGCAAATCCTGTGCATAGGGCGCGCACAGGCAATGACTTGAGCCGCCTGCGGCGGAATCTTCGCACGACAAAGTTAACCACTCATTCCTCATTTCGCATTCGCGCGAAGCGCGCAAACCGGTCTTCATTCCAATAATTTATCAGCGAGCATCCCGAGCGAAAAGCTGTCCCGTTTCAGTGCTGCTGCGGACATCCGCGCGAGGAGGTCCGGCGAGTCGAGGCATTTTCGGATCGCTGCGACGATGGCCTCGGCGCTCACCTCGGGGAGCAGGATTCCATTCACGCCATCTTCTACAACCCGCCCGCAGTTCCGGGAGGCGATCACCGGAACCCCGTGCGCCTGGGCTTCGAGCTGGGTGATCGCGAAGCCGTCGGACAGCGTCGGCAACAAAAAGACGTCCGCTTCAGAGTAAAGTTTATCCGCACACGCGCGATCCACCGCGCCCATGATCCGAACCCGCCCGGAACCCGCAATGTCTGCGGGGATTTGCACCCCGACCGGGCCGGCAATCGTAAAGAAAACATTGTCGTCCTTGAGCGCCCGGATCGCATCGAACAGAAAATAGATCCCCTTGCGAGGGATCACTTGGCCAAGGAAGAGGACTTGGAGAAAGAAGGAGTTGGCAGTTGGCAGTTGGCAGTTGGCAGGAAGAGTCGAGGGGGAGGGAGGGCGACTCGCCTGCCGGACATCCGGCGACTCGCAGGGTGCCCAGTTGGCAGGAAGATCCCGCGCGGAGCGCGGCACTCGGGCGCGTGCGCCCCAATTCATCATTCCTAATCCAACATTCAAAATTATCTTCTCCTCGCGGGGCGCGGCACTCGGGCGCGTGCGCCCCAATTCCTCATTCCTAATCCAACATTCAAAATTATCTTGTCCTCGCGGGGCGCGGCACTCGGGCGCGTGCGCCCCAATTCCTCATTCCTAATCCAACATTCAAAATTATCTTCACCAGTTGGCAGGGATGGCCTCATAGACGAGCGGGATCTCCATCAATTTGTCCTTCGACACTCCCGCCTGCTCCAACAATTGTGCCGACCACGCGGAATTGACGATGATCGTATCCGCAAGCGCGACCTCCTCCCGCCATTCCTCCCAATAGACCGCCGGCGGACGGCTCTCAATGTATCCGGGCTCCCCCGCAGCCCGCACGTGCTGCTCCACGACATCATGCTCGATCGGGCCGGGATCAATCTGGCCGAGCACGCAGCGCATCCCCCGCCGCTTCGCCTCCCGGAACGGCAGGCGTGCCGTGTAGCTGTAGGAAAATACGGTGCCGGGCGGCGACTGGCTGTCGCAGATCGTTGCCATTCGTGCCACCGCCCCCCTTTGGAACCAATGGTTGCGCCGCAAAATCGCATCCCATGTGGGCCGTCGCATCACACGCGCCGCCACATCGAACGCCACCCGTCCCACCGTAAAAGCACAGACCGGCGAACGGGCGAGATCCGCATGCCAGCGGTCGGCAAGCTTCCCCGGCATCCACCGCCAGGCGCTGCCCGGAGGCACCCACGCATCGGTGATCAACTCATGCAACCGACCCGCTGCAGCCAGCGCACGAGGAATCGCATAGTGCTCGCGGGAACCCAATTGAAGACAAACCCACCCTCCGGGCCGCCCGGGGGGCGGAATTATGGATTTTGAATTAGGGATAGAGAAGACGGGAGGAGAAACTTGAAACTTGAAACTTGAAACTTGAAACGTGAACACCCGCGCGATAGCGCACCCTGAAAATGGGGAAGCAGACGACAGGGCCTCACGTGGCGAGGGAATCGAAAGCCGTACGCCGGCTTGAGAAAGACTTGTCCGCAGGACATGCCCCGCTACGGGGTGAAGGTTTCGGGAGAAACCTCATCAACACTGCCAAAGGCAGCCCGAAGGGAGCGACGCTCGAGAGAGCGCAAGTCAACGCAAACCGGAAGAGAAGGCCAGAAATAGGATTTTTACCACAACCGACCAACGGAAGATAGACTGCCACCGGCAGCCCCGCAGGAGTGAGCAAAGCGAATCAAATCTACACTAAGCTGTCCGGGCCAATGGCCCCGTCCTTCGGTTTGGTTTAGAAGAGAAGAGGCAAAAATCACTCATGATCTTGGGCCTGCGTCTCCCTCCTACGACGGCTGTTGGCGGCAGAATGTTTCTTAAATTAGTGTTCCAAACAATTCGACGCAATACCCGCATTTACCGGCAGTAAATTAGTGATGCAAGCGAGCACTTCCGTAGCGAGGCGGATTGCTTCGATGACTTCGGACTCTTCAGGTTCAAAGACGTCGCCAGGGTAACGAAACTCAACGACATAAGGGGTGAGTATCAGCATGTGTTCCCCCAAATGTGAAAGGAGACCGGAGTCGGAATTCGCGCATTCCAACAGCCGCTCAAGATCGTGGGTTTTAGAAAATGAAATTTCGCGTGAAACCAACCATGCCTTGATGGCTTTTTCCGCTGCTTGCTGGCAATGGTAAACGGAGATGTCCAAGCGTTTGGGATCCGCATCCTTGAGGACTATTGCAGCACCCAAATCCCCTTCTGCTTTGCGAAGCCAACCGCGGACTTCCGCATGAGTTTCAACGTTCATACAGCAGTCTTCCTTCCCGTGAGACAGTTGTTGGGAGGGAGCAGGCTACCCGGCGACCTTTTGTCCATTCGGAGCGTGTGAGAACAAGGATGTCCTTCGAGACGGATTTTTCTCCGGCCAGCCTCCTTGCTTCCTGAGCACGTCGGTGCCTTGGTTGATCTGATTTTTCTACAACTACCAGCAGATCCAGGTCACTGTCCGTCGTCGCATCTCCTCGTGCGTGGGAACCGAAAAGATAAATTGCATCGGGATTTAAGCCAATCCGAAGTTGACTGACGATATTTTCCAGTGCCTGTCCGTGCTGTGCGTCCATATTTTTATTAACCGATTTTATGATGGCGTTGTCAATTTCTTGATTGGCATTCTCCGCTTTCCGGTTTCTCTTCCCTCGACCCGTGAAGTGCGAAGCATCCTCCACCGCGCCTTCGCGCCTCTACGGGAGCCTCTGCCCTCAGCTTCATAATTCCTCATCCAAAATTCAAAATTACTCTCTGCGGCTAAAACCTTCTTCCTCTTTCATCCAAAATTCAAAATCCAAAATTCAAAATTACTCTCTGCGGCTAAAATCTTCTTCGCCTTTCATTCAAAATTCAAAATCCAAAATTCAAAATTACTCTCTGCGGCTAAAACCTTCTCCTCCCATTTCATTCAAAATTCAAAATCCAAAATTCAAAATTACTCTCTCTGCCTTCGCGCGCGCCGGAGCAAGAAGTGGCAGAGGACGATGCAGGGAATGAGCGCGTAGAGGACCTGGTAGAACCACTGCCACAGGAAGAACCGAGTGAGATACATCCCGTTGACGACAAAGATCCCATAGGCGCAGCTTTTCAGGGCGCTGTCCGGCATGGTGAGGATGAACATATCTGCGAAGCCGACCACATAGCCGAGCAACAGCATCGCCCCGAGCATCCAGAGCCGTCCGCCATCGAGGACAAAGAAGCCGGCAATCCCGGGGGAATACGGTGCCTTATGGGTGAACTTGATGTCCTGCAGAGTGCCCTTCGCGGGCTTATCCTTCCACAACGCACGGGGGACAAGATGAAACGGGACGTAGAGCCACGACAGCGCGTAAGGACGAAACTCCGGATGGTAGGCATCAGCAGCCACGAACGTGTCGAAGATGTTCATGTCCCCGCTGGCGTCGAAAAAGTCCCAGTAAGCGCCATTGGATTTCTGTGTGGTCACCTCTTCGGCCGCATCCACTGCTTCCGCCAGCTCTTCCTGACGGTGTGACCCGAGCGACTGGAAAAGCGGCAGCAGCACAGCAATCGGGAGGATCAGCCAGGCATACCCGACCCTCGGCAACCACCTCGAAAGCACGGCGATGCCTGCCGCCATCACGCCGGTGATATAAAACCCCCGGAACATGCTCATGTTACGCATCTCGTAGGTGAAAATCAGAAACAAAAACGAGGACAACACGAGTTGGAACAACATTTGCGGGCGCGGGTTTTTCCTCCATCTGTCGAAGATCACCACAAGTGTAAAAACATGCCCGCCTTGCAGAACCTGCGGCAGGTCGTAGAGGTAAGCCCCGATCCCGCTACCATAATAATACCCCCGGTGTCCACCGGTCAGCACTCGCAGAAAAACGAGCGAGGCAATCTGAAACGCGATCAGCGCGATGATGGTCTTTTGAGAAAGGATCCATTGGAACGCGGGTGTCGCCGCCTTGGCAAGCCGCCGCCGCCAATATCCCATTTGCGTTGATTTTGCAAGCAGGGCACCGATAACAAAACAAAAGAGCCCAGCCACCGCCCACCAGAGGGAATCGGCCAATTGATCGGTGGTGACAGTAATCCTGAACGGAAAGCGAAAAAGGCCAAGATCCCGATTGGCCAAAATATGCATCGGACGCATCCCGAAAAACAGGAACGACATGAAGACGAAGGCTCCCCAGGCAGTCAGCCGTCTCTGCATGATGGCGAAAATCAACAAAGATGCGGAGGCCGCGGCCGAGACGCTCATTCCATTCGCGCCCGGCAGGAACGCGGAGACGAGAATCAGGATCGCGCTAAGGATGAGGAAAAACATCTTTTAATGAAAATTTGAAATTCGAAATGGAAAATTCGAAATGAAGAAGGGAACTTTAGCCGCAGATTAACAAGATTATCGCAGATGAAGAGGACATGGTGGGAGGTGCAGTTGGCAGATTGCGTGCTTTGCACGAATGGAAAATGGAAAATTCGAAATGGAAAATTCCCGCGGAGCGTGGCACACGGGCACGTGCGCCCCAATTCCTCATTCCTAATTTTACATTCAAAATTATCTTTTGTAGTTGGCAGAGGACAGAGGGTGGCGGGAAAGAAAGGTCAGAGGTCAGAGGAAATAGGTTGGAAGGGAATGAAAACCTATGTCAAGTCAGCCGTTAAGTCGCTGATTCTCAAATGTTAGAGTGAATTGGAGTGAATTGGAGTGAATTGGAGTGAATTGGAGTTAATTTGAGTGAATCAGGCCAGAAGCCAGCGTGCGCCTCTTGCGTAGCCTTTGCTTTGCACAACTCCCAGATGCTTGAGAGTGGCCAGTTCATTTTTAAGTTCCCATTCAGGAATTTCGACGCCCAACCCCTTGCGGATTTGTCGCAATGCGAGGCCTTCAGCCGAGGTGCTCAGCAAGGCAAGAACCTGCTGTTGCCGTTCCGTCACATTCTGGGCCACCCGCTGGGGAGGAAGATAAACAGCGGGGCTGAACCTTACGGTCACGCAGCCAGCCGCCTCGAAAATCTTGGGACTCGGGAGACCGGCACGCACTGTGAGCTCTTCCATTTTGATTGTGCCACGGCCCCATGCTTCGATGATTCCTCGTCGGTAAAAAACACGAGCAAGCAGCGGGTTCCATGGCAACGACTCGTGTGGGAGGTAGAGCGCCTCCGGCGTCAGACCAAAGTGGAGCGTGCCCGTGGATGTAATCTCCAGCCGGTCGTCATACACCGCCAAAGAAACCGAGCCGCCGCCGATGCTGTAGTCTCTGTGGCAAAATGCGTTGGCCAAAGCCTCGCGCAAAGCCACCGGCGGGTAGAGAGGGTCGTCCACCCGTTCAAACAGGTTAGACTGGATTCGGCCAGCGACCGGAAGATTCTCGCGCAGAAAACGCTCCGCCTTGAGCAGGAGATCAAAAACGTTCCCATGAAACTGCCGATTGTCGAGGAACTCGGTTCTGTCATTTCCTTGGAAGCGCGCCACACGCAAAAGGCACTGGGGTAGTTCCGCCTCGATTCTCTCCGCCTTCCCAAAAAGCACTACCGCAGCCCGCAAAATCTGACTTTCCTTCATCAACCCCATCCCGCGCAAAATCTCCACAGGATCCCGGATGCCTGGGTCGTCGGCCCGCCCGCGGCGAATGGACTCCTCAAGCGTCCTGATAATCTCCACAGCATCGAGATCGGCCATGCTCCAGCCTGTTGCAGCTCGATTTTCCCACCGCTGGTCGCTATGCAGACGTTCCAAGAGGATGCGGTTGTATTCTTCCCTTGAAAGCTGTCGGCTTGTATTTCCGACGCGCCGGTATGCATGCCCACGGTATGCATAAGGTTGTCCGCTGCCAGCCTGTATCGTCACCACCAGAAGCTGCCTGCCTTCCGCCACATCCACTCGCTCGATGCCGGGAAACACAGGGGGCTCGATTTCTCCGACTTCCTGAGCCACTTCCTCAACCGTCCGATCCGAGACCATTTGCCCAATGATGCGACCGCTCGGCTCTACTCCGAAAATGACTCTTCCTCCACGATGGTTAAGCATCGCACAAATCGTCCGTGCCGCCTCTCGCCGCTCACCTGTCGTCCGCTTGAACTCAACCGTCTCAGATTCGCCACTCCGCACCCAAGACTCAATATCCTTAACCGTGATCATACTATTCCTCAGCAATCTGTTTTCCGCTATCCGCCGTCCGTGATAATTCGTGCTATCCGTGGTTCAACTTCGGCTCTGAGTTTTTAACCACAGATTACACCTAAAAGACTCGGACGGAAGTAGTCGAGGGACGAGGGTCGAGCGTGAACGAGAAGGGCCCAGTGAAGTATGCTTCGCACTTCACAGGCCGAGGGAAGAAGAGAAGTCGTCAGGTGGCAGTTGGCAGCGAGTAGCAGACAGCTGATGGCGGATGGCGGCGATATCTCAAGAACCAAGAACTAGCACGCCACTCGTAGCGGGCCAGCCTGCATTCGCTCGGCGAGAACAAAACGGAGAATCGCCTTAATTTCCTCGTTGAGGCTGCGGAACTTCAGGTTTTTTTTGAAAAAGCCCACCCCGTTCTCGGCAATAAGAATGCCGAAGCATTCGTCTGCGAAAGAATGTGAAAGTCCTGTGACTCCAAGAAAGTCGAGTTCGACCACGGAATGGAGGGCGGCCACATCGGTGATTTCCCTCCGCACGATCTCGCCCAAAAACCTGGTGGCAAGAAAATCAGAATGATCGGCCAGCCGGATTGTCTTCATGGTGGCGACTTTCGCATTGGATGTTGGACAAAGTCAACCGAGGAACTCAAAATTGTTTGATTCGGGAGCAAATCTCTCTATCAAATGTCCCCCAATGGAGGTTCCCCCCCAAGCGAATTTCTTTCAACTCAATAAGAGCACTCATTCCTTGATCCGATTCTTGAGCCCGACCGCAAATAATCAACGATCGCTATAAGCTCTCTACTGTTCGCCTTCCGTATTTCGTTCTCCGCTATCCGCCATCCGTGATAATCCGTTCAATCCGTGGTTAAACTGCTTCTCCGGGCCTTTTTAGTGCTTCTTAGTGCAATTTAGTGGTGAAATCCCCCAAGCGGAGTTTAAGTGCCCAGTTTAAGTTCAGGTTTGTCCCTCGCCCTCACAACTTCCCCGAAATGTCAACGGGCAAGGCCTGACCCATTCGACATTCGACCCAATCCAAAATCCAACATTCAAAATTACTCTCCACGGCTAAAACCTTCTTCTCCTCCCATTTCCACATTCAAAATCTAACATTCAAAATTGGCGCGTAGGGCCCATCGCGCCTGCGCCCCAATCCATCATTCCTAATCCAACATTCAAAATTGGCGCGCGGCTCGAAGCGCGCATCAGGCCGGACTACCGTCGCCGGTAAATCCAATACGGGCCGTAGCCGGATTTTGTTTTGGCAATCCCGGGCAGGGTGGCGGCAGGGGAGGCGTCGCAATCAAACCTCTCACGTGAGAAGCCCAAAATCCGAAGCGCCTTGTCTTCCTGATCGCTCACATCTCCCACGCTGAACATTGCGAATTCCATGGTGGCGAGGAGATCATTCCATTCCTTTTTTCCAGGCGGGGCATTGTCATAAAAACGGAAGAGTTTCCAGCCCAATTTGCGTCCGGCATAGTAGCCGTCCCAGTTGTGCAGATAGACACGGTGGGAGCCCGGCCCGATGGCGCGTGAGGCCAGATCAAGCATTTGCTGGGGATCGCGGGTCTGCCGCTGCTGAAGCACCTTCAGGGTGCGGGCGCCAAGCGTGACGCCACAAGACCAGACAAGCATAAATATGAGAATAGATCCGGCAATGCGGCGGTTTATCCGACTTTGATTCGGCTGGAGAAACTTGTCCGCAGCGAGGGCAATTGAGAGGTAAAGGTAGGGCAGCAGATAGACCGCCCGATGGATGTAGAA
>Ga0194053_10001625_pt1 | contig 14219 bp, 11 predicted proteins | sample SepL228m_MetaG_FD_161684 | JGI IMG/M metagenome (GOLD analysis project Ga0194053, IMG submission 161684) | Anoxic zone freshwater microbial communities from boreal shield lake in IISD Experimental Lakes Area, Ontario, Canada - Sep2016-L227-8m | ecosystem: Environmental > Aquatic > Freshwater >... | reverse complement strand
TTGAAATTACGGGGAATCGATCAAATAACCGCAATAAAACAAATGCTCCTTGGTCAACCACTTTTCAACTAATTGCACAAAAGTCTTTTTTTATAAATTAGTCTGACGAAACTGAGTAGTTACTTTTTACCCAATAAATAGTATAAATCATATAAATTGGGTATACTTATTTAATCTTTAATAACTTTACGTATATCATGGATGTATTTTAATGACATATAATACTTGAATACAAGTATTTATTAAAGGTTTTAATACTTATGAATAATACTAATGTGGATGAAAAACGCGAAAATAGAATTAATAAGTTATTCAAGTTAGGGATGATTCTTGGATTTATCACCTTGTTTACAGGTGTAATGGTATTGGTCGGCTGGGCATTTGATATACCCGTTTTAAAGAGTATTTTGCCGGGTTATGTATCAATGAAGGCAAATACTGCAATCGGGTTCATTTTTGCGAGTTTGTCACTATTATTTCTGAAATATAAATCAAACTTGCTGCTTCAACGACTGTCAGTGGTTTTTGCAGCAATAACAGTACTTTTGGGCTTTCTTACTTTAATTCAATATTTCTTTGGCATAAATTTGGGCATTGACCAATTATTTTTTTCTGAACCGACAGGCACTATCGGCACTTTTTCTCCCGGTCGCATGGCTCTTGCCACCGCAATTAATTTTCTCATCTCTGGGTATGCGCTGCTATTGGCGGGATCTCCTCGCGGCATCGCGACTGCTCAACGCCTGGCGTTGTGCATTGGGATAATGGGTCTACTGCCGTTGTTGGGGTATTTATATGGCGCCACTGCAATGATAGGCATCGGCCAGTATACCCAAATGGCGGTTCATACGGCACTGCTCTTCATATTATTAAGTCTGGGCGTACTGCTGCTGCGCCCAATGGACAGTCTGACGCGAGTAATCTTCAGCGACACCCGTGGCGGATGGTTGATCAGATTTATGATGCCATTCATAATCGTATTTCCAATAACACTCGGATGGTTGCGGATAAGAGGAGAGAATGCTGACTATTTTGAAAGTCAACTTGGTACCGCGCTGATGATGGTGATCCTGATGATCCTGTTGTTGGGGATATTATTCTGGACGGCACAAATGTTGAACAAGGAAGAGACAAATGTAAAACATGCCACTGCCGCATTAGCAGAACGTGAAGCACTATATCATTCGTTATTCTCAAATATGCTGAACGGTTATGCCTATTGCCAGATGGTATTTGAAGAAGGTAAGCCGCGAGATTTTATCTACCTTGCCGTCAATGAATCGTTTTATAAACTGACCGGGCTGAAAGATGTTATCGGGAAAAAGATTACCGAAGTTATTCCTAACATTCGTGAGGTTGACCCTCAGATATTAGAATTCTACGGTCGTGTAACAATGACCGGACAGCCGGAACAACAGGAAATCTTCGTTGAATCCTTGCAGATGTGGTTATTGCTGTCGGTGTATTGTCCGGCTCCGGAACATTTCGTGGCAGTGTTTGACGTCATAACTGACCGCAAGTTGACTGAGGTGCAAATAGCTGCCTCTGAAATACGCTATCGCCGGCTGTTTGAGGCGGCGCATGATGGCATTTTGATTCTTGATGCTGAAACAGGGATGGTGGTGGATGTGAATCCCTATATGATCGAGTTGCTGGGAGTGACGCGTGAGGTGTTTCTCGGTAAGAAAGTCTGGGAGTTGGGATTTTTTAAAGATCTCGTCGGCAACGAGGCCAACTTTGTAGAACTGCAGGCGAAGCAACACATTCGCTACGAAGACATGGCGTTGGAAGGTTATGATGGCAAACGACACGAGGTAGAGTTCATCAGTAATGTGTATCTGGTGGATGGGAATAAGGTGATCCAGTGCAATATTCGCGATATCTCCGAGCGCGCAAGGAATGCGGAGAAAATGTTTCTAATCGCGGAAGAGTTGGAGCGCAGTAACTCGGAGTTGACGCGCTTCCTGTATACCGCCTCCCATGATTTGAAGAGTCCGCTTGTGACGATAAATACGTTCCTCGGCTACCTGACACAGGACTTGATAACCGGTGATACTCAACGGATTACTAAGGATATGAACTTTATGCAAACCGCTATCGACAAAATGTTACCTTTGCTGGATGACTTGCTGGAGATGGCGCGTGTTGGTCGTGTGATTGGTTCGTTGGTTCACGTGACTTTTCGCGAAGTGGTTGACGACGCACTGGCGGCGGTGGCAGGACGCATTGCCGAACGAGGCATTGCAGTGTGTGTGGAGGAAGCAGACGGGGTGACGTTCTACGCTGACCGAGTCCGATTGGTAGAAATTTTCCAGAATCTGGTGGAAAACTCATGCAAGTTCATGGGCGATCAGCCAGTGCCGCGCATCGAGATCGGCATGAAGGTACAAGACGCGGAGACGGTGTTCTTTGTGCGCGACAACGGCGGCGGGATTGACCCGCACCACCAGGCGAAGGTGTTTGACTTGTTCGAGCAGCTCGATACCCACATTGATGGGACCGGCATAGGTCTAACTCTGGTCAAACGGATTGTGGATTTGCACAACGGGCGCATCTGGTTGGAATCCGCCGGTATCGGCCAGGGTGTGTGCTTCTATTTCACGCTGCCGGGGGCCATTCCACCAGCCGACGCAGGGGTGACATCATGACTAACATCACCAGCCGACGACAACTCGAAGCGGAAATACGTCGGAGCGAACAGCGTTTTCGCCAGTTATTCGACAATTCCAGTGATGCTATTATGACCATAGAACCGCCGTCCTGGAAGTTTACCACCGGCAACCATGCCACCGTCGTGATGTTCGGGGCGCGGGACGTGGCACAGTTCGTGGAACTTGGCCCGGGGGAGTTGTCGCCGGAACAGCAACCTGATGGACGCGCGTCTGTCGAGAAAGCCCAGGAGATGATCGAGACCGCGCTGCGCGTCGGCTCGCACTATTTCGAGTGGACGCACCGGCGCATCAGCGGCGAGTTGTTCCCCGCCACCGTGCGGTTGAGCCGGATAGAGACAGACGGGAAGGTCTTTCTGCAAGCCACCGTCCGCGACATCACCGAACGTGTGCAGGCGGAAGAAGCGATACGGACCAAGAGCGAAGAATTAGAGCGATTCGTTTATACGGTCTCGCACGATTTGCGCAGCCCGGTGGTGACTTTGCAAACCTTTCTCGGACATCTGGAACAGGATATCCTCGCCAATAATGCCGGCAGAATGGCGACGGATTTTGAATTTATGCACGCGGCGGCTGATAAAATGGCGCAACTGCTTGATGAACTGCTTAAACTGTCGCGCCTCGGGCATCAATTTAACCCACCGGAGAATGTCCTGCTTCAGGATGTAGTGAAAGAAGTATTGGACCTGGTGGCTGGGCGCATTGCCCAACGCGGCGTGCAGGTGACGGTGACCGAGGAACCTATTACGCTTCACGGCGACCGCGCGCGCTTTGTGGGGTTGTTCCAGAATCTGGTGGACAACGCCTGCAAGTTCATGGACAATCAGCCTGCGCCGCACATCGAAATCGGCGTGGAGACGCACAGCGCGGAGACGGTATTTTTCGTGCGCGACAACGGAAGCGGGATTGACCCGCGCCACCAGGCGAAGGTGTTCGGGTTGTTCGAAAAGCTCGATCCGCACATCGAAGGGATCGGCATGGGTCTGACGCTGGTTAAGCGGATCGTGGAATTGCACAATGGGCGCGTTTGGGTGGAGTCCGCTGGTATCGGGCAGGGAACGTGCTTTTATTTTACATTGCCGGGGGCGATTCAACAAGCAAACAAAGGGGATAAATTATGAAAGGTGAACCGATAGTAGTATTGCTGGTGGAAGATGATGCGGCACATGCCGAGATTGTGCGGCGGAACTTCACGGACTGCCGACTGGCCAACCGGATGATGCACGTCGACAACGGGCAGGCGGCACTGGATTACCTGCACCATCAGAGTGAATTCAGCGACCATGCCGACTCGCCGCGGCCCGGCATCATTCTACTCGACCTGCGCCTGCCAAAGGTGAACGGGTTGGAGGTTCTGCAGCACATCAAGACCAACCCTGAGTTCAGTTCGATTCCGGTGGTGGTATTGACCACCTCGAAAGCCGAACAGGACATGGTTAAGGCGTATGCCCTCCACGCCAACAGTTACCTGGTCAAGCCGGTTGATTTCACGAAGTTCACTGAATTGATGACAACCTTCGGCTTCTATTGGGTGGCTTGGAACCAGTATCCGGATTGGAGTGAATGATGACCCCTCTGAATCTGATTATAGTAGAAGACAACGCGGCGCACGTCGAGGCTATCCGCCGCGCCTTTGAAGATGAAGGGGTGCCTGTGAATATCCACGCCGTCGGCACCTTACTGGAATACCGCGCGTATATTGCCGAACATTCGCCCGACATTGCGTTGGTTGACCTGAACCTACCCGACGGCCGCGCTGTGGAAATCCTGTCAAATCCGCCGGAAGATGCGCCATTCCCAGTCCTGGTGATGACCGCGTTCGGCAGTCAGCCCATTGTCGTTGAAGTGATGAAAGCAGGCGCGCTGGACTATGTCGTCAAATCCTCCGAAGTGTTTGCTGCCATGCCCCACTCTGTAAAGAGAATCCTCCGCGAGTGGACACTGCTCCAGCAGCACCGCTCTGCAGAGACGGCGTTGCAGGCGAGGGATATCAGGTACAGCAAACTTTTAGCAAATATCGGCGACGTGATTGTTATCATCGATAAGGATGGCATCAATCGCTACAAGTCTCCCAACATCGAGCGGTTGTTTGGCTGGCGACCCGAGGAGGTCATCGGCGCTGGCGCATTGGATAATGTGCATCCTGATGACCTCGCCCATGCCTGGAAATTCATTGGTGCTCTCTTTCGTGAACCAGATGCGACCGGAAGTACGGAATGCCGTTACCAGTGCAAGGACGGCCAATACAAATGGATAGAATTTGTCGGTATTAATCTTACGCATGACCCCGACATCAACGGCCTGCTGGGAAATTATCACGACATCACCGCGCGCAAGCAGGCGGAAGAATTGATAAAACAAGAGCAAGTCATCAGCAAGGCAATTATCGACAGTATCCCCGGCACCTTCTACATGCTCGACGCAAATGGCCAATATTTTCGTTGGAACGCTTACCAGCGTGAGGTGATTGTCGGCAAACTGGAAGGCCAGATCGCCGGTATGAACGCGATAGATACCATTTATCCAGACGACCGCGAGTTGGTCCAGTCGAAAATAGCGAACGTATTATCGCAAAAAAGTACTTACGAGTTAGTTGAAAGCCGGGTTCTTTTGCACGGTGGACCGGCATACAAATGGCTCCTGATGACAGGCCAACAAATGATGATCGACAATAGTCCGTTCCTTGTAGGAATCGGTATCGACATCACAGAACGCAAGAAGTTGGAATCAGAACGTGTAAATTTGGAAGAACAGTTAAGGCAGCAGCAGCGCCTTGAATCTGTTGGTCAATTAGCCGCCGGCGTTGCCCATGACTTTAATAACCTGCTGACTGGCATTAAAGGGTTCACCCAGTTTGCACATGATGCCGCACCAGAAGGATCATCATCACGCGATGACCTTGCCGAAGTATTGACACTGGCAAAACGTGCTGCTGATTTAACGCGTCAATTACTCGCTTTCAGCAGGCGGCAGACTTTGCTGCCAGTTATTATTGATATCAATATGCTGGTAAGAAATTTAATAAAAATGTTGGGCCGATTGATTGGTGAACAGATTGATTTGAAATTTGTTTCAAACTCTATAGACGGAATTGTAAAGGCTGATCCTGGACAAATTGAGCAAGTTTTGGTTAACCTTGTTATAAATTCACGTGATGCCATGCCGAATGGCGGGAAATTAACCATTGAAACATCTGACATTGAAATTGATGAGGATTATGCCAACACACATGTTGGTACATTGCCTGGTTCTTATGTAGTAATATCTGTGACTGATACAGGATGCGGGATGGATGTATCAGTGTTGGAGCATATATTTGAACCGTTCTTTACAACAAAAGGAATCGGCAAAGGTACCGGTTTAGGATTGGCAACAGTCTATGGCATCGTTAAGCAGCATGGCGGTAATATCTGGGCGTATAGCGAGAAAGATATGGGGACAACTTTTAAAATATACCTTCCCAAAATAGAAGGTGTGGTTGACACGCTATCAATTATAAGTCAATCTGAAAACCTATCTGGTACAGAAACAATCCTTATAGTTGAAGACGAAGATACCGTGCGTAATATAGCGCAGAGAATATTAGAGAAACAAGGATATAAAGTATTAGCAGCAGCTTTGCCGTCTGAGGCCATATCAATCCTTGAAGAGCATGGTGATGAGATAGCATTAATGCTGACAGATGTAGTAATGCCAGAACAAACAGGTCCGCAACTTTATGAATCCATACATGAGAAATACCCGCATTTGAAGGTTTTATTCATGTCTGGTTATCCAGATAACGCCAGATTACCTCATAAAATGCTTGATGCAAACGCGCCATTCATACAAAAACCCTTCAAATATGACTCTCTGGGAAAGAAAATAAGAGAGGTATTAAATGAAAAATAATTCTGATGTTTTTATCCTTGTTGTTGATGATGATGAAAGTATACGAGGGTTAGTTGAAGAAATTCTGCTTATTGACGGCTATTCAACTGTTCAGGCATCGAATGGCACTGAAGCATTGGAAATATTGCAAAATCAGGATTTTGATTTGCTTATTACCGATATTATGATGCCAGGTATATCGGGAATGAAATTATTAACAACTGTACGTAACTTAAAACCAGATATGGCAATTATCATGCTGACAAGTGTAGATAAGAAAGAAACTGCAATTCAAGCTATAGAACAAGGTGCCTATGGTTATATGATTAAACCATTCCAGGTTAATGAACTTCTTATGAATGTTTTTAGTGCTTTGCATCGTCGTAAATCAGAAAAGATGCGTGATGACTATGAAAAAGAATTAGAGAAACAAATTCATGAAATAAATAAAGAATTCCGGAATAAAGAATGGTTAAATAATCATGGCAGGGAGAAAATATAATGCCCAATAACTTTGATATTAATATACTGGTAGTTGATGATGAAGATTACTTGCGTCGATTAGTCGCTCGCATATTGCAGGAAAAAGGTTATACCTGTATTCAGGCTTGCAGCGGTAAGGAAGCACTGGATTTGCTGCTTATTCAGGATTTCGCGTTAATGATTACAGATATAATGATGCCGGGTATGACAGGTATTGAATTGTTGTCGCTTGCCCGCAAGTTGCGTCCTGATATAGCAGTAATTATGCTGACAGGTCTTGACAGCCAGGAAACGGCAATACAGGCATTGGAACAAGGCGCGTATGGATATATGATAAAACCTTTCCAGCCAAACGAATTGCTGATAAATGTCATTAATGCTTTGCGTCGTCAAGATTTGGAAAAACTGCGTAACGATTTTGAGAATGATTTGCAAGCACAGGTGCTTGAACGCACCAGGGATATTCGCAATCGTGAAGAAGAAATCACCATGCACCTGGTGGCGGCTTCAGAATACCGGGATGAAGAAACAGGCAGCCATATTCGTCGAATCGGATTGTATGCCGCGGCACTTGCCAAAGCACTTGGCTGGTCAGAAGAACAGGTGGATTTACTGCGCCTCGCCGCACCGATGCATGATATCGGAAAAATTGGCATACCAGACCACATTTTGTTGAAGTCAGGCAAGTTTACCAATGAAGAATTTGAAATTATGAAAAAACATACAAAAATGGGAGCGGGAATATTGGCAGGTTCAAATATTCAATTAATGAATATGGCGGTTGAAATCGCCCTTAACCACCACGAACGCTGGGACGGCAGCGGTTATCCAAACGGGCTATCGAAAGAAGAAATTCCTGAAAGTGCCCGCATAGTAGCAATAGTTGATGTATATGATGCTCTCCTCACTGACCGCGTATATCGAAAAGCATTTAGTGAAGAAGAAGCATTCCCCATGATGATAGCGGGATCCGGGCATCATTTTGATCCGAAAATATTCCAGTGTATGTGCGATATCCACGAAGAATTTCGTGAAATACGAAAAAATACAACTTCAGAGAAGATGTGAAAAATTTAGTATAATACTTTCGCTTTTGTTGCTTATTATTTAAAATTTTCTGACTACATACGACTAATCAGTCCGATCCGACATATCCGACTGATATTTGAATTGGGACTGTCATCGAACGGCGAAGCCGGGAAGGCTGTTTGTCCCATGCTTGCAATAAATAAAAAACCATATTTTTTGTTTGCTCAATATATCTCCAAAATGTATAATCAATTCGGGTGGTATTACCATGAAATATGAATTAAAACGTGAGATTCCTGTTTGTGACGGGTGGGATGTTATTGTGGCTGGCGGTGGTCCTGCCGGTTGCGCGGCGGCAACGGCTGCGGCGCGGGAAGGGGCTAAAACGCTGCTGATTGAGGCTACTGGTATGCTGGGCGGTATGGGAACTTCTGGCCTTGTTCCTGCCTGGTGTCCGTATACTGATAAAGAACAGATTATATATCGCGGCATCGCGCTGGAAGTATTAAATGAATGTAAAGCCGGAATGCCTCACGTGAAAGATACCGATGTTGATTGGGTTCCTATTAATCACGAGTTATTGAAAAGTGTTTACGATAAGTTAGTAACCGGCAGCGGCGCGGAAGTGTTGTTTTTCTCGCAATGCGTAGGCGTTGACCGCGATGACGCCGGCAACATAAACTACCTACTGGTTGCCAATAAGGAAGGTTTGAAGGCTTACCGTGCATCGGTGGTGATAGATTGTACCGGCGATGCTGACCTTTGCGCTTTTGCTGGTGCCGATTTTGACAAAGGCGACAACAAAGGCGAAATGATGCCGGTAACCCATTGTTTCGAACTGACAAATGTTGATGAATACGCTTATCTGAACGGAGTATCCCTGCATAATAACAACCCGGACAGTCCGATATGGGCGATTGCGCAAGACCCGCGTTTTCCGCTGATAAAAGATACCCATGCCTGCAACAATATTGTAGGCCCAAAAACTGTCGGTTTTAACGCTGGTCATCTGTGGGATGTTGATTCGACTGATCCGCATAGTTTGTCAAAGGCAATGATTGAAGGTCGCGAACTGGCTGCGCAATTCCGCGACGCACTGGCAATTTATTATCCCAAGGCATTTGCCAATGCTTTTTTGGTCAATACCGCTTCATTGATGGGGGTACGCGAAAGCCGACGCATTAAAGGCGACTACATCCTGACTATCGATGATTGGGTTGCACGGCAATCATTTCCTGATGAAATTTGCCGCAACAGTTATTTCATTGATATCCATACCGCGAAAAATGAAGTCGGTGAATCGCTGCTAAACAAAAAAGACCCGACAATGACCCGGGCAATGCATTATGGCAAAGGCGACTCCCACGGGATACCTTACCGCTGCCTGACCCCGCTAAAACTGCGCAACGTGCTGGTAGCCGGGCGTTCCATATCAACCGACCGCACTGTACAAGGCAGCACCCGGGTAATGCCGGTTTGCCTGGCAATGGGAGAAGCTGCTGGTGTTGCTGCGGCTATGGCGGTAAAGGTTGGTAATGATGTAAGGGAAATTGATGTTAATGACTTGCGCGCCAAATTACAACAGAACGGGTGTTATCTGCCGTAAATTTTTAAAAAGTAATAAAAAAGGTATCTCATGAAAACTATGCTGGTTAAAGAAGAAATGCTGCCGATTGTTGACGATATTGATGTGCTGGTTGTTGGCGGTGGTCCTGCCGGTTTGGCGGCAGCTTTTGCTGCTGCGCGGGCTGGTGCAAGCGTGCTGATTATCGAGCAATTTAACTGTCTTGGCGGGGTTGCTGGTGCCGGCGGGCATGGGCATATCAGCATCTATTGCGCGTGGGGATTGCAAAACCGCATAGTTGGCGGTATTGCCGATGAAATAGCAAGCCGGTTAGTCGATGACGGGGTAGCGCATCGCAACCCGCATGGTGTATGGTTTGAAGTGGAAGGTCTGAAGTTCTTGCTGGACCGCATGATAAAAGAGACCGGCACGAAGATACTCTATTACACTCAATTCAGCAGTTCAATTGTTGAAGATGGCAAGATTACCGGCGCTATTATTCAGAATAAAGCTGGCCGCCAGGTGATAACAGCGAAAAGAGTAATTGATTGTACCGGCGATGGCGATGTTGCGGCATCCGCTGGCGCGCCTTTCGACATGGGGCGTCCCAATGACCACAAGTGCCAACCGGTGACGCTGATGTTTACCATTGGCGGGGTTGAATGGCCGCGGGTAGCAGAATGGAACAAACATGACTATAAAATGACCCATGTATGGGAAGAAGCGCAGCGCAACGGCGATATGGAACCTTTCCAGAAAACCATCATGGGGTTCTGGCACACTCCAAGCCGTCCAGACCAGGTAGGCATAAACTTCACCCATATCACTAATATTGATTCAACAAAGGCAGCAGACCTGACTTATGCTACTATGGAAGGACGGCGACAAGCTTACCAGAGTATTGATGTGTTTAGAAAATATGTGCCGGGAATGGAGAACTGCTACATGGTTTCCACCCCCAACACTGTAGGTATTCGCGAATCGCGACGTATCATCGGCGACCTGGTACTGACAGAAGAAGATTTGATGACGGAACGTGAATGGGACGATTCGATCGGTTACGGTTCATTCTTTATCGATATTCACCACATTGATGGAGCAGGAATGGATAAAACAACATTTTACCCAAAACCAGGTTTCAAATACCAGATACCTTATCGTGTGCTGGTGCCGCAAAAAATAGAAAACCTGTTAGCTGCCGGTCGTTGTATATCCTGCACCCACGTTGCTCTTGGTTCGCTGCGGGTAATGGTGCAATGCATGCTGACAGGCGAGGCTGCCGGCATCGCCGCCTGGCAATCTATCCAGCAAGATGTAACACCAGGAAAAATAAATGTGCCAACACTGCAGACAACACTCCGCGAAAACGGCGGAATCTTAACTGAAGATGATATAGCTAAGTATAATTAGAAGTAGAAATAGATTACGGAGCGCTGGCTTCCAGCCGGCGCTCCGTATCACCCTCTGGAACTGCAATTCCTCATCCTCCAAATAATCACAATTTTAAATAGAAATGTGTGGTATAATATTTTATTGATAAAATGTTTTTTATCTGGATGAGATAATAATCTTATCTGGCAACTAAACAGATGTCAAAAGCAAAAAATAGCTGTAATAGCTATTGAAATGGAGAATAATATGCTTGAAATCATTGCTGGAGTCTTAGTTGTCCTTTGGATTCTTGGATTTGTCACTGCGCATACCATCGGAGGATTTATTCATATCCTACTGGTTATCGCCGTTGTGATGATTCTTGTTCGTATCATTCGCGGCAAAAAATTGTAACTAATCAGATTATATTACCCCGAATTTTCAACAGTTGGAGAAAATATTTCCAACTATTCACATAATGCAAGGAGAAATATCATGAAAAAACAAGCTGGATTATGGATTGACCATCGAAAGGCAGTTGTTGTACTTATTACTGGTAAAAGTGAAGAAATAAAGGAAGTTTTATCCCGTACGGAAAAACGTGACCGTTTTACTGGTGGTACAGACTCGGAAAATAACTCGATAGAAGACATCCTGGATAATCGATTTAAAAACCACCTTAACAGTTATTACGATGAAGTAATAGCAGTTATTCGTGAAGCAGAATCTTTCCTGATTATTGGCCCGGGCGAGGCGAAAGGCGAGTTGGGAAAACGTATTGAACACGAAGGACTTGTTAAACGCATTCTCGCCATTGAAACTGTAGATAAAATGACAAACCCGCAAATAGCGGCGATAGTTAGAGAGCGTTTTTCAGAAAAGGTAAAAAATAATTAACAATGATGGGCAGGATAAACATGATATTATTTTTTTGCGAAGCAAAATATATCCTGTCCATCCTGCCCATCCATGTTAATTTATAAACGATGCATTCGGCATATTTTTATTGATCATCAAACGGGTCGTTGATATTGTCGATGGGAGGCATTTCCCAATCGCCGGTATTTGTTGCTGCTGCCTGGTTGGTTGTCGGCGGGGGTGGGGCATTGCGAGGAGCGGTGTAGCCATTATTCTGATTCTGGTTCTGGTATTGTCCACCGCCACCACCGTCTTGCTGCGCTCTATCAAGGCCTTCAACGCGGTCGCCGATAACTTCCGGCGCTATGCGGTTGTTGCCGTCTTTATCCTGGTATTTTCTGATTTCCAACCGGCCTTCCACTGCTATCAATCGGCCTTTGCCGCAATATTTTGATACAAATTCTGCTGATTTCTCCCACAGTACAACAGTGATAAAATCGGTTTCTTTCTCACCCTGGGCGTTTCGGAATTGGCGATCAACCGCAATATTAAAGTTTGTGACCATTTTACCATTAGCTGTCTGTCTTAATTCAGCATCGGTAGTCATGCGGCCGGTTAAAATAATTCTGTTCATTTTCCTTTACCTCGTAGTTAAAATAATTGAGAATATCATGCAAAAATAGAAAACATTACTCTCTCAACCTTTATAAAATAATTTTACCACATTGAATGAATTTTGTAATAGGGGAAATTTTGTTTTGAAAAAAAAAGAGGCGGACAATAGATGTCCGCCTCTGTTGGTTTTATTTAACTGATATACTCGGGTTACTCAAATATCAGCACACCCCAGTTTTTGGGTTCCATTTTCAGTTCAAAAACTTCGTCGGCTACCAGACCGGTTGACTGGTTGTTCCAGTAGGTGCGCAGTACCGTATCGGTGCCTGCCGGGTCGCCATGGGTGGCGCCAAAGTCGCCTGATAGTTTCATGCCTGGCACCGGGGTGAATCCCAGTTCCTTCAGCGGAATAGCTGCTTCAACGGTATAGCGTTTTCGCTGGGCATCAACATTTACCTTGATATTTGCGCTGTCCATTGCCTTGACATATTCCATCAAGTAACCACTCTGGATTACGCCGGAGTAGAACTTGCGCGGGCTTTTTTCTGCTGATACCTGGCGATAGATTTCCGCGGTCGCTTTGCCCTGGAAATTACCGATGGATAACCGCAAATCGCCTGCACCCGCTTCACCGCGTTTCTTGTCGGCTTTCGGGTCGGTACCCAGTTGGAAGTCAACGGTGTCGCCGAGGGCATACATTACTGCTGTTTCGGTTGCGCCGTTCACCCATGGCGAGTCATCGTTTACGACCCATCCCAGGTACAGGTTGGTATCGTCATAATTTATCGCTGTTTCCACCGCGGCGGATGGACTTTTTGAGAATATCATCGGGTCTTTTACTTCAAAGTCTTTGCGCATGTCGCCGGTGAATTTCACTGACAGGCGTTTTACAACTACTTGTTTTGTCCCTACCGTCGCCTGCAGCAATTTTTCTCGGAAACCATTAGCGAGTTTCAGGTCATTATCTGTTATTGTCAATTTACCGCTATCGAGTTTCTTTACCGTTTCCATTCCGGTGACTGTTATATTAATGAATGCTGTTTTACCAGCCTGCACATATAATTGGCCATCTTTGGTATAAATTATGGATCCGCCAAAATCTTCTGCGCCCATGCCCGGTGGTACGCTGTCCATGGATGCGCCAGGAACAGCGGGATCCGGCCATTTAATTTTCATAGGGTCGCTTTCAAACAGTTTGGTGAGATAGTAGCCATCGCCGGTGAGAATATGCCATTCACCTTTGTCGGTTGGAATGACAAAGATATCGCCAATCGGATCGGGCAGTTTGGCAGTTCCTACAATGTCGTAAGCTGCGCGAATTAAACCTGTTGCCGGCGGCGGAGCAAGATGGCCGCCATGTACGCCGACGTAGGTGTTAGGATAGGTCCATTTCAACTTTCCGCTTTCGATATCAAAACATTCAAAATCGCTGTGAGCAGCACCGTAATGTCCGTTGTAAATTGCCAGCTTGCCATCTTCTGAACCGCTGCCGCGCTGTGCGCCCATACCGCCGCGACTAAAAACATCGTCAGGTGCGGGCATCTTTTTCGCCTTATTAAGGTCGTATAATGGTGCGCCGCAAGCGGTATAGCCGGTGACTGCGATGCGATATACACCGCCATAGAAAGTCAGGCTTTGCGCCATTGGCATGTACCAGCCAGATATCCATCCACCCAGGTTGATGGTGTAGTTTTTAACTTCCTCTGGCTGTTCTTTCTGGTCATCATTGGCATCGCTCCAGACGCGCATGCCGATAAGGT
>Ga0194053_10001623_pt1 | contig 14225 bp, 8 predicted proteins | sample SepL228m_MetaG_FD_161684 | JGI IMG/M metagenome (GOLD analysis project Ga0194053, IMG submission 161684) | Anoxic zone freshwater microbial communities from boreal shield lake in IISD Experimental Lakes Area, Ontario, Canada - Sep2016-L227-8m | ecosystem: Environmental > Aquatic > Freshwater >... | reverse complement strand
TCGTGATCCTGGTGACCCTCGGCACGCTGCTGATCTTCTTCGCCCTGCTCTTCTCCGACGTCGCTTTCCGCTGAGGCTCCCATGGACTGGATGAACCAAGCCGCCCTGTCTGCCCAGAAGTCCGACGCGGTCTTTTTCTACGTGTTCGGGCTCTCGGTGGTCTTCCTGATCTTCATCACGGTGCTGATGATCTATTTCGTGGTGCGCTACAGCAAGAAGCGCAACCCCGTCGCCAGCCAGATCGAGGGCCATGTGGGCCTCGAGATCCTCTGGACCACCATCCCCCTGGTGCTGTTCCTGTCGATCTTCTACTACGGCTGGACCAACTACGAATACATGCGCCAGGCTCCCCGGGACGCCATGGCCATCAAGGTCACCGCCCGCCAGTGGAGCTGGTCCTTCGAGTATCCCAACGGCAAGCAGACCAAGGTGCTCTTCGCCCCCCTGGGCAAGCCCATGCGCCTGGACGTCCGCAGCGCCGACATGATCCACGGGTTCTTCGTGCCCTCCTTCCGCCTCAAGATCGACGCCGTGCCCGCCCGCACCAACACCACCTGGTTCCAGGCCACCAAGCCCGGCTCCTACGACATCGAGTGCACGGTCATCTGCGGCGTGGACCACAGCCTGATGCTGAGCAAGGTCGTCATCGTGCCCGAAGCTGAGTTCAAGGCCTGGTACTTCGGGGGCGAGGATGCCCCGGAGCCCGGCAAGGCCCTGCGCGCCGCCGAGGCCCACCCCGACCTGGCCAACCAGCCCATGGGTCTGGCCGTGCTGACGGCCAAGGGCTGCCTCGCCTGCCACTCCGTGGACGGCAAGCCCAAGGTGGGCCCCACCCTCAAGGCCATCTACGGCCGCGAGGCCCAAGTACTCATGGCCGGCAACCTCCGCACGATCACCGTGGATGACGCCTACCTGCGCCGCTCCATCACGGACCCCACGGCCCAGGTGGTGCGCGGCTATCCACCCGCCATGCCCAAGACCGCGCTCTCGGCCCAGGAGTTGGATGAGGTCGTGCGCTACATCAAGACCCTCGACTAGGACTGCCTCGATGAGCGCCGCTGCCCTCCCCCTTCCCAAATCCAACCCCATCGCGAACCTGCTGGAGCTGACCAAGCTCCGGATCTCCGGCGCCTCCACCTTCACCGCGGCGGCCGGCTACGTGGCCTTCCTGCGGGGAGGAGATAGCGGCCTGATCACCACCCTGCTCGGCATCCTGCTGCTGGCCATGGGCAGCAGCGCCCTGAACGAGGTGCAGGAGCACCGCTTCGACGCCCTTATGCCTCGCACCGCCAGCCGCCCCATCCCCCGGGGCGACCTCACACCCCTCCAGGCCACGGTCTTCGCCGTCTCCCTGGCCGTCGTGGGCTTCCTTATCCTGCTGCTGGCCCACAACCTGACCTCGGCCCTCCTCGGCGCCCTGGCCCTGGGCTGGTACAACGGGTTCTACACGCCCCTCAAGCGGATCAGCGCCTTCGCCGTGGTGCCCGGCTCCCTCATCGGCGCCCTGCCGCCCGCCATCGGGTGGACCGCCGCCGGCGGCAGCCTGGCAGATCCCTCGGTCCTGACCCTGGCCTTCGTCTTCTTCATCTGGCAGGTGCCCCACTTCTGGCTGCTGGTGGGCCTCCACGCCGAGGGCTACGAGGAAGCCGGCTATCCCACCCTGGTGGGACTCTTCGGGCGGCCCCGCCTGTCCCGCCTGACCTTCACCTGGACCTGCGGCACCGCCGCCGCCTGCGGCCTCCTGCCCCTCTTCCGGGTGCTGGTCTCCTGGCCCGCGGAGGTCATGCTGGGCCTCGGCGCCGTCTGGCTGGTGGCGGGCTCCCTGCCCCTCCTCAAGCCCGGCCAGGACGCTGTCCTCTACCGCCGCGTCTTCATGAACATCAACCTCTTCGCCCTGGTGCTCACCGCCGCCGTGATCCTGGATCCCTTCTTCGCGAGGTAGGGGCAGCGATCCGCGGGCATGTGCCACGGAAGCGCAGTCCTGGCCATGGCCTTTAGGCAGCCCTAAACAGACCCAGGACCGACCTTGGGAGGCCGACCCTGGGCTGGGGGAATGCTTGGTGTGGGTGCGACTAGAAAGTGCCCACTACCGTGACGCAGACGGGGAAGCTGCCGGTGCTGAGATGCGTGGGTGTAGCCAGGACGCCCGTGCCGGAGTTGATGGCGCCGATGGCCACCTCATTGCCGTTGTAGTTGGTCAAGAGCCCCCACTTGCCGTTGCGACTGACCACCAGGCTGTCGGAGCCCGTGCCGCCGAAGAGCTCGTAGGGGCTGTCGGTAAGGGCCGTCAGCTCACCCGTCAGGAGGTTGTAGGCATAGGCAGCATAGTCGTCATGGGTGGTGGACAGGGTCAGGTAGATGACCGACTGAGTGGGGTTGGCCGAGACGCCGTGGTAGGAATCCGCCTGGGTCAGACCCGTGTCCATCGGGGCCAGGGCGGTGAGGCCGCCGGCCTCGATCTCCACCTGGTAGGCATAGACGATGCATTCCTGGGCGGCGCCGCTGGCTGCGCCCTCACTCTTGGTGAAGAGCACCTCACCGGTGTTGCTGAGCGCCAGGGACAGGGCCCCGGCACCGAAAGGCAGACCCAGACTGCTGTGGAGAGTCGGGACGCCCGTGTCGGCAGCGAGGTCGAAGACCTGCAGCTGGTCGGTGGTGCGGCCCAGGGAGTAGAGCTGACGACCCGAGGGGTGCACCAGCACATCGCCCGTGCCACCGGCGGCGGTAACAGGGGTACCCGCCGTGAGGGCCCCGGTGGTCGCGTCGATGGCATAGACCGAGAGGGTGCCGTCGCAGCGCACGTAGAGGTAGTTTCCGGAGGGAGCCACGGCGCTGGCCCAGGGGTTGGTGCCCGTGGGGTAGGTGCCCACCTTGGTGAGAATGCCGGTGCTGGAAGCGATGGTGTAAGCGGTGACGGTGTTGGGGACATTGGCCAGGCCGTCCCCATTGACCACAAACAGGAACTTGCCCTGGGGGTCGCTGGTCACGTGCAGGGCATTCACAGTGGCATCGAAGGGCGAGGTGGCCAGCTCGGCCAGTACCCCCGTCGTATCGGTGAGGGTGTAGGCCGATACGCCGCCCCCGGAGTTGGCCACGTAAGCAAACTTGCTGGTGAAGCTGAGCACCGTGACCGTGACGGTAGCCGTCGTGGTCGTTGCAGCGGCGTTCCTGACCGTCAGCGTGTAGAGGGTCGTGCTGGCGGGGGATATCGGCAGCTGCTCGCCGGAGGTGACCGGGATATCGCCGGGTGTGATGACGCCCGTGCCGGTGAAGCTGAAGGTCAGCAGGGTGCCCTGCCCGGCCGTGATGGTGGCGGGATTGGCTTTGAGGAAGCTGATGCTGGGTGCCGCCGCCACCGTGATGGTGAGCGTATCGGTGGTCGTGTCGCCCGCGGCATTGGTGACCGTGAGGGTATAGGTGGTGGTGCTCGCAGGGTTCACCGTCCAGCTGGCGCCGCTGGCAATGGCGTGATTGCCGGGCGTGATGACGCCGGTCCCGCCCCGATAGGTGGCGCTGAGGATGGCGGCTCCAGCGGCGACCACATCCGCCTTGTCGGCCGAGAAGTTGGTGATCACGGCTAGGGGAACGATGGGGATGAGGGCCGTGTCGGAGAGGTTGGTGCTGCCGCCATCGCTGACGCTGCAAGAGAGGCTCACCTGCCCGGTGGCACCTGCCGTGAAGGTCACACTGGCGGTACCTGCACCGGCGGTGATGCGGCCGTTCAGGATGGTCCAGGCATAGGTCATGCCTGTCTGCGCGTCCACGGAGGCTGTGTAGCCCGCCTTGCCGGTGGTGACGTAGGCCGGGGAGGCCACGATGGGCTGACCCGGGGCGTTCACCACCGTGACCACGGTGGTGGCGCTCTTGGAAGGATCGGCGGAGCTGGTGGCCTTCAGGGTGTAGACCCCGGTCGTGTCAGGCGCGGTCCAGGTATTGCCCAGCCAGCTGCCGCCGGTGGAGGACCAGTTGACCGCGGTATTGACCGCTCCTGTGACCGTGGCGGTGAAGGCAGTGCTGCTGTTGACGGAGACCTTGGGGGCCAGCGGGGTGATGCCCGCGACCTTGACATCCTGGACGCGGACCGTGAGGGTGGCCGTGGCCGTGGTACCGGCCTGGTTGGTCACGGTGAGGATGAAGATCTTGGGATCAGTGAGCGTCCCGCTGGGGAAGGACACGCCACTGATGACGGCCCCCACGTTGTGGTTCACTTCGCCGGTGCCCCCGCTAAAGGTAGGCGTGACGGTGGTGGAGCTCCCGAGCAGCACCGGGTTGACGGCCGCGACCAAGGTGGGCGTCACGGGTGCGGCGACGATGGTGGCGGTGGCGGTCACCGCAGCGGAGGCGGTCCCGAGGGGATTGGCCGCCAGGCAACTGAGGGTGACCGTGCCGGTGGCCGCGGGCGTGAAGGTGATGCTGTTGGTGCCGGCGCCCGCTGTGATGGTGGCTCCGGTCGCGGTCCAGGTGAAGGTCATGCCGGGCTGGGCGGGAACGCTGGCCGTGGCCCCGGCCAGGGAACCGGTGACATAGGCGTTGAGAGAAATGACGGGCGTGCCGGGCAGGCCCACCACGGTGACCGTGGTACTGGCGGTCTTGCTCGCGTCATCCGAGGAAGTGGCGGTGATGGTCGCAGTGCCGGCGGCGGCCGGTGCCGTCCAGACGCCGCCACTGGTGATCGCACCGGACGTCGCCGTCCAGGTGACCCCGTTGGTGGCACCTCCGGTCACGGTGCTGCCGAAAGTGGTGGGGGTGGAGACTGCGACCGTCGGCGCGGCGGGGCTGAGGGCGCCCACAGCGACGGTCTGAGGGGCCAGGGTCAAGGTCTTGGTGGCGGTGCTGCCCGCCGCATTGGTCACCGTGAGGGTGAAGAGCTTGGAGGCCGTGATCACGCCACTGCTGAGGCCAGTGCCGGTGGTGACCGTGGTGCCATTCACGGTGGCGGTCCCGCCGCTGAAGGTCGGCGTCACGGTGGTGCTGCCGTTGTAGGGTACGAGGTTCGCCGTGGCGACCAGGCTGGTGGCCACGGGTTCGGCCACGATGGCAGCCGTGGCAACGCCCGCCGAAGAGGGCGTGCCTGCGGCATTGCTGGCCACGCAGCTGAAGCTGACGCTACCGCTGGCACCGGGGGTGTAGGTGATGGTCGTGGTACCGGCACCCGCAGTGATCGTGCCGCCCGTCACGGTCCAAGCCAGGGTCATGCCCGCCTGAGCGGACACGGAAGCGGTGTAGCCCGCCTGCCCGGCGGTGACCGGTGAGGCGGCAGTGATGACAGGAAGGGCCGGTGCGGCCACATAGGTGATCGTGGTGGTGGCTGTCTTGCTGGTGTCATCCACCGAGGTGGCGGTGATGGTGGCGCTGCCCGCGGTGGCGGGGGCCGTCCACACGCCGGCAGCGGTGATCGAACCTGCGCTGGCAGCCCAGGTGACGGTGCCGGTCGCACCACCGGTGACGGTGGCAGAGAAGGTGGCGCTGCTGCCGACGGAGACGGTTGACGAGGCGGGGCTGAGGGAGGTCACCGCCACGGTCTGGGGGGTCAGGGTCAAGGTCTTGGTGGCAAAGCTGCCGGCGGTATTGGCAACCAGCAGGGTGAAAGTCTTGGGGGCCGTGATGACACCGCTGGCGAACCCGGAGCCGGTGGTGACCGCGCCAACCGACTGGTCCACACTGCCGGTCCCGGCGCTGAAGACGGGGGTCACGGTCGTGCTGCCGCCATAGGGAACGGGATTCACCGTCGCCGTCAGGCTGGTGGCCACGGGAGCCGCCACCACGGGGACGCTAACCGCCGCTGTGGTGGACAGTCCAGCGGCGTTGGTGACCGTCAGCGTGTAAGTGGTGTCAGTGGTGGGGGTGATGGTCACCGGGGTGCCACTGGTGATGGCCCCCACGCTGTGATCGACCGCGCCCGTGCCATTGCTGAACGAGGCCGTCAGCGTGGTGCTGGCCCCGCTGGTCAGGGGCGACTTGGTGACGGCGAAGCTCGTGATCACGGGGGCCGCCACCACAGAGACGTTAACCGCCGCCGTAGTGGTCACTCCGGCGCTGTTGGTGACCGTCAGTGTGTAGGTGGTGTCAGTGGTAGGGGTGATGGTCACCGGGGTGCCACTGGTGACAGCGCCCACGCTGTGGTCGATCGCGCCCGTGCCATTGCTGAACGAGGCCGTCAGCGTGGTGCTGGCCCCGCTGGTCAGGGGCGATTTGGCGGCGACGAAGCTCGCGATGACGCCGAGTGGGGGTGGCACCGGCGTACTGCTGCCACCGCCGCCGCAGGCGGACTGGAGGGCCAGGCTGAGCAGGGCGACCAGCCCCAGGAAAAACGCCCAAGGTGATGGCTGCTGCTGGCGTCTTGTACTCAACATGACGAAACTCCCGAACGGGGCACGGGCAGAGGCCCGGCTTGGATCGATAAAAAGCGGTCTAGATCTCAGAAGATCGGAAAAGGCGGAGGGGAGGGACGCATCCCTCCCCTGCTTGATTCATTGCTGGTCTGCCTGAATAAGCATTTGATCTCAACATTTACAAAGGATCCCCGGGCGCTGTTGGCGCCCGGGGCGGTGGAGTCTAGATGCCGCGGAAGGCAAGAGCGGCGACGTTGGCATTAACGGTCATGGGCATGACGGTGGTTGTGGACCAGGTGCGACCACTGCTCGCCGCGGTAACGGTGCCGACCCAGCCCGTGGGAACAGTGATGGTGAAGGTCCCGGTGGCACTGGACGTGACCGAGCCGTTGAAGGCGGCCCCGCCGGCGGTGCCGGTGTAGGTGAGGGTCACCCCGCTAACGTTGCTGTTGTTGCTGGCCAGTCGCGTGGTGCCGGCAATGGTCTGGGCCGTGCTGAAGTTCTGGGTCCTGGCCGCGGCAAGGTTCGCCACGGTCACACTGGCCGGCAGGAAGAGGGTTCCCCGCAGGGTGGGCGTGATGGTGCCGCTCCAGCCTCCAGGGGCATTTAAGGTGTAGGTGCCCGCTGCGCTGGTGGTGGCAGTGCCACCGCCGGTGCCGCTGAAGGTGACCGTGACACCGGCCAGGGGGGTGGCCCCGGAGGTGACCGTGCCCGTGACAGGCCATATGGCAAGGCCCGTGAAGTTCTGGCCCGCGGAGTTGGCGGCGATGCGGTTCAAGGTGATGCTGGTGGGCGTGAAGGTGTAGCCCGCCTTGGAGGGTGTGATGGCCCCGCTGTAGCGGCTGGGAACCATGGCCGTGTAGTTGCCGCTTGCATCCGTGACTGGGGTGGCAGCGTTGGCGAAGGCCACCGCGACACCCGCAATGCCGGTGCCGTTGGCAGTGGTCACGCGGCCAGAGACGCTGAACCCGGTGACGGCGCTGAAGTTCTGGCCAGGCAGATCGGTGGTGACGCCTGCGAGGGCAACGGCGGTCGGAGTGATGTAGTAGCCCGCCTTGCTGGCGCTGAAGGAACCGGTGTAGGGCGAGATGAGCTGTCGGCTGTAGTTGCCATTGGCATCCGTGGTGGCCGTCTCACCGGTGCTGAAGGTGACCGTGGCGCTGGCCAGGGCCGTGGCGCCGGCCGTCACCCTGCCCGACACGGTGATCGCCGTGGCAGCCGTGAAGTCCTGACTGGTCTGGTTCGCCCTCAGGTTCGTATAGGTCCGCGCCGCCGGGGTGTAGACGTAGCCGCTCGTGACAGGTGTGGCCGTGCCCGTGAAGCCCACCGGAACCGAGAAGGTGTAGACACCACTGGCATCCGTCAGAGCAGTCTGGCCATTGCTGATGCTGATGAGGATGTCCTGGGCCGGCGCACCCGCACTGGTGACGGTCCCGGTGACGCTCACCGTGGAGACGCCACGCGTCACGATGTTGCTGGGATTCGAGTCCCCGGCCTGGTTGTAGGCAAGCACCCGGTAGTCATAGCTGGAGCCGTTGGTCACGGTGAAGTCACTGTAGCTGCGGACCTTCGGCACGACAGTGCCAACCTGGACCCAGGCGTCGCTGCTGCCACCAGCCCGGCGCTGGAGGGAGAAGCCGGTTTCGTTGGTGGAGTTGTCCTTCCAGGTCAGATCGAGACGAGTGGCGTTGATGCTGGTGGCCGTCAGCGCCGAGGGGGCCTTCGGAGCCGTTCTCGCGACGTTCAGGATCATGGGCCGCATGAAGTCGTTCTCTTCATGGCCGAGGATGTGGCAGTGCCACACATACTCCCAGCCGTAGTCCACCGTGCTGTTCGCGATGGTGATCGGGTTGCCATCCAGGGGATTGGTGACCACGATGTTGGCGCTCGCGGCCATCACCACGTTCGGGGAGCGGAGGCTGTTGGGCAGGGCGAAGGGCAGGCGGGGGGACAGGGGCCGGAAGGCCACAATGACGTCCTCCAGCGGGTTCATCTTGACGGTTTCCTTCCAGCCGAACTCGTTGGCATCCGGGAAGCGCACGGCGCCGTCCCAGCCCACGCGGTTGACGATCTGCACATCGAAGAGATGGAAGTGGACGGGGTGCGTGTCCACACCGTTGTGGGTGATCTTCCAGAACTGCGTGGTGCCATCGACCAGCGTTTCGGTGGCTGGATCCGAATAGCCGAGGGGAATGGTGGTCTGGATGTTGAAGTTGGTGAAGGGCAGCTCGACGCCGAGGGTGGCGTTCATGCGGCCGTAGTCCAGCTCGAAGAGCTCCTGGATGGCCTTGGGCTCCAGGGTCGGCTGAACCGGGTCGCCATTCTCCATGGAGGCGTAGGGGCGGCGGAACTGCTGGTCTTGGATACGGACGTACTCATCCGTGAAGGTCTTGTTGTAGGCCTTATTGAAGACGGAAGAAGGCACGATGGGAGGATGCTGGGCTTCCGCGAAAGCGCCGTTGCCGGCCGAGGTGGAAGCGAAGGCCGCTTCCAGGGCCGCCAGGTTGTAGGGGGCGGCCGGAGCGACGTTGGCCACCTCGAAGAGCATCATGGTGCGGGTGTTGGGTCCGAAGCCGGCCAGGGTGGTGTTGGCGCCGCCGGAATCGCGCTGGTCGGGAGCGCCGGTGTAGTAGTCGAGGCGGGGGTCGAAGGCCGGCACCGGGGCGGGCGCATCGTTGTAGAGGATGAGCTTCTTGCCCGCAAAGCCCGAGAAGTCCACAACCACGTCGGCCCGCTCCGCCGCGCCAAGCAAGAGGCCTTTGTCCGCGATGTTCAGCACGACGATGTCGCGACGGTTGTAGTTGTAGCTCACGGGCTGGGGGGCGATCACCACGGGAGAAGGGATGAAGCCACTCTCGGTGCCGATCTGGATCCAGGAGGGACCCGCGGTGGTGGGATCCGGCACACCGCCATCGCGGCCGTCGGTGGGCCAGGTGGCAGGCCAGGCGGCGTTCGGGGCCGAGGGGACCATGGTCACTTCGGTACCCGTGCTGTCTGCCACGAAAAAGCTCAGGTTCCAGAAGCGGTCATTGGAAGCATTGAGGACGCGGAAGCGGTAGGCCTGAGGCTGGACGGTGATCTTGGGGTAGGCGGTGCCGTTCACCACGGGGGTGTCCAGGAAGGCTTCGGGCACCAGCGAGGGGTTGGGCGTGCCGGGGATCTCGGTCCCGTTGGGGTCGCCAACGATAGGCTCGGCGCCATGCACCAGACCCGCCGCAGCGGTCAGCGGGGGCCAGAACCACGGGCCGTAGTCCCAGCGACCCATGGCGTTGGAGCCAGACAGGTCCGCAGGGTTCTGATTCACCATGTAGACGTGGGGGTACCAGAGGCTGCCGTCACCACCGTAATTGGAGATGCTCCACGTGGGATCGGTCCCGCCCTGCACGCCCACGGTGCCCAGAGTGGTGGAATCGACGAAGGTCTTGTCCTGAATGATCAGGGGGATGCCGTAGTTGTAGACGCCGCCACCATTGTTGGGCAGGATCCCGGCGTTGATGAGCCTGTCGTCGACCGGGTCCACGATGAGGTAGCCCGCAGCTTCGCCCGCGTAAACATTCAGGCGGGTGAGCCCGAAGGTGTGGTCGTGGTAGAAGAGGAAGCGGCCGCTCTGCTGGTTGGTGTAGAAGTAGGTGCCAATGCCATCACTGGCGGTACCGGCGAGCATGTCGGGCACATTCTGGAAGGCAACGCCCTTTGGGTAGCTGGTGGTCTCACCGGCGGGGGTGAACCACTGGTGGGGCGTGCCGTCGCTGATCCAGGGGTTGAGGCCACCGTGCAGGTGGAGCTCAGCCCGGTTCTGGGTGTAGAGCTTCGTCCCCGTGGCCTTGTTGCCAAGAGGACCGTAGCCGGCACCCATCATGGTGGTGTCCACGGGGATGAACAGATCCCCCGCGGTGCCCGTGGGCAGCTGGTTGGTGACCTTCACCCGCACGGGGCGATCCCGGTGGGCGATGATGACGGGCCCGAGGTAGTTCGAGCTGTTGGCACCATTGGCGGTGTTCTCGGCCTTGGGGCCGATGTCCTTGTAGCCCCGGAGCCTGGTCGCGTTCAGCTCAGAGTGCAGCTTCTGGGTGTACTGCACGACGCCCAGCTGGTAGTAGTCGGAGCCGGGATAGGTGGTCGTGTCGGGCTGAGCCACGGGGATGAAATTCCCCAGGTTGTTCTTATTGGCCGCGCCCAGACCGGGCAGCGTGTCCACGAACTTGTGAATGGGCTTGGTGTTGTGCCAGTTGCTGGCCGTTCCAAACATGTAGTCGGGCTGGGCCAACTGAAAGCCGGGGCCGGGCACCGCCAGTGCCCCCTCCGGACCGAGGACCTTGCCCGCGAGGGCCGTATTCCGGTTCGCAGGGTTCACGCCCAGGCTGGCGGGATCCACCTTGCCGCCCTTGGCAGCCAGGGCCGCCTTGGTTCGCGCGGCCGCAGCCGCCCGGGCATTGTTCAGCACCGCCCGGCGGGTCGCCCGCTCCATGATCATGCCCTTGTCACCACCTGCGGTCGGCGCTGCGGTGCGATTCGGCACCTCGGCGGACTGGCCGAACAGGCCCACCCCAGCAAATAGAGCGGCGACAAAAGACAATACTTGCCTGATATTCCTGTGCATACAGCACCTCTTTTTTCTGAAAAATGCGAAGCCATCGGAAACGGTTGCTGGCATACGGGCAAAGGGGCAGGACACCGAGCGACGCAGCGGATCACCTGCTGAAATCATCGGCAATCGGCACCCTGGTGGTTTAACGATAGTCGGGTGGAATGATGCCTTAGTCCAGTTGGTAGAACTACTTACGTATTTTTACTTAGATCGTTTGCGATATTGTCTAAAGGTTAATCTAGACGTAATGCTGAGTGAGTAAAAACACGCAAAGAATATACTTATATATTTTATAAAAAAACTACGCCAATTGATCTAAATCACAGCCCCTAGCGTCAGTTTTTTGCCGATCTAATCGAGGGTGGTCGGGGGTCCACCGCCTAGACCAACTCTTCTTTGTGGGGACAGGGGCCTTCGGCCAGCCGTTGCTTCCTGATCAGGCAAGATCAGCCCAGCAGTGTTCAGTCAGATTTATAACCAACCACATATCAATTCTTAAAATAATTATTCAAAAATACGTAATAAAACAGAGAAATCCACCCAAGCTTCGCGCAAAACGCGGTCCCGCCTGCCCTTGAGGCAGGTCCCCCATGACCAAGGCCTGAGCGACCGATGGTTCATTCCCCCGGGGTTTGGTGTTCTCATGGTCCCTTACGGCTTCGACCCCCCCAGCGGAGACCCCATGAGCCACCAGCCTGCCGAAACGCACGCCCACGTCACCCTGCCCCAGCTGCATACCTGGCACCATGCCGGGCGCAAGCTGGTGATGGTCACCGCCTACGATGCCGCCACGGCCCGCATTGCCGATGCCGCGGGCGTGGACATCCTCCTCGTGGGCGACAGCGTGGGGAACGTCTGCCTGGGCTTCGACAACACCCTGCCCGTCAGCATGGCGATGATGAACCATCACCTGGAGGCGGTGGCCCGGACCCGCCCAACGGCCCTCCTGGTGGCCGACATGCCCTATCTGAGCTTCCATCTCAGTGTGGAGGACACCCTCCGCAATGCCGGCGGCTTCCTGCAGCGGGGCGCCCAGGCGGTGAAGCTGGAGGGCGGCGCCAAGCGCCTGCCCATGATCCACGCCCTCATCGACGCGGAGATCCCCGTCATGGGGCACCTGGGCCTCACCCCCCAGAGCGTGAACCCCATGGGTGGCTTCAAGGTGCAGGGCAAGCACAAGGCCGATGCCTTACAGCTGCTGGACGACGCCCAGAAGCTGCAGGACGCGGGCTGCTTCGGCATCGTCCTGGAGGGCATCCCCGCGGACCTGGCGGCCCGGGTCACCGAGACGGTGGCCATCCCCACCATTGGCATCGGCGCCGGCCCCCACTGCTCGGGCCAGGTGCTGGTCTTCCACGATGTGCTGGGCCTGCTGCCCGGGACATCGCCAAAATTCGTTCGACGCTATGCCGAAGGATTCCAGGATCTGCGCACAGCCCTGGCCACCTGGGCCGAGGATGTGAGGACCGGAGGGTTCCCGGATGGCCGGGAATCCTATACTCTTCCAGAAGGTCTTCGTTCGGCACTGAGCCAGTGGCATCCCTGAAACCACCGCTGGTACGTCGGCAGGCCCCAAGGAAGGATTCCGCTTTTTGTCCATGCGAGTTGTCCGTACCATCGCCGACCTACGTGCCCTCCTTCGTCCCCTACGTGAGGAAGGCAAGCGCATTGGCTTTGTCCCCACCATGGGTTTCCTGCACGAGGGCCACGACGCCCTGATCCGCCAGAGCGCGGCCCGCTGTGATGCCACCGTCGTCTCCATCTTCATCAATCCCACGCAGTTCGGCCCCCGCGAGGACCTGGCGGGCTACCCCCGGGACCTGGAGCGGGACCAGAACCTCTGTCTCGAAGCCGGGGCCACGGTGCTCTTCCTGCCCGAGGTCGGCGAGATCTATCCCACGGGCTTCCAGACCCACATCGAACCCGGCCGCCTGGCCGAGCCCCTCTGCGGGCGCTTCCGGCCCGGCCACTTCCGGGGCGTGGCCACCGTGGTGGCGAAGCTCTTCAGCATCGTCCAGCCGGATCTGGCCTTCTTCGGCCAGAAGGACTTCCAGCAGACCGTGGTGGTCCGCCGCATGGCCCGCGACCTGAACCTGCCCGTGGACGTCGTGGTCGTGCCCACCGTGCGTGAGGCCGATGGCTTGGCCCTGAGCAGCCGCAACACCTACCTGGACGAAGACGCCCGGCGCCGGTCCCTCAGCCTCAGCCAGGGCCTGCTGGCCGCCAAGGCCGCCTTCGACACGGGCGAGCGCCAGGCCGAGCAGCTGCTGGCCCTCGCCCGCGCCCCGCTCTCCAGCGTGGACTCGGTCCAGTATCTGGAGCTGGTGGACACCCAGAACCTCGAGCCCATCCAGGGCGCCGTGGACCGCACCGCCGCCCTCTGCGTGGCCGCCTACCTGGGCAGCACCCGCCTCATCGACAACGTCATCCTGACGCCCCCGGCGGGAACGGTCTGAGCCAAGCAAATTAGGCCATCGTCCTTGCCATGCGCATGAATAGGTTTATATTCATACGCATAGGAGAACCCATGCCTGCCTCCCTCCCCGAGCAGAAGCGGAAACGCCCCGCCAACCTGAGCCTGAGTGCTGAGCGGCTACAGTTTGGGCAGCGCTTTGCGCGAGCGCATCAGACGTCCCTGTCCCAGGTGGTGGAAGACCTCCTGGGAGCGCTTGAAGGTTCCGTGCCCCCCGGTTCGATCGCCTCGCCCAGCGACGATCCCCTCGATGGCATGCTCGCAGGCTGGCCCGAGCTCGACAAAAAGGCCCTCCGGAAGGAGCAGCACGAGAGGCGACTGGCCCGATGACCCCCGCCAAGCCGCGCTACCTGCTCGATGTCAATGTGGTCCTGGACTACCTCCAGCAGCGCCAGCCCTGGTATCTGGATGCCAAGGCTCTCTTCCTCGCCGAGCGCCAGGAGAAGGTGGATCTCTACATCGCGGCCAACTCGGTGGCGACTCTCCACTACCTCATCCGGAAGCACGATACCAAGAAGAAGGCCCTCGCCAAGATCCAAGTGCTGTTGCAGCGGTTGCGCCTTGCAGATGTCGGAGCCGGAGCCATCGTCCGTGCCCTTAAACTGGACCTGGAAGATCTGGAGGATGGAATCCAGGCTGGCGCAGCCCTCGAAGCGGGCATTCCCGTGCTGGTCACCCGGGACCCCAGGGACTTTGGACGCATCGAAGCTTTGCAGATTCTTTCGCCCGAGATCGCTGCCGCCGCGCTCAACCTCCTCTCGCGTCCCTGAACCCGGAAGAATCCAGCCTGGCTTTGCTCTAGACTCAGCACAACCATGAAGTTGCATGGAAG
>Ga0194053_10001622_pt1 | contig 14227 bp, 10 predicted proteins | sample SepL228m_MetaG_FD_161684 | JGI IMG/M metagenome (GOLD analysis project Ga0194053, IMG submission 161684) | Anoxic zone freshwater microbial communities from boreal shield lake in IISD Experimental Lakes Area, Ontario, Canada - Sep2016-L227-8m | ecosystem: Environmental > Aquatic > Freshwater >... | reverse complement strand
CTGTTACCCCGAATCCCTCCACAAGAGAACCCTCTCCCTCCTCGACAAGCTAGAAAAGGCATCGGATCCCACCGATCACAGCCGCGAGCTTGCTGAGCTCGTCGAAGAATTGATGATTAGCGGTATGGATTACTACTTCATGAAGCCGCTGAAAGAGGCGAAAGCCGGGTTCATCGTTCAACAATCGGCCAATCTGGGCATGGCTGGGGCGCAGAATGTCCTTGGCTCCGTCATCAAGAGCATCATCGGCCGGATGGATGCGCCTCAGTTACGCTCCGTCTGCGGCTCGATACGCCATTTCATGCTTTGATCGCAAACCATGGCGCTCTGGAATCAGGCCCCCATTCACATCGTCGGGTAGCCCGTCAATGGCGCCAGCAACCTACCCCTCCGCTCAGCCCAGCCCCAGGCGCAAGCGCTCCCTCCCTTCGGCCTCACTGCGCATTATCATTCCGGCACCCCAGAGGAGATGCCTGTGATCAATCAGCTCTTCATCAACCTCCCGGTCGCCGATCTCCCGAAGTCGGTGGCCTTCTTCAAAGCCCTCGGGTTTGCCCACAACCCCCAGTTCAGCGGCGACACGGCTGCGTGCATCATCCTCAGTGACACCATTTCTGTCATGTTGGGGACGCACGCCAAGTTTTGTGAGTTCACGCCCAAAGCCATCTGCGACACGAGCAAGGCCGTCGAAGTTCTGCTCACCCTCAGCTGCGAGAGCCGGGAGATGGTCGACGAGCTCGTCGCCAAGGCCATCGCCGCAGGCGGCTCGACCTATGACCAGCCGGAGGATTTCGGCTTCATGTATACCCACAGCTTCGTCGACCCAGATGGCCATGGGTGGGGGCTGCTGCACTTCAGTGCCGCGCCGACCGGAGGGTGACCCAAGGTGGGGACCGATCAGCTGGGTCCCCTCAAGCTCATACGCTGGGCCTGTCCCCCAGCACCCGCTTCTGTTTCATACTCCGGAAGCAGCGCTTCCGGAGCCCCGTGACCTCGAATCAGCCCGACACCCTCATCCTCGGCGGCGGGATCTCCGGCCTGCTGGCGGCCTGGCACCTGCGCCGAGCGGGCCAGGCGGTGGAGGTCTGGGAGGCTTCAGAGGCCGTGGGAGGCTGGGCCCAGACGCTGGCCTGGCCCGGGCCCAGCGGCGAACCAGCCTTCCTGGAGCGTGGCCCCCAGGGTCTGCGGCTGAGCCGAAGCAGTGCCCTGGCGCGGCTCTGCCGGGACCTGGACCTGAGCTTCGCCCCCAGCGGCCCCAAGGGACCCCGCTGGCTAGGCAAGGGCGGACGACGGCGACCCAGTCCGGCCACCCCGAGGGGCCTCCTCACAGACCCCGACCTGGGCTTCGCCGCAAAGCTGCGCCTGCTGGGAGAACCCTTCATCGGCCTGGGCCCGGCAGGGGAAGATCTGCAGAGCTTCTTCGCCCGCCGCCTGGGGGAGGGCTTCGCCCAGGCGTGCCTACCGGCCCTGGTGGCGGGGGTTCTGGCGGCCCCACTGGAGCGCCTCGGCGTGGAGGCCCTGCCCCGGCTGCGAACCCTGGAGGCCCGGGGCGGCCTGCTGCTCGGCGCCCTGCGCGTCGGCCCCGAGGCCACCCACCTCCTGCGGGGCGGCACCGGCGCCCTGGCCCGAACCCTGGCGGAGCGCCTGGGCTGCGTGCAGCCAGAGCGCCGGGCCCAGGCCCTGGAGGCCCTTCCCGGGGGCCGTTGGCGGGTGCAAGGCCAGGGCATCACCCGCGAAGCCACACAGCTGGTGCTGGCCCTGCCCACCCCGGAAGCCGCGGCCCTGCTGGCGACCGTGGCCGCTCCCAGCGCGGCCCTGCTCGCGGCCATCCCCACCCTGGACCTCCGGGTCTGGCACAGCCGTCACGCCCCGGTGCCCGGCTGGGAGCGGGACTTCGGCCTGCTGCTCCATCCGCCCGAGGGACGCGGCCTGCTGGGAGTCGTGGCCCTGGCCGCGGACGATCCCCGCGGTGTGCCGGGCCTGCTGCAGCTGCGCACCTACCTCGGCGGGGCCTTCCCATTGGCGCCCGAGCTTGAGGCCTGGCCTGGCGTCTTCCAGGAGCTGCGCCGCTGGCTGCCGGAGCTAGGTGAGGCGGTGCAGGTGCGCGAGGAACCCTGCCCCGGCGCCTTCCCCCTGCTAGCCCCCGGACACACCGCCCGGCTGACCCGACTGCTCGAAGCCCTGCCGACGGGCCTGCACTGGCTCGGCGCCGCCCGCTTCGGCCCCGGCATCCCCGACCTGGCCGAAGGCATCGAAGCCTGGGCCAAGGCCTTCCCGGCGCGCTGACCGACTCATCTCCACCGACCGAGCAGCCTCAGCCAAAAGCAAGCAAACCGCAGATGGCGCAGATGACACAGATGCGCGCCACAGGCCCGTGAGCCCGGCAGGGGTGGTTTATCGCTTAGAGGGCCCGTTCAGCGCCCATCTGTGCAAGTCTGCGTCATCTGCGGTTCCACTTTTTCTCTGAAGGCCTGGAGTTGGGCGTGGCCCCACCCTGCAGTCCTACTTCAGGGTGAACGCCACCGCCGCGCCCTTGGCCTGGCCGGTGCGCACCTGGAAGACTCGCTCGGGATCGGCCTTGGCGTTGTCCAGCAGCCAGGCCAGCACGGCCTTGGCGCGGCGGTCGGCCAGCTGGGTCAGCTCGGCGGGATCCGGCGCCAGGGTGCCCAGCAGCCGCTGCTCCAGCTCCGCGGGCGGGGGTGGCGGCGTGGCCGGGGCTCCCTTGACGGGCGGGAAGGCAACCTCGAAGGCCGCATGGAGCCAGCGCCCGCGCTCCGATGGGGGCACCGGCCCCTCCTCGGCAAGCTTCAGGGTCCGCGCCCGGGTCCGCCGCAGCAGAGCCTCCAGCGCGGCGCGGCGCAGGGTGGCGCCATCCTGCGCCGCGTCCACGGCGCCCTCGGCTTCCAGGCGCAGCGAGGGGCGCTCCTGGAGCGCCTTGCCCAGGACCTGCAGCCGGGCCGTGGCAGCAGGCTCGAGGCCGCTGGAGCCCGGCGCGAAGGCGACGCTGCTGAGGTCCCCGGCATCGCCCCCGAAGAGGCTGCCGATCAGGGTGAAGGGCGAGGTGGCGATCTTCCCCAGGAGTCCGAAGATGGCCTTCCAGACCAGCTTGCCGTATTTCACATCCGGATCGTCCAGGCTGCCCTCGATGGGAAGGTCGAAGGCGATGACCCCTCTGCGGTCGCGCAGGATGGCCAGGCCGAACTTGACGGGTAGGCCCGTGGCGTCGGGGCTCTCCACCTTCTCGCCCAGGTAGAACTGGTCCAGCTTCACGGCGTTCTCCGCCTTCAGGTTCCGATGGTCGATGCGCAGCCGGGCGTCCACATCCAGCTTGCCCTTCTGCACGGTGTAGCCCAGGTACTTGCCGGTGTAGGGTGTGAAGTCCGTGAGGTCCGCGCCCTGGATCTTCAGGGTCACGTCCGTATCCAGGTCGTGCCGCAGGGGCATGGCGTGGCCCGTGATGGTGATGGGCGCGAGGCCCCCGGCGCGGCCGCGGAAGGCCACCTGGGAGGCGGCGTCGGGGCGGCTGGACAGGCCCAGGTAGGCGCCTTCCAGGTCGCTCAGCACCAGGGCCGCGTTGGGCTGCACCGAGCGGTCGATGAAGCTGAGCCGGCCCCCGGTAATGGCCACCTTCTGGATCCGCAGGTCCGGCGCGGCAGCGGGCGTGGCGGGCACGGCCGAGGCGGTCACCGGCGCGGGCTTGGCGCCCTCCTCCAGGCGCAGGGCCAGGGCCACGTTGGTGCGGCCGTCCGGCTGCAGCACCAGCCGCCCCTCGGGCTCGGTCCAGGCCACGGTCTGGATGGCCAGGGCCAGGGGCGCGGTGCGCAGGTCCAGGCCCGCCAGCCGCAGCTGCTTCCAGCGCAGGAAGGGCTCGTTCTGGGCCGCGTCGCGCACCTCCAACTGCTGCACGGCGAGGGCGCCCTGGTAGGTCAGACCATCGGTGCGGCGGCCCTCGAAGGCAAAGCGCAGGCGACCCTCGGCGCCGAGGCTGCCCGAGGCGACGCGTAGCGCCAAGGCCCCGTCCAGGTAGGGATCGAAGGACTCCAGGGCCAGCCCCTCGGCCTTGAGAAGCAGGTCGCCTGCGGGCTTGAGGGCGTGGAGGGTGCCCTCCAGCTTCAGCGAGCCGCCGCCGACCTTCAGGTCCAGCGCAGCCCGGGTCGGGGCGGCCGGGTCCAGGGAGAAGCCCTGCAGGTGCAGGTTGACCTCCGTAGCTGCCACCTGCACGGGGCGGGCGGGCACCCGGTCCTGCCAGTCCAGCCGGAGGCCCTGGAGCCGCAGGTCCCGGATCAGGAGCTGCAGGGGCTTCGCGTCGGCCTTGGGGGTGCGCGGGTGGGGCGGCGCCAGCATCCGGACCAGGTTCAGGCCCTCCGGGGTCCGCTGGACGCGCACCGCGCCCTGATCCACGAGGATCGAGCCCACCTCCACCGCGGGCGCCAGCAGGTCCGCCTTCCCGCCTTGGACTTCCACCGAGGGCAGGTCCAGGGCCGACTCCGCCACGCCGCGCTCGGCGAGTTTGAAGTTCTTTAGCGAGAGACCCAGGTCCGAGAGCTCCACCACCTGCTTACCCTTCCCCCACTCGAAGCGGTACTGGGCCCGCAGGGTGGCTGTGCCGCTGCGGACCTCGCTGGCCAGCTGCTGCTCGGCGTAGGGCCGGTAGTGGGCCAGCTGGAGGTTCTCCAGCAGCAGGCTGCCCCTGGAGGCCAGGGGCTGGAAGCCCAGGTCCCCGTTCCAGAGCAGGTGCTCCCGGGCCTCGGTCCAGGCCTCCAGGGTGAACCCGCTGCGATGGTTCAGCTCCGTGCGCAGGCCATCGACCCGGAAGGAGAGGGGGCCGAGCACGCGCTGGTAGGCGGGCACGAGGGTGCGGTCCAGGAACTCTAGGCGCCCCTCACTCAGCTGGAAGTGGCCCACCTCGACGATCCAGGCCGGCGCGCCCGGGGGTTCGGATGGCTTCGGGGAATCCCCCTCCAGCAGGTCCTGGAAGTTCAGCCGCCCCTTGGCATCCAGTCCGGCGCGCACCACCAGCCCTTCCACCTCGATCGCTGCGAAGGAGACCGTGTGCTGGAGGAGGGCCCAGACCTCGTAGTTCACATAGAGGCGGCGCAGGGTCACCCAGTCGCCGCCGCGGGGCTCCGCGATCCGCAGCCCCTCCACGGTGGTAGCCAGGGTGAGCGGATTGAAGCGCAGCTTGGCCACGGTGACCGGACGCTTCAGGAAGCGGGTGGCCTCCCGCTCAAGCCGGGGGCGAACCAGGGCGGGCACCAGAAAAAACCCTGCCAACAACCAGAGGCCAAAGCCACCGGCCAGGACCACGATGAGGACGCGAAACCGCCTGGAAAAGGCCGAGAGAGCGGGAATGAATGACATGGGAAAAGCATAGCCCCATCCCGGGACTGTGATTCAAGCCACAACCCGGTGTCTTGAGCCTCCCCGCGGGCGTATGCTCCAGGCGTCGCGGTGCCGCCATGACTGCCATCTTCGAGCGTGTCGGCGCATCGCTGGACCGAGAGGCATAGTGTCATGGCGACACGACGCGTGGTGATCCTGGGAGCCGCTGGGCGGGACTTCCATAACTTCAATACGGTCTTCCGGGACAATCCGGCCTTCCAGGTGGTGGCCTTCACCGCCACCCAGATCCCGGGCATTGAGGGGCGACGCTATCCAGCCGTCCTTGCCGGGGGCCTCTACCCGGAAGGCATCCCCATCGTGGACGAGTCCGAGCTGGTGGCCCTCATCGCCCGCGAGCGCATCGAGGAGGCCATCTTCTCCTACTCGGATGTTCCCCACGCCACCGCCATGCACCTGGCCAGCCTCTGCATCGCCCATGACTGCGACTTCACCTTCCTGGGCGCCGCCAAGACGATGATCACCTCGACGAAGCCCGTCATCGGCATCACCGCCGTGCGCACGGGTGCGGGCAAGAGCCAGACCACCCGCACCATCAGCAACATCCTCAAGCAGCTCGGCAAGAAGGTGGTGGCCATCCGCCACCCCATGCCCTACGGGGACCTGGCCCGCCAGGCCTGCCAGCGCTTCGCGGGCTACGCCGACCTCGACAAGCACGAGTGCACCATCGAGGAGCGGGAGGAGTACGAGCCGCACATCGACAACGGCTTCGTGGTCTACGCTGGCGTGGACTATGAGCAGATCATCCGCGCCGCGGAGCAAGAGGCGGACGTGATCCTGTGGGACGGCGGCAACAACGACCTGCCGTTCTACCGCAGCGACCTCCACATCTGCATCGCCGACCCCCTGCGCTCGGGCCATGAGCTGGCCTACCACCCCGGCGAAGCCAACTTCCGCATGGCCGATATCATCCTCATCAACAAGTGCGACAGCGCCCGGGAAGCGGACATCGCCGCCATCGAGCGCAATGCCGCCCTGGTGAATCCCAAGGCCCGGGTCATCCGCGCCAACAGCCCCGTCACCTGCGATCGCCCGGAGCTGGTGAAGGGGATGCGCGCCCTCGTCATCGAGGACGGCCCCACGCTGACGCACGGCTCCATGTCCTACGGGGCCGGGGTCGTGGCCGCCAAGGCCGCCGGCGCCCACGAGATCGTGGATCCCAGCCCCTACGCCGTGGACTCCATCGCCGCCACCTACCGGAAATACCCCAACGCCAAGGGCATCCTGCCCGCCATGGGCTACGGCGAGCACCAGGTGAAAGACCTCGAAGCCACCATCGAAGCCACCCCCTGCGACGTGGTGCTGAGCGCGACCCCCATCGACCTCACCCGCGTCCTGAAAGTCACCAAGCCCATGACCCGCGTCCGCTACGAGCTGGCCGAGATCCGCGAGGGGCTGTTGGAGGGGGAGGTGCGGAGGATTTTGGGGCTGTGAGGGTGTGAATCGCGGGGCGTTGCCCCACGATTCACACGTGGTAAGAAAGGGACTCTTCGTGGACGGCCCAGTGGAGGGACTGGGCCGTTTGTTTACCGATGCCGGGGACTGCGGACAGTGCTTCTTGCGGGGCGGCCACAATGTTTTCAAGGGTGCCAAAGTGGTCCAGGAGTCGCTGGGCTCGTTTGGTTCCGATCCGGGGGAAGCTGGATAGCACTCGCAGCTGAATGGCCCGCTTCCCCCTGGGCTGCCACCCGGACCGACGCAGCGGGGTGATTGATACGGAGTGCAGCTGCCGCGCGGTGTAGGCAATCAGCCTCGCCGTTTCTTCCTCATCCTGGGAACGCAGCACCGGGATCCCGAAGACCACGGAGAGCGTCAGCATCGCCCCCTGGACGGCCTCCCGCCGGATGTGGCGCTGGGTCCATTCCGAGGAGGGTCCCTCCAGAATGAGGAAAGACCTCACCGGCGCCTCGGCCAACCGCCGGGCCTGCGCGAACAGCCTGCCCTCGAACAGGCTCGCCAGAAAATCCGGCACACGCTTCCGCTCCAGCACGGCCTTCCCCTCGATGAGGTAGTCCCCGGTCCGCAGCCGTTTTACCGTGACCGCGACACCTTCCATCCGTGTCAGCAACGCCCCCACCGAAGAGCCCCGGCCCTCCCGATCATCCACAACGATCCGTATTTTCGCCCCGCCGGAACCACCCCGCACATCCCACCTCACCCAACGATCCTGACGAACTAATCACCCAGTATCCTTAGCTATCTCAGAATGCGTCGCATGCCGCATTCTGAGCAAGTGGAGCCCCGATGACGAACCTGTTCTCCCCCCTAACCCTGCGCGGCCTCACGCTGCCCAACCGCATCGCGGTGTCGCCCATGTGCCAGTACCAGGCGGAGGACGGGCTGGTGAACGAGTGGCACTCGGTGCACTACGGCGGACTGGCCCAGGGCGGGGCGGGGCTGATCCTCACGGAGGCCGCCGCGGTGGCGCCGGAGGCCCGCATCAGCCCCAACGACCTGGGGCTCTGGAACGATGCCCAGGCCGAGGCCCTGATTCCCATCACGCGCTTCATGGCCGCCCAGGGCGTGGTGCCCGGCGTGCAGCTGGCCCACGCGGGCCGCAAGGCTTCCAATCCCGCGCCCTGGAAGGGCAGCGGCAGTGTCCCCCTCGCGGCGGGCGGCTGGGTGCCCGTGGCCCCCAGCGCCCTGCCCTTCGATGCGGGCTGGACCGTGCCCACCGAACTGGACGAGGCCGGCATCACCGGGGTGGTCCAGGCCTTCGTGGCCGCCGCCCGCCGGGCCCTGGCCGCGGGCTTCCAGGTGGTGGAGATCCACGCCGCCCACGGCTACCTGCTGCACCAGTTCCTGTCGCCGCTCACCAACCACCGCGGGGACCACTACGGCGGCTCCTTCGAGCACCGCACCCGCCTGGCCCGGGAGGTGGTGGCCGCGGTCCGTGCCGTGTGGCCCGAGCGCCTGCCGCTCTTCGTGCGCATCTCCGCCACGGACTGGGTGGAGGGCGGCTGGGACCTGGAGCAGTCCGTGCAGCTGGCCGCGGCCCTGAAGGACCTGGGCGCGGACCTGGTGGACTGCTCTTCCGGCGGCCTGGTGCCCGGCGCGAAGATCCCCGTGGGCCCCGGCTACCAGGTGCCCTTCGCGGCCCGCATCCGCGCGGCGACGGGCTTGCCCACCGGCGCCGTGGGACTCATCACCGAGTCCCGGCAGGCGGAGCAGATCCTGGCCGAGGGCTCGGCGGACTTGATCCTGCTGGGCCGCGAGCTGCTGCGGGATCCCCGCTGGCCCCTGCGCGCCGCCCAGGAGCTCGGCGTCGAGGCCCCCTGGCCCGCCTCCTACCTCCGCGCCGCCCGGGGGCCTGCTGTCATGAGGCAGCCACTCGGCTGATCCCGATTTCGCTTAAAAAAGGAATGATCGCCACCAAGGCACCAAGGCACCAAGGCATATTTACGATTGGGATTTGAAAAGGACCCGTCTACAGCGCCCGGAAGAGGGTCAGCACGCGCACTTCCTCGGCGCCTCCCGCCTGCAGGGCCTGGGCGCAGCGCAGGAGGGTGGTGCCGGTGGTCCAGACGTCGTCCACCAGCAGGATCACGCCCGAGGGTTTCGCACCCCGACTCACGGTGATGGCCTTCCGGGGCAGGCGGCGACGCTGGGTCTCGGTGCGGGTGGCCTGGCGGCCGCTGTGCCAGGCCTTGGCCAGCAGCGCCTGGAACGGGTGGCCGAGCCGCTGGGCCAGGAGGGTGCCGATCTCGGCTCCGAAGTCGAAGCCCCGCAGCAGGCGGTGGGGCAGGGTGCTGGGGACCGCGGTCACCCGGTCCACGGTGGCGGCCCAGTCCGGCAGCGCCGCCGCCGCGAGACGCTCCAGCAGCGCCCGGCGCCAGCCCCGCTCCCCGGCCTTGAGGCCCGGCAGCAGCAGCGCCCCCAGGGGAGGCCGCCCGCCGTGGTAGTCCCAGAGGGCGTCCCCCAGCTCCCAGGCGGTGGCGTCCGGGCAGTCCCCGTCCGCATGGACCAGGGCGCAGCGCGGACAGCGGTCCTCGGCCAGAGGCACCAACCCGCGCCAGCAGCGGGCGCAGAGCCCCGCTTCCGCACCCTCGCCCACGGGGCCAAGGCAACCCCGGCACAGGAGCAGGGAACCCCGCACCCCGGAAAAAGCGCCATGGATTACCACCGGAAGCATGGGAAATCATAGCTGGTGGTACCATCGCCGGAATCCCGCCCGCCCCCTGGAACACCTTTCCGGGTCCTTTTTCCCGGATTGTCTGGAGTTTTGTTCATGTCGCCCGACCCGCGCCCCGTCTCTCAGCTCTTCGCCCGCAAGCCCCTGGCCATGCTTCTGGAAGAAGCCAAGGGTGAGAACCGCCTCCGCCGGGTCCTGGGGCCCGTGCAGCTCACGGCCCTGGGCATCGGCGCCATCATCGGCGCGGGCATCTTCGTGGCCACAGGCGCGGCGGCCCACAACATCGCCGGTCCCTCGCTGATGCTGTCCTACGTCATCGCCGGCATCACCTGCATCTTCGCCGCCCTCTGCTACGCGGAATTCGCCGCCATGGTGCCCGTGGCGGGCTCGGCCTACACCTACGCCTACGCCACCCTGGGGGAGCTCTTCGCCTGGATCATCGGCTGGGACCTCATCCTCGAATACGGTGTCTCCAGCGCGGCCGTGGCCACGGGCTGGTCCGCCTACTTCCAGAGCGCCGTCAGCAAGATCGGCATCCACATTCCCAAGCTGCTGAGCGAGTCCCCCTGGAAATACGACCCGGCCACGGGCCACTTCGCCGCCACGGGCGCCGTGATGAACCTGCCCGCCCTCATCATCGTCCTCATCGTCACCGCCATCCTCGTGAAGGGCATCCAGGAGAGCGCCACCTTCAACGGCGTCATGGTGGCCATCAAGGTGGCCGCCGTGCTCTTCGTCATCGCCGTGGGCGCCTTCTTCGTCAACACCAGCAACTGGCATCCCTTCGCACCCTTCGGCTGGACCGGCATCAGCTTCTTCGGGCACCGGGTGGCAGGCATGGTGGACGGCGGCGGCGCCCCCATCGGCACCATGGCCGGCGCGGCCATCATCTTCTTCGCCTATATCGGCTTCGACTCGGTCTCCACCCACGCCGAGGAGGCCAAGAACCCCCAGCGCGACGTGCCCATCGGCATCATCGTCTCCCTGCTGGTCTGCACCGTGCTCTACATCGCCGTGGTGGCGGTGCTCACGGGCATGGTCCGGTTTGATCAGCTGGACATCAATGCCCCCGTGTCCACCGCCTTCAAGCAGAAGGGCATGGGCTGGGCCGAGGGCCTCATCGCCACGGCCGGCGTCAGTGGCATCACCTCGGTGCTGCTGGTCATGATGCTCAGCGGCCCCCGCGTGTTCCTGGCCATGGCCCGGGACGGACTGCTCCCCAAGGGCACCTTTGGCGACGTGCATCCCAAGTTCCGCACCCCCTGGAAGTCCACCATCCTGGTGGGCTGCTTCGTGGGCGCCCTGGCGGGCTTCCTGCCCATCGACGCCCTGCTGCACCTGGCCAACATCGGCACCCTGCTGGCCTTCGTCATCGTCTGCGCCGCCGTGCTGATCATGCGCAAGAAACACCCGGAAGCGGTGCGCCCCTTCCGTTGCCCCTGGGTACCCTTTGTGCCCATCATGGGGGTGCTCACCTGCCTCATGCTCATGTTCTCCCTGCCCGTCGCCAACTGGTGGCGGCTCATCACCTGGCTGGCCCTCGGCTTTGCCATCTACTTCCTCTATGGCAAGCAGCACAGCGTGATGCGGAACCAATCCCAGTAGGAGTCTGCCTTGTCGATGTGGACCGACCTGACCCCCTCAAAGCGCTGCGACTGGATCGACCAGCTGCGCGGCTGGGCTGTGATTGTGATGATCCAGACGCACACGGTGAACGTGTGGCTGACGCCGGGCCTGCGGCCGGAGTGGCTGAACTTCCTGAACGGCCTGCCGGCTCCCAGCTTCGCCATGGCCGCGGGCTTCAGCTTGGCCCTCAGCACCTTCAAGGCCGACGGCACCCTACGGCCCTTCTGGCCCGACACGGCCAAGCGGCTGGGCTTCATCCTGCTCTGCGCCTACGCGCTCCACGCGCCGGGCTTCACCTTCGCTGACTGGACGGTCCTCGCCACGGTGCAGAAGCAGAAGGAGGTCTACAAGATCGACGTGCTGCAGTGCATCGTCTTCAGCCTGCTGATCCTGCAGGCCCTGGCCCGCATCATCCGCCATCCCCGGGTCTACGCCTGGGTGGCCCTGCTGCTGGCCGTGGTGGTCAGCCTGGTCGCCCCCTATGTCTGGGCCACCGGCGTCGGCGACGGTTTGTGGATGCCCATCCGGGGCCTCCTGAACGGCAACTCCGACCGGGGCCTCCAGGCCCTCTTCCCACTGTTCCCCTGGCTGGCCTTTCCCGCCTTTGGCTCGTTCCTGGGGGGTCTCTACCGCTGGGGCCGCACCGAGGCCGGCGAGGACGGACTGGCCCGCCTGAGCGAAGCCAAGTGGCTGGCCGGCCTGGCCGCCCTGGGCTTTGCCTGCTGGCTCTTCGGGTCCACCTACCAGAAGGCCTGGCTGTGGCAGGGCACCTGGATTCAGACCGCCCCCGGCAACTGGCTGCTCAAGGGCCCCATGGGCGCCTGGACCTACAACGAGCTCGCCACCCTGCACAACACCACGCTCCCCAGCGTCCTCAACCGCCTGGGCTGGATCCTCATGGGCGGTGCGGCCCTGGGTGTGATCGAGAAGCTGCGGCCCCGGTGGCCCGGTCCCAACCTGGTGGTGGCCGCCAGCCACGAGAGCCTGCTGCTCTACATGCTGCACCTCAACATGATCTTCGGCCTGATGCTGACCCCGTTCTTCGTGGGCCTCACGGGCTGGGACTGGGGCACCCTGGGCTGGACCGGCACCCTGCTGCTGGCGGCGGCCCTCATCGCCATCAACCTCTGGGCCTGCCACGCCTGGCGCAATGTGCGCGAGACGCCCATTCTCATGCGACGCCTCCAGCGCTACGCCGTGAGCGTCATGGCCGTCTGGTTCTGCATCGGGGGCTGGTATACCTTCCGCCACTTCCTGCGCAGCCCCGAGCTGGCCAAGGAGCCCTACGTCTTCCTGAACGCCGCCCGGGCCCGCAAGGGACTGCCCGCCACGCCGGATGGCCTGTGCCGGAATCCGGAGGAGTATTTCCGCGAAGCCGAGCTCCGCAAGGTGCAGCTCAGTCCCGAGGCCCGCGCTGAAGTCACCCGCCTCATCCAGTCCCGAAGGGATTCGCGGTAACATTGATCGGATCATGGCTGATCCCGCAATAAGTCCCACCCCCACCTGGCTCCTCTTCGCCGTTCTGGCGGTGCTGCTCTATCGATGCGCCATGGCCATCCTGCTGACGGCCTTCCATACCCTGCCCTCGCTCCAGAGGCGTCGGCTGCTGGAGGAAGAAGCCATCCTGGACCCTCGGCTGGCGGCCCTGCTGGCCCATCCCCGGTCCATGGGCATGGCCCTCCGGCTCTGGAATCAGGCCCTCCTGCTGGCCCTGGCCGCCCTGGCCTGGCCCCTGGCCAGGACCTTCCCCGGCGGGGGCTGGACCTTCGCGGTGCTCCTGCTGGCCTCCCTCTGGCTGCTGGACCTGCTGCTCCCGGCCATGCTCGCCGCCCGGGACCCAAGCCTCTGGCTGCAGCGCCTGTTCCCCCTCTTCGCCCCGGCCATGGCGGCCCTGGCCCTGCTGGTGGACCCGGTGGCGCGGCGCATCGCGCGACAGCAGGCCGAGGACAAGGCCCGCGATGTCGAGGAGGAGGAACCCACCGACGAGGCTGTCACCGCGCTGCTGGAAGAGGGCGAGGCCGAGGGCATCCTCGAGGCCGAGGACCGGGAACTCATCCGCAACGTGGTCAGCTTCGGCGACACCGTGGTGCGCGAGGTTATGACGCCCCGCACCCGCATCATCGCCCTGCCCCTGGAGGCCACGGTCCTGGAGGCCTGGGCCGCCTTCACCACCAGCCGCCACTCCCGCCTGCCGGTCTACGAGGGCACCATCGACCAGGTGCGCGGAGTGCTGCTGGTCAAGGACCTGATGCAGCTGCCGGACGGCGCCAAGCCGCCCTTGGGCTCCCTCATGAAGCCCCCCCACTTCGTGCCCGAGAGCAAGCCCGTGGCCGACCTGCTGCGGGACCTGCAGCGGGCCCGCACCCAGCTGGCCCTGGTGGTTGATGAGTTCGGCGGCGTCTCTGGGCTGGTGACCCTGGAGGACCTGCTGGAGGAGGTCTTTGGCGAGATCCAGGACGAGCACGAGGCCCCCGCCGGCCTGGTGGAGCAGGCGCCCGGCATCTGGCTGGTCTCGGGCCAGACCCATGTGGAGGATGTGACGGGGATCCTGGGCGTCGAGTGGGAACGGGACGGCTTCGACACCGTCGCTGGCCTGGTCATGGCCCGCCTGGGGCGGATCCCCAAGGCCCAGGAGTCCGTCGAGGTGGAAGGCGCCCGCCTCACCGTGCTGCGCATGGAGGGGACGCGGGTCGTGCAGATTCGGGTCGAACGCACCGAGCCCGCGGAACGCTCGTGAACCTGCGGTTCACGAGATAAGGAAAGCGTTACCTATCTCCAATCTTCAGCCGCTAGGCTGAAGATTGGAGCCCTTCCCATGCCCCGTCGCATCCTCGTCCTTATCACCATCCTGGCCCTCCCGCTCACCCTGGCATTCGTGCGGCGGGCCCAGCGCCGGGCCCTGGTGCCCCAGCCCCGGGGCATGGTCCTGGGGCTCTACGCGGGCCTGCCGGACTACGACTACGGCGCGGAGCTGGACCGCATCGCCAAGACCGGCGCCACCTGCGTGAGCCTGCAGGCCATCTACCGCATGGACGCGGGCCACAGCAACGAGATCCGCCGCCACCCCAC
>Ga0194053_10001617_pt1 | contig 14245 bp, 10 predicted proteins | sample SepL228m_MetaG_FD_161684 | JGI IMG/M metagenome (GOLD analysis project Ga0194053, IMG submission 161684) | Anoxic zone freshwater microbial communities from boreal shield lake in IISD Experimental Lakes Area, Ontario, Canada - Sep2016-L227-8m | ecosystem: Environmental > Aquatic > Freshwater >... | reverse complement strand
CCATTGAGAATTACGAAGATGAGCTGTTTGGATATAAAACCGCCTATGAGGGCGCCGTACTTGTAAAAGATCTGGATTGGAGCAAGAGACTGGCCAAGTTTGCTGCCTTCCTTCCGCAGTTGCAACTAGATCTTCCGGTCGACTCCAAATATAAAAAGGAAAAGCCGGGGACCGATTCAGACCTGAATGCATATGATGTGATTTATGTATCCGGAAATTCGAACATAGTAAGCAAAACGATTGCCATAAACCTGCCCAACGATGAAAAGGTACAATTGGCCAAGGGGTCAAGAAGACTTCAGTTGAAAAACGCCATCCGTGCCAAATTTGACCAAATTTTATTGCCCATTGCCAATGTACTGATCGATTCGACGCAGCGGAGCAATGTGAAGTTCGATGCATTTTTCTCCAACATCATGTTTCATGAAGTGGCCCATGGGCTGGGTATTAAAAACACCATCACAGGAAAAGGAAATGTCCGTACGGCACTGAAGGAGAAATATTCATCCTTTGAAGAGGCAAAAGCTGATATCCTGGGCCTTTTCATGACCACCCAGCTGATTGCAAAGGGCGAGGTCAAAGATATTACGGCCGAGGATTGTTTCGTTACCTATATGGCAGGATTGATCCGGTCGGTAAGGTTTGGAGCTGCGAGTGCACATGGCAAAGCCAACATGATGTGCTTTAACTTTTTCGCTGACAATGGTGCATTCGAACGAAATACCAATGGCACCTACAAGGTTAATTTTGAAAAGACCCGTGAGGCCATGAATAAATGGGCGGCCATTATTCTGAAATTTGAGGGGGACGGCGACTATTCAGGGGCCAGTGCCTACCTTGAAACCAACGGAACAATCAGAGAAACTTTGCATTCTGACCTTCAGAGACTGAGAACTTCAAAGATTCCCCTTGATATCGTTTACGAGCAGGGTACAGGAATACTGGGACTTTGATGAGGGATTGATCGGGATAAAAAAGTGATTATTCAACTTTTAGCGTATATTTATCGGCTGAAAAACTGAATGCAAAACCATGGAGGACATCCTTGCTGATAAAGCAAATGAGATACTTGACAGGGCACAACTGGCTTCCGCTGAATTTCATCAGTATGATCAGGAACAAACAGACCACATTGTTGAAGCAGTGTTTAAAGCCGGGTTCAGCAACCGGGTAAAACTGGCGAAAATGGCGCATGAAGAGACGGGAATGGGAGTTTGGGAACATAAGGTGATTAAAAACGTGCTCGGAACTCAACTGGTCTATGAAAGCATCCGGAATGAAAAGACCGTCGGAGTCATTTCGTCTGATCCAAAAACCGGGATAACTGAAATCGCGCAGCCTTTGGGACCTATCCTTGCAGTGATTCCTGTAACGAATCCCACTTCAACTACGATGTTTAAAATCCTGATTTGCCTCAAATCAAGAAACCCCATCATCATCAGCGCTCAACGGGGAGCTGCGAAATCATGTACTGAAACAGTCCGGATTTGTTATGAAGCAGCACTTGAAGCCGGCGCCCCTGAAGATTGTATCCAGATGATCTCATCCGGCAGCAGGGAATTCACCCAGAAGATCATGGCCCACCCTAAAATTGCACTGATCCTGGCAACGGGGGGAACTGGATTGGTGAAAGCGGCTTATAGCTCAGGAAATCCTGCCATAGGCGTAGGGCCGGGGAATGTTCCGGTAATGATCGATGAAAGTGCCGACATCCCGTTTGCAGTTCAGAGCATTATCACCTCCAAAACATTTGACAACGGGACCATTTGTGCCAGTGAACAGGCCATCGTTGTGATGGGCAACATAGAACAAAAAGTCAGGAAGGAATTTGAAAAGCAACACTGCTATTTCCTCGAACCCGAGGAGATTAAAAAAGTGGAGAAGATTGCCATTGTTAAAGAAACCATGTCCATGAGTCCTTACATTGTCGGGCAGCCGGTTTCGGTCATCGCAGCAAAAGCAGGGATCTCTGTTCCGGAAGGCACCAGGATCCTTCTGGCAAAACTGGACGGGATTGGTCATGATTATCCCCTGTCCATGGAGGTCCTCGCTCCCATCCTTGCCTTTTACTCGGCAGAAGATTACAATTCAGCGGTAAATATTTGCATCGACCTGAATTACCTGGGCGGCATCGGTCACAGCGCCTGTATTTATGCCAACAATGAACAGCGGATCATGGAGTTTGCCGGATTGCTTAATGCGGGACGGATACTGGTCAACACGCCCACCTCTCAGGGTGCGGTCGGTTACTTTTTCAATCATCTGCCTCCATCCCTTACGCTGGGGTGCGGAACGGGCGGCAAAAACATCACAACCGAAAACATTACGGCTAAAAACCTGATCAACATTCAGCGCGTCAGCCGGCGAATGCCAAATGAACTGTGGTTTAACCACGACCAGGCAAGATATTATGACGAATCACTTTCAACGGATGAAATCATTAACGATTATTATAAAAATCATTAACCTGTAAAACCCATGGTAACATTTAACTACAATCCCAATGAAAAAGAATTCACGGCCAGTTTTTCAGGTCGGCTCGACACCCTTGCCGTTCAGAAACTGAGTGAGATCATCCAGGTCAATCTTCCATCCAAAACAGGCGACTCACCTGAGAAGATCATCTTTGACCTGAAGGATGTTGATTATATCTCTTCCTCCTTTATCAGGATATGTGTTGGTATTGCAAAACAAGCTGCGTTTGGGCAGTTTTCGATCGTTCATTGCCAGCCCTTTATCAAAAAAACGTTCAAAATCTCAGGTCTGGATGAAATCCTGCATGTTTCTTAACACCGGGAAATAAAGCCAGGACAGAAATGGATGGAACAGCAGGCCGGTTGCCACAGCCGCTCATTGTCACTCATGCTATTTTCGGGTGACATTAAAAAATGGCATAAGAAAAGAGTCTACATTCCTGGCCAGATATTCTGTGTTGTAACCCCCTTCCATCACAATCAGAACAGGAATATTTAATTCACTGATGATATATTCTGCTAATTGTCCATAAATTTCAGAAGATAACCGAAAGTTCCCGAGTACATCCTTCTCAAAGGTATCCACCCCCAGTGAAACGACAAGGTACCGGGCCCCGAATGTTTTGATTTTCGATACCGCATCGTAGAACACTTTTAAGTAGAATTCATCGCTGATGCCTGGCGGAAGCGGAAAATTGATATTTTTTGAACTGTTTTCAGATTCAAACCCGGTCAGATAGGGATAAGAAAAATCAGGGTTCCCGTGAATTGAAACCAGGAGGATATCATCAAGTCGCTGGACGATATCCTGGGTCCCGTTCCCATGATGAAAATCGAGATCAAGAATCGCAACTTTCAACTTGCCATTTGCCCGGATATCACCCTCATCCTGAATATACTTGGCAGCAAGGGCGGCATTGTTCACGAAACAATAGCCTCCGGCATAATCGTATCCGGCATGATGGCCGGGGGGCCGGCAAAGTGAAAACACATGGGGTTCGCCCTCCAGCAGGTATTTAGCTCCTGTAAGTGCAGTAAATCCTGAATATTTTACGGCTTCCCAAGTACCTTTAACGATCATCGTACAACTATCGGTCATAAAAAATCCCGCCTTCCCCTCCGGACTTTTTGATGGAGGATGATCGCGCAGCTTTCCGAGTGCGAAGAATTCCGGCAGGATTCCTTCTGCCCATAATCCTGCGGAAACCCATTCATCATAGGCTGTTTGCAGATATTCAAGGTAGGATGCCGAATGAATTTTATAAAAATGCCCCAGATCAAATTGTTCCGGTCTGGTGTGCTCCGCCAAGTCAATATCAAGGAGCGATTCATAAATCAATTCGGCTCTTTCCGGCGATTCACCGTAGGCTTCAACATGGTTTGAGATGAATTCCTTGGGCGGATTGTGCAGAATATGATGAGGAGAATATATAACAATCATGCGTCCGGTCTCGGTTAATCGATGATGTTCGGGTCGTGAGCCCTGATATAGGTAAGCAACTCCTTCGCGACATCGCTGACAAGAAGAATCTTACTGTAATCAAGATTTACATTATTCAGGTATTGCAACACCAGGGCGTCTCCGATACGGGATTCAGGCAATATACCGGCAAAGAAGAAGCCCAGTTTTTCGAACTCGGCAGTCAGCCAGAATGTCAAAGGATCTTTTAATTTGAGAAACAGGTTAATTGCAGAAACTTGCTGCAGGCAGAATCCCTGCAGAATTTTCCGGAGCTGAATCCTGGCATCCGGACCGTAGGTTGCAATAAAAATTTCCGCACAACCCTCCAGCTCATTCATTCCTGAATTTATTATTGAAAGAGCAGTGTCATACTCCAGCGAATCAGAAGATGGAACAATAAAGTTGTGGGTGACCCCCAGGTTTTGATAAAGTTTGGAAACCATTTCTTTATGATGTTCCGGCACAAAGAGATTGTGGGCAACCGGTGGCATCATATATCTGAAACCAAGGGCCACACTGATCCGTTGGGTTGCATCATCCGATATACCCTTGAACTTCCAGGATGCTGGACTTGTGGCCAGCAGGATTCCGCAATCGTTGATCTGGAATTTGATCATCGACTTTTGGGTAAAAATATGATTGGTGACTGCATAGGCATAAATACCCCGGAGCTCACGTTTTTTAGGTACCTGGAACAAGAAATCGACCAGTCTGTTCAATGCTCCCTGCCCGCGAAATTCAACATTTACGAAAACAAATGTCAGTTCAGCGATCGTATCTTCAGGATACTGATACAACAGGGCCGAATGCCCCATGAATACATTGTCCCTGGTAACAGCTACAGCTGAGATCATCTCTGACGTTCTGTTCATCTCAACCAACCGTTCAGGGTAGTAAATGTGGTCATCAAAAAAGGTGTACCCATGCGTTTTATAAGCACAGCGGGATACTTCGATGGCCTCGTGCTCATCCAGACCCCTCACATCATATTCAATCTTTTCGGTAATAATGACCGGAGTCTGCCTTTCCACGACACTTTCATCCTGATGCTTCCCGGCATTAACTCCCGGAAGATATTTTATCATGACCGTCTCTTTCCCCTGTGGCCCGAGATTGCGAAATGAGAGGTCATCCATCACCTTCTGAATGAGGTAAATCCCCAACCCTGAGGTAGACAGATCGTCAAGAACCTTCGACAATTCATATTTTTTGATTCGTTCGGGATCAAAGGGGATTCCCATTTCCTTAAGGATGATTTTGATCCCTTCCGGGATTTTCTGGCATATGATGTCAAAAGTCGGATTCTCTTCATCACTGGCGTGAATCATGATGTTCGACACTGATTCTTCAATGGCAATGTCAATCTGCTCAAGTTCCTCACCAGAAAAACCGATCTTTTTTGCAATTTCCCGTACAAATAACTGAATCATAAAGGAGTAATCCAGTTTATTGGGAAAGGTCATTTTTATTAATTCATTGTTTTCCATTGGACTAACTAATTATTTGTTAATTCTTAATACAGAGGATAAATCATCAAATCGAACAATTAAACTCAAAACAAATTTGGACTTTATTTTTGATATATGGTATGCTTTCGAATTTATTTTTTTAATCATGGAATTATGGTTACCTTTGCAGCCTCGTTTGAAAGATTGTATCCCAATCTGTTTGTAATCCTCCCAATTTTACCTTCAGCCCAACATACACTTTTTTAAAGACACTCCGTAATAAGGTTGTTCTAACAATTTTATGACCGGAGAACCTCAATTTATATACATTAATTACATTTAAATGAATTTTGAAAATCTGAATCTTATCCAGCCTCTTTTGGATGCTGTAAGTAAGAAAGGGTACCTGAACCCCACTCCAATCCAGGAAAAAGCGATCCCGACCATTTTAAAGGGGAAAGATATTTTTGGATGCGCACAGACAGGCACCGGTAAAACCGCTGCTTTTGCCCTGCCCATCCTTCAAATGCTTGAAACAGAAAAGGACCGCAATCAACGGCGGGTTGTCAGAACATTGGTTCTTGCACCGACGCGTGAACTTGTGGCCCAGATCAGCGAAGAATTTAACTCCTATAGTAAAGGCCTCGACATCCGTCTGGTTACAATCTATGGTGGCATCTCACAAAAAGCCCAAACCCAGGCTTTGCAAAAGGGTGTGGATATTATCGTAGCTGCCCCTGGCCGACTCCTCGACCTGATGAACCAGGGATATGTCCATCTCGACAAAGTGGAATACCTCGTTCTTGATGAGGCCGACCGGATGCTTGACATGGGATTTATCAATGATATCAGGAAGATCACGGCAAAACTGCCATCAAAAAGGCAAACCATGCTCTTTTCTGCAACTGCCCCGGAGGAGATCAGGAAACTTGCTGCATCGCTGCTTCACGATCCGGTACAATTGAATCTGTCTCCTGACACCCTCCCTCCGATCCTGGTTTCCCAATCGGTGTATCATGTAAAAAAGGAGAATAAAAAATTACTTCTGACCCATGTACTGCAAAATGAAGCGGTTAAAAATGTATTGGTATTCACCCGAACCAAACATGGCGCCGATAAGGTGGTCAAAGACCTGATCCGTAACGGGATCAAGGCACAGGCCATTCATGGAAATAAATCGCAAAGTGCACGGGACAAGGCCCTGAAGGATTTTAAGAACCGCTCGATCCGAGTTCTCGTGGCCACCGATGTTGCATCCAGGGGCATTGATGTGGATAAATTAAGCCATGTAATCAATTATGAGATTCCTGAACAGCCCGAAACCTATGTTCACCGCATCGGTCGTACCGGAAGAGCAGGAGAAACTGGAGCCGCTCTCTCATTTTGTTCGGCAGATGAAAAATCCTACCTGAAGAACATCCACAAACTAATTCACCGGAATATTGATGTGGTTACATCACATCCCTTTGCAATTAATTAAACTATTAACCATTTTTTCAACATGGTTAACAGTTCTTCATGCCCGATGGGTTTGGCAAGGTAATCATTGCATCCGCTGGTCACAGCATCGCGGATGGATGATTGGCTTACATATGCTGTCAATAATATGATGGGCAGGTTCGTGCGGAAGTTCCGGATCTCTCGCGTTGCATTGTAACCATTCAAAACCGGCATCATGCCATCCATAATAATGAGCCGGATCTCGGGATGTTCTTTACAGAGCTCTACAGCTTCTATCCCGGTCCTGGCCCGCAGCATGGTCAACCCGGTTGCCTTGAATACACTCCAGATATACTCAAAGTTTGTTTCTTCATCCTCTGCTACCAGGATGGTACAACCGCTAAAATTTAACTGTTCCATATAAGTGTGACTTTGAATTTAATTCATCCTGATCGGTTTGTTCTGCAAAGATAAAAATTGAATTATATCAAATCAGTTATCACACAATTAAAAATGGTTATCTTGCAGGTAGAATAAAGAATACCATGAATTACCCATACAATAAATTTGATTTTCAAGAGTGATTCCATTAAATTTGCTAAAATTTCAGGCATGAATTTCACACGGAATTTTATTTTATTTTTATGGTTCATACCCACCTTCGTACTACAGGCTGGTTCGTTGCCTTCCACCATAAAACAAAAACCCATATCTGCTTCAAAATCTGATACATCTGCGCTCATTCCTGCCATGATTTCAGTGATTGAATCGGGCGAACGCACTCCAGAAGCCAGGCATACTTTGGATTCCCTGATGGAGGTCAGCCGCAAAATCGGCTTTATCCCGGGTGTAGCGCGCGGGACCATGATGATCGGAGTTTTTTATTGGCAAAATCCCGATTCAGCACTCCAGTACTTTCGGATTGCACGCCAGTACAGCAAACAACAAAATTACAAATTGGGATATTTTCTTTCAACCCAGAATATCGGTACGATCTATCTCAATTACGGGATGCAGGACAGCGCCATTTTCTGGCTAATCAGGGCACTTGGCACCTGGACACCTGAACTCGGGATGGCCCGGCATGCAAAAATTCAGCTCGATCTTGGAGCATGGTATGCTGTACGCGAGGATTATAAGCAGGCTCTCAATTTCCTGTTGCCCGCAATGAACTCCATGAAACGATCGGGGGATACTGTAAAACTCTGGAACGCATACAACAAACTCGGGATTTTGTATACCAACCTCCACAACTTCGAAAAAGCCAAGACCTATTATGAACAAATTTTCATTATAACGCCCGAGCAGTTCATGAACGGACGTTTCTGGGCTGATAACTACAACAACCTGGGAACTTTATTCATGGAGGTTAAGAACGATTATGATTCAGCATTGTACATTTTCAGAAAATCACTAAAGATTGCACAGAAATACAAACTAACAGAAAAACTCCTCATCATTCATTTAAACATGGGAAGTGTCTTTCATATGCTTCATCAGGAGGATTCCTCCATATTTTATCTGCGTTCTGCCAAGGCGAGAATAGATAAATTCACACCAGTAACTCACACGGCCGGTCTTTTCATCAATTACGGTGTAGCATTGCTCTCTTCAGGGAAAATTGATTCTGCAAAATACTACGGAGACAAGGGAATGGCTCTTCTCAATTATGCTGGCGCAGTAAACCTGAAGATTGCCGGCTATGAATTGTTATTTCGTATAGACTCCATTCATGGCAATTATCTGTCAGCCCTTCGCAACCTTCAGCAAACCAAGGAACTCACCAAACAACTTTACAACAAGGAGATCATGTTGAAGGTTGCTGAAAAAGAATTCGCCTATCAGATGGAGCAGAAAAATGACGAGAACAATTATCTGAAACGGGAAAATTCGCTGAAGGCAGGAATCATCAGTAATCAAAGGCTCATCCTCGGCTTTGCCATCTTTATCATCCTTATGATTGCAGGGATACTGATCTTCATTGTATACAACCGGAAGAAGCTCCAGCTACTCAACAATACGAAGGACAAATTCCTTTCTATCATTTCCCATGACCTGCGATCACCCTTTAATTCACTTCTAGGGTTGCTTAACGAGCTGCATTCCGGTTATGATGAATTCACCGACGATGAGCGGAAAAGCGTTCTTCGGATGCTTGAGACTTCCAGTCAGAACACCTATCATTTGCTTGAAAACCTCCTTGAGTGGACCCGTGCACAGCAAGGAAAGATCTCGGCGACTCCCGAAATAATCCCTGTTAGAACCAGCATTGGAAAAACGATTGACCTGCTGCGGGCAAGGGCAGATAAAAAGGGGATTGAAATCCGTAATGAGATTACACCGGCTCTCACGGTTTACGCTGATCCGATGCTTTTTGACAACTGCATCCTGAACATCGCCAACAATGCGATAAAATTTACGCCAACCGGCGGGGCCATTACCCTCCATGATCGTAAAAACGAAAAGTCTGTGTTTGTTTGTTGTACCGATACCGGAATTGGGATCCCGGGCGATTATCTGAATCAGATTTTCAAGCTCGACGGCAAGGTCAAACGTAATGGAACGGCCAATGAGCCAGGTACCGGGCTTGGTTTAATCCTTTGCAGGGAGTTTGTTGATCTGATGCATGGAAAAATCACCCTGGAAAGCAAAGTGGGTGAGGGCACAACCGTTTGTATTGAAATCCCCTCCAGGCGCTGATCATATCCTATCTGTTGATTGGGTCAACCTTTAACGGCATCTTTGCCATCTTTTCTACATTCATGCTCGGGAAGCCAAATTCCTCCACGATTTTTCCCTTGATGAGATAAATTCCATCACCCCGGAAAGGGAACATACTAACTGCCTTAGGGAAGTGAACCGTATCGAAAAAGTGGCCTTTGATATCGATAAAGGTGCCAAAATGCATCCATTCCCTTTTGATGGTACGCACGTACTTGATGGTAACCAATAATCCCAGCATGCGGATGGTTTCACCAACATGGGAGGCCATTTCATGCGCAAGAATGTCTCCCCGGAATTTTGTTATCAGCAGGTCAAAATAGGAATAGGTGATGGGGAATCCAAGGAACTCAATCTCATCGTACACATCGGCAATGATATTCTGTTCAAGGGCAGGGAGTTCGAATTTCTTAACTGCTGCCTGAAAGAGCTTTGGATTTTCAATCTGGCCGGTGGTCTGACCCTTTCCCATCAGCATATGCGCCTCCCACAGCAACGAAGCTTTCGGTTTGCCTGTGAAACGAAACGCCCCTACCCGAATGAGGATGATCAATTGATCAAGCGTGACCGGAACACGCTGTATAAAATCATCCAGATCCTTATACCCCATTTCTGTTTTCCGTGAATCGTAAATCGCTTTTCCGATGTCTGCTTCCAGGCCTGCAACATGTATGAATCCCAGGAAAATATCACTTCCCCTGATCGAAGTTTTGTATTCGCTCCTGTTTACGCAGGGAACCTGCAGGCTGGCTCCGGAAATTTTAGCTTCATTAAAATAGACCCAGGATGAATAAAACCCACCGAAGTTGTTGATCACCCCGGTGATAAATTCCAGCGGGTAATGTGCCTTGAGGTAGAGGCTCTGGTAGCTCTCCACGGCATAGGAGGCAGAATGGGCCTTGGAAAAGGAATAACCGGCAAAGGATTCTATCTGCCTCCAAACCTCTTTGGTCACCTCTTCGGGGTATCCCGACTGCCTGCAGTTTTCAAAAAACTTGTCAATGATTCGCTGCAGCTCCTTCTTCGAGCGGTATTTGCCGCTCATCGCCCGTCTGATCACATCGGCATCGGCCAGGTCCAGACCTGCAAAGTGATGGCAGATCTTAAGCACATCCTCCTGGTAAACCATCACCCCGTAGGTTTCCTTCAACTGTTCCTCCATCACCGGATGCAGGTACTTGAACTTCCCGGGATTGTGAAAACGGAAAATATACTCCTTCATCATCCCTGAGCGTGCCACCCCCGGCCGGATGATGGAACTGGCTGCCACCAGGGTGCGGTAGTTGTCGCAGTGCAATTTCTTCAGCAATCCGCGCATGGCAGGGCTTTCCACGTAAAAGCAGCCGATTGTCCGGGCATTTCGCAGCATCTCCTTCACCATTTCATCCTCTTTAAATGCCTGTACCTGGTGCACATCCACGCTGATGCCCTGGTTTTGTTTCACAAGCGCTGCTGCCTCGTATATATGCCCGATGCCCCGCTGGCTCAGGATATCGAGTTTCTCGAAACCAATGTCCTCGGCCACATACATGTCGAACTGCGTGGTAGGAAAGCCTTTCGGAGGCAGGTCGAGCGCGGTGTAACAGGTAATGGGTTCCTCTGAGATCAGCACCCCTCCGGCATGGATGCTGCGCAGATTGGGAAAATCGGCCATCATCTCCCCAAGCTCATTGATCTTTTGGATAATATGATTTTTATGAATCGCCTCTTCAGGATATTTCAGAAAGGCATCGATCTCCCCTTTCGGAAGTCCGTGAACCTTTCCAAGTTCGCGGTAGATGGACTTATCACGAAAGGTTGACATGGCTCCAAGCAGGGCGGTATGATCGCGGCCATGCCTTTTGAATATGTAATCGAGCACCTCGTCGCGTTCTTTCCAGGAGTAGTCGATGTCGAAATCGGGCGGCGAGGTGCGTTTCGGGTTGATGAAACGTTCAAAGTAGAGGTCAAGCTCAATGGGGTCCACATCGGTGATGCGCAGGCAATAGGCCACGATGCTGTTGGCGCCGCTCCCCCGCCCCACGTGGTAAAAACCACGCGACATCGAATAGCGGATGATATCCCAGGCAATGAGGAAATAGGAGGCAAATCCCATCTGGTCAATGATTTCCAGTTCATGACGGATCCGGCGCTTTGCCTCGGCATTCCCTTTTCCGTAACGGTACTGAAGCCCGTCCATGGCCAGTTTCTCAAGCAGGATAAGGTCGTCGTACCGTTCCCCTGTAAAGGTTTTCCTGTTTTTCGAGGTCTTGAAATCGAAAGCAATGGAACATTCCTCCATGATCTTTTCCGTGTTGCGGATGATCTCCGGGAAATCGCGGCACAGGCTGCGCAGTTCGTCAACCGGGCGCATCATCTCATCGGGGGCGGCAATCATTTGGGGCTCGAGCCGGCTCAGCAGCACATTGTGGTCAACAGCCCTGAAGTTACGGTGAAGCTCGTACTCCTTCGCATTCCGGAAGGTAACCGGCGCCATGAGTACCATCCTGGGAAGAAGGTCGCGGTGGCGCGCGAGCATGAGCGGGTTGATCTCGGAGGGACGAAGGCCGATGAAATCGTGACGTGTGACGCGTAACGCGTGGCCTGAATATGGATATATCCAAAATACATGCTCGAAATCCGGAGGGCAGTCGGGAAGGGGTTGATTGTTCAAGTTGTGTTCACTCAGGAATTTGTTCAGTTCATGGAAGCCTGCATTGTTCTTAGCCAGTCCGGTATACAGGAGGTGATCGTCGCGGCGGAATTCGATCCCGGCAATGGGCAGCATGCCCTTTTCCTTACACACCGAAACAAATTCCATGGTCCCGGTTGAATTATTGATGTCGGTGAGGGCCATCGGCTGGCCCACACCATAGGCATGCACAGCCTCTTCAACGAGATTTTCCACGGAGATGGTTCCATACCGGAGCGAGTAATATGAATGACAGTTTAAATGCATGATGAACCGTAAAAGATTGATATATTTTGTGTTATATTTTTATTGATTATATTTTGATCATTTTTCAGACTACAATATAATCATTTTCGGGCATTTTTCAAAAAAATTCCATTGAGTATCATTCAAATTATTCACCTTTGTAATCGAAAGTCATCCCATGCGCTATTGGCCGACAGTATTGCTCTGTTTCTCTGGCACGAAAACGTAACTATTAAATTTCCATCCCATGAATGACGAACTGGTTCACCAACTCAACACCAAGGCGAATGAGATATGCCGTGGAGATTATTCCCGCATCGATGAACTCTACCCGTATATTGTAACAGGACAAGCCGGGAACGCAATTGGGGAATTTACCGAAAACTTTGTATTGATGGCCACAAAACTCGAAGCCCGTGAATTTGACCTGAACAGGAAAATCGATGAATTGAAGGAGAAAAACCATGCCCTGGTTGAACTTGAGTGTCAGCGGACCGAAGGCTCCGTGGTTTTTTTCTCACTGCTTTCCATCATAAGCCTTTTCACTTTCGTGATTGAGATTCTGCGTGCCATCAACCCCAATGAGGGATTTGTGAAATTCATCGTTTTCCGAGGGACCGACCTGCTTTTTATCCTCACAGCTGTTTTTTTTATTTTTTTCACCAGGCTGCCGCTCAGGAGGTTTGGGCTCACCCTTGACAACTGGAAAAAATCACTTGTTGAATCGATCGTGGTGACGGGAGTGCTGATCCTTGTCATGCTTGCGATCAAATATTTCGCAATTAAAAATGGGTTGATGGACGGATCAAACGGATTGGTTAATTTCCGAATTCTTGACTGGACCTTTCTCGTCTATCTCGTTATTGCCACGCTCCAGGAATTTCTGGCCCGCGGGGTTTGCCTTACATCCATCGAACGGAACATCACCGGGAAATATGCCGCCCCGGCGGTCATCATCCTTTCGGCCCTGGTATTCGGCCTGCCTCACTTGACCTTTTCGGTTGGTTTTGCTGTATGGGGACTGGTTGGCGGAGTGATCTGGGGCATACTTTACATGCGCCACAGGACCATCATCGGGGTCAGCATCAGTCATTACGTGATTGGGACCATGGCCTTCCTGTGCGGGTTTATCGGATGATCCTGCCATTTCGCTATTTCATCATTTCGCCATTTCGTTATTTTTTATCGCCACCCCTCTCCTGACAATTTTCTGCCCGTACTTCCTCCTGATCCGGTCGAGCGCCTGGTAAAGATTGACCATCTCAACGTTATCATCGAACATATTGAGCTGCGGATTTCCCGAGATGAGGCTGCTGAAGCGCACGCCGATGAGGCGGATCAGCATGCGGCGCTGGTAGATGCGGCCAAAGAGCTCTTTGACCACAGGAATAAGCTGGTGGTCAAAGGCCGTGTAGGGCACCTGCTTCTGCAGTGTATGGGTGTCGAAGTTTGAATAGCGGATCTTCACCGTGATACAAGAGGTGAGCTTTTGCTTGTCGCGCATTTCAAAGGATATCTTCTCCACCATCTTCACCAGGATCTCTTTCATCCGGATGATGTCGATGCTGTCCTGGTCAAATGTGGTTTCGGTACTCACCGATTTGGCCTCATGGAAGGGGTATATCGGTGTGCTGTCGATGCCATTGGCCTTTTCCCAAATCACAATGCCGTTCTTGCCCATCACCCGTTCCATCATATCAACGGGAATGTGGCTCAGTGTATCGATCGTCACCACTCCCATTGACCGCAGCAACCGGTAACTCTTCTCCCCTATTCCCGGTAT